>Ga0310695_10015069_pt1 | contig 10353 bp, 6 predicted proteins | sample RumenRJG_04DNA_FD_203882 | JGI IMG/M metagenome (GOLD analysis project Ga0310695, IMG submission 203882) | Bovine rumen microbial communities from Lethbridge, Alberta, Canada - RJG_04 (v2) (version 2) | ecosystem: Host-associated > Mammals > Digestive system > Stomach > Rumen | place: Canada... | reverse complement strand
TTCTGTTCCGCAGAACGGAAGAATCGGATTTGTTGGGGAAAACGGATCCGGTAAATCAACGCTTCTTAAGATCCTTGTCGGTCTTGACGAACCGGATTCCGGTACTGTCTCCCGTTCAAAAGGTCTTACAGTAGGATATCTCCCGCAGCAAATTGAAATTGCTTCTTCTAAAACCCCATATGAGAGCTGTTTGGAATCTTTTTCTGATTTGATTGAAGTTCAAGACCAGTTGAACTGGATGGAAGAACTGTTGAAATCTTCACCGGAGGATCTCACTTTACTGAAAAGCTATGGTACCCTTCAGGAAGAATTTGAAAACAAGGGCGGATACATCTACCGCTCCAAAATCAATCAGATCCTTCAGGGTTTAGGACTGATCAACGGAGAGGAAAACCGTCCATGGCATCAGCTTTCCGGCGGTCAGAAAATTCGTGCTTACCTTGCGAAGATCCTTGTTTCCGAACCGGAACTGCTGATCCTTGATGAACCGACAAACCACCTGGATATCAATTCAATCGAATGGCTTGAAAGCTATCTCAAGGATTTTCCGGGTGCCGTTGTCATGGTTTCCCATGACCGTTATTTCCTTGATCAGTGTGTCAATACGATATGGGAATTGTCCTACTCATTTGAAACCTATCACGGCAATTATTCGGCTTACCTCCTGCAGCGTGAAGAACGGTATCAGCGTCAATTGGCGGAATATATCCGGCAGCAGGAGTTTATTGCCAAAGAAGAGGAATACATCCGCCGAAATATTGCAGGACAGAATACGCGTCAGGCACAGGGCCGCAGAAAACGTCTGGAGACACTGCTTTCTGAATCAAAAATCATCAAACCGATGGAATCCCGCTCCATGCGGCTGAAGCTCAACACGGACCTGCGGTCCGGAGATCTGGTGCTCCGCACCCAGGATCTGGCAATCGGTTATCAGGATGATAAAAAAGTGCTCTTCCATGTGCCGGATCTGACCCTTCTGCGCGGAGAGTGTGCCTCTATCATCGGTCCGAACGGGACAGGAAAATCTACTTTTTTAAAGACGATCCTTGAAAAAATGCCGCCGCTTTCCGGAGAAACCCGTTTAGGCTCTAATTTGAAGATCGGTTATTTTGCCCAGGCGCATGAAGATCTGGATCCGGAATCGGATCTGATGGATGAGATCAACAAAGCCGCTCCAAATATGCTTCCTGCACAAATTCGCGATTATCTGGCAAAATATCTGTTTTCCGGCGATGACGTTTTCAAAAAGGTGAAGGTGTTATCCGGTGGGGAAAAAGGAAGACTTGCACTTGCGATCCTTTCCCTGCAGGGTGCTAATTTATTGCTTCTTGATGAGCCGATGAACCATCTGGATATTGATTCACAGGAACTGCTGCAATCGGTACTAAAGAGCTTCGAGGGCACGATCATACTTGTTTCCCATGACCGTTACCTAATAGATGCGGTCGGTACGCAAATCTGGGAAGTGATGCCGGAAAAGCAGATGCTGAATGTTTATAAAGGAACCTACAGCCAGTATAAAGAGTATAAAAAACAGCTCGCCGCACCGATCGTAAAAACAGCAGAAAAAGGAAAGAAAACGGAAGAAGAACTGCCTGCAGAAAAAAAGAAGCTTTCCAACGGTATGATCTGGAAGCTCACCCGGCAGCGGGAAGAATTGGAATCCAAAATCGCTGCTCTTGAAGAAGAAACCGCAGCACTTTCCGAAAAGATCAACTCAGCAACTCTTTCATTTGAAGACATGACTTCAGCCGGAGTGCTGTATAATAAGAAGCAGCAGGAATTGGACGATTTGTTTGAGCAATGGTCCGAGATCGAAACGAAATTGAATGAAGGTTAGGATAGCGTATGTATCTTTCAGTAGTGGTTCCGGTATACAATGAATATGATAACATTCCTTTGTTATATGATGCAGTTCATAAAGCTTTGGAAAATATGGATAAGGATTGGGAATTGATTCTTGTGAATGACGGTTCCAGAGACAACAGTATGGAAGCGCTCAGGGAGGCTGCCGCGAAGGATCCTGTCCATGTAAAAGTTATTGGATTGCGCCGGAATTTCGGACAGACCGCTGCCATCGCCGCGGGGGTTGACCATGCTTCCGGAGAAATAATCGTGCTGATGGATGCTGACCTGCAAAACGACCCCACTGATATTCCTGCCATGCTTGCAAAGTTGGATGAAGGCTATGACGTTGTCAGCGGATGGAGAAAAGACAGGAAAGATCCGTTTCTGCGTTCATTCATCTCAAGGATTGCCAACCGCATCATCTGCAAAGTCACCGGCGTGCACCTCCATGATTACGGCTGTACGCTGAAAGCTTATCGTCGCGAAGTGATCACCGGTTTCCGTTTGTATGGTGAGATGCACCGTTTTATTCCGGCTTTCGCAAACACTTTCGGCGCAAAGATCGTAGAGATGCCGGTCAAGCATCATCCGCGCTTGCTCGGGAAATCAAAATACGGCTTTGAGCGGATCGTAAAAGTAAGCCTGGACCTGATAACGGTTAAATTCCTCTCCAGTTATGCGGACAAACCGATTTATCTTTTCGGTGGAGCCGGTTTGTTCCTCTCGGGATTGTCTTTACTGGTTCTTTTATTCCTTGCAATTCGCCGTATCTTCTGGGGAGTTTCTGTGATGGCTTCACCGCTCTTTATCATGGCCATCATGGTTTTTATTCTCGGTTTCCTTTCCATATTGATGGGGCTGATTGCGGAATTACTGGTCAGGACTTATCATGAATCCCAGGGAAAGACTGTTTACCACATCCGTGATTTGATCAACTTTGATTGATTTTAATGCAATGAAGATCCTTGTAATTATCCATGAATACCCTCCGATTGGCGGAGGCGGCGGACCGATCGCAAGGGATCTTTCTTTGCAATGGGTAAAGGCCGGGCATCAGGTCCGAGTCGTGACCGCCCGTTTTGGCGATCTGCCCTCCCATGAAATCGTTGACGGCGTAGAGATCGTAAGGCTTGATTCTCACCGGACGGAATCCTTCCGGGCGAAAATGGGAGCAATGATAGGCTTTGTGACCGCTGCTTCCCGCTATTGCTGTTTCCAATGCAGTGATTTTCAACCGGATCTGATCCATGTCCATTTTGCCGTCCCGAACGGTCCTGTGGCTATGGCAGCTTCCTGGAAAATGAAAGTTCCTTACGTCATCACCGCTCATCTGGGCGATATTCCGGGTGCTTCTCCGGAGAAAACGAAGAAATGGTTCTCCTATATTCAGCCATTTACTCCACCGATCTGGAAGAAAGCAGCCAGAGTGATCGCAGTCAGCGAATTTTCACGGCATATGGCACTGAAAAGCTATGATGTCCCCATTGATGTGATCCCGAACGGCATCGATTACGAAAAAATCAAAAACGACCGGATCACCGCACATGCAGTGCCCGAAATTGTTTTTGCGGGACGCTTTGTTCCGCAAAAGAATTTGATGCAGATCATTAAAACGCTTTCAGCTGTCCAGGATCTTAATTGGCACGCGACGCTGATAGGGGATGGGCAGGAGAAAGAATCTGTTATAAAGGCGGCTGCGGAAGCCGGTATTGCTGAGCGCATTTCCTTCCCCGGATGGAAAACACCGGAGGAAGTGATCGATATTTTCCATCACAGCGATATCCTCTTTATGCCTTCCCTGACAGAAGGACTTCCCGTGACGGGCATTCAGGGCATGGCATCCGGACTGGCTCTGCTGCTGAGCAGCGCAGGCGGAAATCCGGAAATTATCCGGGAGAAAGAAAACGGGTTTATCCATGAACCTGATGACACTGAAGGTTTTGCTAAGGATCTGCGATATCTCCTGACAGAACCGGCAGCTTTGCTGGCGATGAGGAAATGCAGTGTTTCCTCCGCTGCTTCCTTCGATATCAAAAAAACCGCCGGAGCATATCTGACGGTTTTTGAAGAAGTCCTCGAAAAAAATAGCGTTTTGCGCTATTCTTGAGTCAGAAGAGACCTGTTATCGTTGACTCATTTTGAGTCAACAGAACAGGTTGCTTTGACTCATTATCGTGCATCTTTTAACCCTGTTTACTCACAATTTTCAACAGAATGACAGACCGGTTCTTTGACCGGACAGGAGAATTCCTGCAGGGGATCCCTGACGTAGGTGAAGATATCGCCTTTCGGTGTTTCTATCGAAACGGCGAGCACATCTTCATATCCATATTCCGATTTGCAGGAAATCGCTCTATAGATCGAGTCCTGCGGAAAATCTGTGATGAGATCCTTGTGCGGCATAAGATATTCACGGTATGAGGGTCCGCTTTGATCCTTGTTTAACCCATAAAAGGTCATCCTTGAATAATCTTTTGTCATCAGGACGCCGTTAGCGCTGTGTTCCCCGTTGTTGTAATAATAAAAGCGGGGATAGATCGCCACGCCGTGAGTTACATGTGTTTTTCCGTCTTTGATTTGCTGCTCGAGCTGTTTCCAATCGATTGTAATATTTTCTCTGCCCAGCCTTTGACGCAGCACAGCGAGATCACCTTCCGGGGCGTCGGTCTTTTTGGCAGGAAGCGTCTTTTCAAAGAACAACATGGAACCAAAGAATGCTGTGAAAACGAACAGAGCCATAACGGGCTGCCATTTTGGCAGAGATTGTGCTTTTTGACTGAATTCTGCGGGTTCGATCCTGAATTTTGAAAGGATGAGTGTGCAGCAAAAGGCCAGCAGCAGCATGGGGATCCAATTCACCGGAACGACATAACGTCCGCCGGAAGACCGGCTGAAGCCGATGGAAAATGCGTAAACCACCCAAAAATAAAGGATCGAAAAACCGGAGATCCCATGCATCCTGATCAAAATACCTGCCGCGATGGAACCCATGACCAACCATATTCCGAGAGAGATCCATTGTGGGATAGTAAAGGAACCTGTCCAGTCGTCACTCCAAAGACCGTCTTTATCCTGAGTATAGAGATGCTCAAGATTTTGAAAATTTCGTTCCAGCGGAAGTGTCAAAATAGAAGAAATTATGTTGTGTAAACCATGGTTGAACATACTTGCTACTAAAGGTAGTTCAATATCGGAGTTTATGTTCGAAAATTCTTGCGTGATTTGGCTTGTGTTAAAATCAATTGTTTCGGGTTCCGGAGTTTTCTGTGGTTTTTCTGAAACAGGGGTTTTTACGGATTTCTTCTCGGAAATGGCTGCTTTTTCGTCTTCTTCAGTACTTTTTATCTCCGGTTTGACAGCAGAATCAGCGATTGCTTCCTGAACGGTCTCTGTTATCATCGTTTCTTCAGCTGCAAACGGATCCTGACCTTTGAAACGCTGTTTGATCAGTACGTTTTCGATGGTATAGCCTAATTCCTGGAAAATGTTCCAGGAATAATTTCGTTCACGGTACAAAAGCGGAGCTGCTGTCATGATGATCGCAAGGAAGAAAAAGAGCAGCGGCTTCACCAGGGAACGAAAGTGCTTCCGGTATCCGATGACCAGGATCAGAAGGACTGCCGGAAAAAAAGCAAAAAAGTTATATCGCGTGAAAAATCCGAGAGCCAGTGTCCCACCGGTAATGATTGCGTATAGGGTTTCTTTCTCGTTCATTTTGAGCCAGTGGAAAACAGCGTAACAGAACAATGCCAGGAGGATCTGTGTTAGAAATTCGCTCATCACCAGGCGGGAGTTGATGGTCATGACGGTGGTCGTTCTGAGCGCGTTCCATTCCTTGAGCAAAGAAAATGCCGCAGCCAGATAGCCACATCCTGTTCCGGCAATCGAGGAACCGAAAAGGTAAATGATCGCAGGCAGAACGGCATACATAATGGATTGCATTTCCATCCCCAGTGTCGTTTTATTCCCGGTCATCAGATGAGAAAGGAAGGATGTTAGCACGACTGTCGGCTTGAGCAGGGATTGGTCAAAATTGAAACCCCAGCCGTTTAATGCAGTTTGCGCAGGAAGGTCATAGCCCGCCGCATCGGAATAGGGATAAAAGGTCAGATTCGGTTCATAGGGACCCGGTGCGAAAAAGTGATTGACTTTTGGTGCAAGTGTCCATACGAAAGCGGAGATAAGCCAGATAAGAAAAAAGTGAAGCACCTTCTTGTTTTCCGCAATCCTGATGATCTTTATCTTCCACAGCAGCGCGAAGATAAAAAAGGCGCAGAAGAGCTGTATGAATTGCAGCGGGATTCCGTTTTTGTTCCAGAGGGCGGATTCCGGGGTTTTTCCGATCCCGCTGATTTCGACAAACAGAATACTGCACAAAACGATGAAAAACACCGGAATGATGAATTTCTTCTGATTTCGGATGTTAAGCAGCGATTCCTTTACTGCGGAAAACCGGTTCTGTGTCAGGATATAGTAGAAGGCAAAAGCTGCAGGGACCAGAAACAGCCAGAGAAGGTAGGGTTTAAGGCGGGTATAAATGGCAGCGGATTTGCCGAACCTGTAATCCGGCATCAGGCAGAAAAATAATGCTGTGATGCTGATAACGATGCAAAACCATTTAAAAATGGGGTGCTTTTCCAAAAATAGCAGCAGTTTTTCATGAATGATCAAAAGGAAGATGAGGACAAGCGTCAGAACGGTGAATCCGGCTGTCATGATCAGACGTTCCCGGCTCAATCCGAACAAAAACGCGTTTTTTGTATCAGCCGGAATATTCACCAGCTGATAAGCGCAGAAAATCGTGAATAAAATGGAAACAGAAAGCGTCAGGACAAGTGCCTGTTTTTTTCGAGGAGCTTCGTTACGATTCTCCATAAATCTTCCCTTTCAAAAAAGACGATGGCAGCAATCCCGCTGACAACGACAAAGGCAAATATGAGATTGGCTTCAATGACGCTTTGCGATATAGCAAAAAATGCGAGACTTTGAAGCGTGAAACTGATCAGGTGCATGAAAGAGGTTGCTTGATGAGAGGAAAGCCCCATCTGCAGCAGCCGGTGATAGGTATGATCCGTTCCGCTGTGATAAAAATGCTGCCCCTTCCGCCAGCGGGAAATGGTGACCAGTGTGGTATCAAAAATCGGAACACCAAGCATCAGGATCGGCAGGAACCAGGTGTTTTTCTGTAATAATTCCGGGGGAGTATAGATGATGGCAATAGCACTAAGGAGAAATCCTGTCAGCTGTGCACCGGAATCTCCCATAAAAAGCAGCGCGGGATTGGCATTGAAAAAGCTCAGCGACAGCGATGCCCCGAGCAGGATGCTGCAATAAAGCGCCATGGCATACTGTCCGGCATCCAGGGCCGCGATGATGAAAAAGCCTTCCGCCCATGAAGCGAGGCCTATCATGACACCATCGGCACTGTCCACCAGATTAAATGCGTTGGTGATAAAAACGACCCAGAATATGGTTAACCCGATGTCACAAATGTGGCGGAGTGTCTCAGGCATCCATGAAGAAAACAGCTGTGCCTCAAAAAGATGGGTTTGCGTCCCGGTGAGGATCAGGATGACCGATCCGGCGATTTGTCCGGCAAGTTTGAATTTCCAGTTCAGATATTTGTAATCATCATAAATGCCATTGAGAAAAATAATGAGGGAAGAGACGGTCAGCCCCAAAAATTGACGGGAGATATGTTTCCTGAAGATCAGAAGTCCGATCAGAATGGTCAGGAACATGGCTGTCCCGCCGCTGATCGGGACCGGATGATCATGCAGCTTGTGCGGCTCCGAAAGCGGCCTGTCCAGCAGGCCGATACGGATGGCGAATTTTGTTGAGGCCAGCGCGGTTATGACGCTGATCACAAAACTGAGGAACAGCGCTTCAAAAATCAGTCCGGTGTCCAGTGTGGAAAGGTTCATATGACCTTCTGATATACAGCATAAATGCCGTTATTGACGATCTCATCTGAGAATTTTTGGATAGCGATTTCTCTGGATGCTTTTCCCATCGCTTCCCTTGCTTCGGGATCCTCTATTAATTTCAGCAGGGCATCTTTGAGTGCTTCGGCGTTTTTTTCCGGAACGAGATACCCGTTCACGCCGTCTTCAACGACTTCCCGGCATCCGGGCACGTCCGTCGTGACGATCGGGCGTCCGCAGGAGGCGGCTTCAATTAGTATTTTCGGCAGCCCTTCCCGGTAGGAAGGCAGGCAGACAATATGGCTCATGGAAATGACCGTTGCGACATCCTCCTGCCATCCCCACCATTCCACATTGCCTTCCTTCTGCCATTGTGACAGTTTGTCAAAGGGAATGCAGGTCGGGTTGCCGGTGTCGTTATTCCCGATCAGTGCAAAGCGGGCTTTTACACCGCTTTCCCGGATCATTCCGGCGGCTTCCACGAATTCACCGATGCCTTTATCCCAGATCATGCGGGCAGGGAGGATCGTCAGGGGAACGGAATTCGGCGGCGGTTCCGGTTTGAACCGCTCCGTGTTGATCCCGGTGCCGAGAACGATGCTGCTGTTGGTTTCCTGAACCAGGTCCATCTCAAGGAATAGCTGCCTGTCGTCGGGATTTTCGAAGATGACCTGTGTATCGGCGAGTGCCTTTTTGTATAAATGCTTCACGACCTCACGGATCACCCGAATATGCGGTTTGTTGGAGAGGAACGTATATCCTAGCCCTGTGATGGAGTTGATGATGGCTTTGATCCCCAGTTCTTTAGCCGCGAGAGATCCGTAAATGACACATTTGATGGTAAAGTGATGCACAAGATCCGGTTTTTCCTCTTCATAAAGCCGTTTGATTCCCTGGATGGTTTCACTTTCCTGAAAGGGATTGATGCCTTTGCGGGAGAATTCAAAGGGAACATGCCGGAACCCTGCTTCTTTTAATTTTTGAGCATGTTCACCGTCCGGAGAGATGAAAACAACCTCCCATCCCTGCTGCTGCAGAAATTCCGCATAAGCCAGGCGGAAATTGTATAAGTACCAGTCGGTGTTTGCAAAAAAAACTGCTTTCAATGCTGATCTCCCGTTTTGAACGCTTCTCTCAATGTATTTTATCTTATATAAAGGATATTCGTAAGACCGGAATGTCCGGGATGTCCCCGGATAGGGTCAGCGGATCCTGCATGGAGTGTGTCCGTGAAATCATGAAAGACACCCTTCATTCAATATATAAGATGCAAATACTGTTCCAATTTACAAATGAATCAAAGACCGTTTTCGTTAATTATGATATAAGTCAAAAGAACCATCCCATGATTATGGCATAAGAACCAACTGTCTTATAAAAAACACACACAGGCAGTTCGTGCCTGTGTGTTCGAAGGAAGAATAATATATGAAGTAATCTGCTTATTCTGTCGGTTCTGCCGGTTTTTCGCTGTCCTTTTCCTCGTTCTGTTCTTCCGCGGGAGCTGCTTCATTCACTGCGTTTTCAACAGCTTTCTCCGCGTTTTCGATGATGGATTCGGTTTTTTCAGCGACGGTTTCGACAACATTTTCTGTCACGGTTTCACTTTCGACCGGTTCCACATTGTCCGGTGCAACGGTCGCCTTCACCTTTTCGACAAAGTCCTCAGTTGCGGATTCCGCGCGGCTGACCGCGTTTTTGATGTTCTTTTTGCCGAGCTGCGGTCCCTTGAAGGTGAAGCGGTAGCCCATGATGAAGACGATCACCAGGATAAAGATCACCGCCCAGAAGAAGGAGCACAGCAGCAGCGCCATCAGCCAGATCGGAATGTCCAGGAAAACTTCACCGGAGCTCTTCTTCACGACAAAGCTGTTCAGAGAGAGAAAATCCCAGATCGTCTTGAAGAATTTGCTGCCTTCCTTTTTCATGTCATCAACAGCGGATCTTGTGCTGCTGGAGAAGGTGCTGCCCTTCGGTTCTGTATTGACCTTCGCCTGCGGCTGCGGCTCTTCTTTGACCGGTTCTTCGGCCGGTTCTTCCTGAACCGTTTCCTGCTGCGGCTGAACCGGGATCTCTTCTTTCACCGGCTGCGGTTCACCCTTCTTTTCCTTTTCCAGGTAAATTGCGGCATCGATTGCGTCCCAGTTGCTGGCTTCCAGTGCCTCTTTGGCTTTTTCATAACTCACCCCGAAGGTGTTAACAAGCTTTTCGACCATTTCAAATTGTTCCATGATTGCATCTCCTGTTCCCGGGAACGTATTTCCCGTTTGATGTTTTTATAATACAACATCAACATAAAAGGAGCCTGAGGGAAAGATTAGAAATTGATTATAAAGGCTATGAATTTTGATTAATAATAAAAACCGGCAAATTTGATTTGCCGGTTCAGCACCTCCAATGGAATTCGAATCCATGTTGTAGCCTTGAGAGGGCTATGTCCTGGGCCGCTAGACGATGGAGGCTCAACCTGCTTATAGTATAACATGAAATTTCTAAAATCCATGAAAATTCATGAGATTCTGTTTGTCCCGAAGCACATGGGGATTGGCACAATGTGCCGCGAAGCCGGCACTATGGGCCT
>Ga0310695_10015067_pt1 | contig 10353 bp, 11 predicted proteins | sample RumenRJG_04DNA_FD_203882 | JGI IMG/M metagenome (GOLD analysis project Ga0310695, IMG submission 203882) | Bovine rumen microbial communities from Lethbridge, Alberta, Canada - RJG_04 (v2) (version 2) | ecosystem: Host-associated > Mammals > Digestive system > Stomach > Rumen | place: Canada... | reverse complement strand
TCGTTTTACTGGGAATATCATAAAAAAAATCTCCTCAAGTCTTTAAGCTTAAGGAGATTGTATTTCATGTTTTATTTTTCCCGTAGGGGGTGTTAATTATACGCTCACGATATTATATACATACTGCACTATCAGACTATTTTTGTCAAATCAGTTGTTATCAAACTGAAAAATTATCTACGCTTCTGCATGAACATTTTCAGCCCATAATCCCTTTGATTCCTTTTGCGATTCTTTTCAAAGGCTCATCAAAATGACCGCCCTCATTCCATTCAAAATACAGTTTCTCGACATTAGGGTCTTCCTTAAGAAGCATAGTCTGCTCGCGTGTTCTGTCTCCGATTTTTGTCATGTTCTTGTTCTTTGTTTTTTCCTCACGATTCCCCAAGCTCATATAAATCTTGGATGGAATCCTGATTCTATGCGAAGTTGCATATTCATCCCACATATCAAACCAAAGTGAAGATGAACAACATACAGCCCCATTGAATTTATCCGACTCATATAATGCCCATAAAGAAAAAACCCCAGCAAGGGAATATCCCGTAAGAAAGACCTCACTTTCTGGGAGCTTCGATTTTATTTCCGGGAGAAAATCATTCTCCAGGAAGCGTAATGTGTCTCTTCCCTTCCCTCCAAAATCATTCTTTCCAAAGACAGCAGGTGCCGGCCAGGGAGAGAATTGATCATTCCAGTCAGTAACATCAAAAACATAGAGCGAGAAATCCTTGTTCGTTAAAGCCTTCACTTCTTCGAAAAGGCTTTCCGCAGTCTCCCCATGGCTCTTATCCAGTCCCCATATGAATACAGGTGCTTTTGAAGGATTTTGTGTTGAAAAAATATTCATTGTTCAGCCATTATAGCACATATTTATCAGTAGAAATTCCTTACCTACTAATATTAAAATTAGACCATAAAACCTTCGAGTAATTCTTTCATTAACTCAGCATTTTCAAACTCGGATACGAGGAACATAAGAGTTTTGCTTCCTTCGTAGGGATATTCAAGCGGACAGTCGGCAAGAAGCTTTTTGGATGTCTCTGTCTGTTTTACGAGCAGGCGGTTGTCGCATATATCGCCGAAAAGCTTTCCGTTGTAGTATAGGCAGTATTCTCCCATCATCTTCCTTGAAGTGACTTTGCCCGCTTTATTAAGGCATTCCATTACATAATCATGATATTCTTTTGTTGTTGCCATAAATCCTCCTATATCAGTGCCGCCAGTTTCTTTCCGCACCAGACTCCTGCAATGCATCCCGCTACACTCAAAGCCACATAAAGCCCGCATAAACCATAGTTTCTGGCAGTCAGAATGTTATAGGCTTCCAGACTGAATGTTGAGAACGTAGTAAATCCACCGCAAACGCCGGTTTTCAGGAACAGCATCATATTTTTAGATACGTTCCGGCTTTCAGCGATTCCTACGATAAATCCGATCAGAAGTGCGCCGAGAAGATTTGTTATCAGCGTGAGAATCGGAAACTGCGATTTTACCAGGGCTTGCACCGGAATCACGCTGATTGCATAACGCCCGCACGCTCCTAATGCTCCGCCTAAGGCTACGAATAAAAAGGTCATTTTTAGTTCCTCTACCCCATTATATTACTATTTCATGAGGGAATCTATTTTTTGTCTATTTTTATTGACTGGTACAATTTACAAATTTTATCCTCTTAAAAATGACACAAATATACGCGATTTACCTTTGAATTTTGACAATATTAAGCAGAAAATATGGTAGCATCTGCTTTTTCTAAAGCAGGAAGAAATTTATATTATTTCCGTGATGCAACAGGGTCTCCGGAACTGGATTTTCTTTTTGAAAAAGATGGCAATACAGTAATTATTGAATGCAAAGCTTCAAATAACCGTGCAACAAGCATGAAGTTTGTTCTTGCAAATCCAAAAAGATTTGGTATTCATCCTGCCGTTAAAATTGCTGATACAAATGTCGGCACAACAAATAATTTTGATACTCTTCCATTGTATTCGCTTGGATTTATTCAGCAGGAAAAGAAAGCTCACATTGTCGAAATGGTTGACGTAAAAAATCTTAAGGTGCCGGAGTAAATTCCCTACTTTCTCAGATGATGTTTTCCTGTAATTTCATCTACTTCAATTTTTACGACGGCGGTTCTTGCGATATACATGGCATTGTATGCGATGAACTTTACTCCGGCCAGAATCTTGTATCCATTGTGAAGCATTATTGCATCCAGGCCTTTTGTGCGTTCGGTAGAATCTGTAAGAATTTTCGCCTTTCCAAAGCCGATTACGCTTTCATAATAGCAGGTCCAGCTACAGGCGGTTTCGCCGCCAGCAACATCTGCAAAGGTTTCAGCACAGAAGCTGACATCCGGGTTCTGCTTTATGCTCTCAATCTTTTTACCTTCCCCTGCTCCGTGGAAATATACGCTCAGTTTCTTGGAGCCGTCAACTTCGGTAACTGTATATCCGAAATTGAGCGGAACAGAATACGGCTTTCCGTCACTGATTAACGCCAGATGCAAAACCTTGCAGCGGGAAAATATATCGATTATTTCATCATAGGATTTTACTTCGCGGTCTTTTCGTCTCATTCTGTCTTCCATTCCTTCTTAAGCACTGCATACTCATAAGTATTCTCGTAAATAGGATTTCCTTGTTCGTCATTTACAAAGGAAACGAATTCTTTATAGAGTCCTTCCCTTCTGAATCCGAGTTTTTCAAGCAGTTTCTGGCAGCTGAGGTTGTAATCTTCTGTGTAGGCATAAACACGGCGGGCACCGCATTTTTCAAAGAGATATGTGATGTAAGCACGGGCAGCTTCGGTCATGTAGCCTTTATTCTGATAGCGTTCGTTCAGCATCCAGCAAGGAGAAAAGGTGTCTTTTACAGATTCAGACGGATCAGTTCCTTCTGGATGTGCAAAGATTTCGCCGATTACTTTGCCAGTTTCTTTCAGTTCAATTGCAAAGTAATTGCTGTCTCCAGGACGTTCTTTTAGAATCTCAGCAGCTTCATCACGGGTTTCTGTTTTCATATCCATAAAACAGTGAATCGTGATTTCACTAAGATATTCGTAGAGGTCATCTAAATCTGTTTCTTTGAATGGTCGTAAAACCAGACGCTGGGTTTCTATCATTTTTTCTCCAGAAGGTATTATTAGTGACTATGATGCTCGCCGTGGTGATTGCATCTGGCTTCAAAGTTGCCTTTGAGCTCGCCTTTTGCAAACTTTTCGGCTGCTTCGTCTGCGGAGCCTGTAATACCTGGAACTTCCTTTAAGCCGGAAGCAGCGATGGCATCAATAGCGCCCTGCCCTCTGTTTCCGAGAATCAGGGTTTCCACTCCAAGATTCTTTAGATATGGAGGAAGCGCATGATGACCGTTTCCGCCGTTATCGATTACTTCTGAAGAAATAACTTTTCCGTCTTCGATTTCGTAAATCTTAAAATACTGCGTCTTTCCAAAATGCTGGAATACGTTTCCTGTTTCTTTTTCGTATGTTGCTGCGATTTTCATAGAACCTCCGAATGAAATCTTTATCATCCAAAATATACCACAATACAGTGCACTGCTGCTACCGTCAATGAAGTTACAGCAGCATTGACAATAATATAGCATTCTGCTGAATATTCCCCAGTCCGGCAAAATCTGCGACATTGGATGCGGCGGGGGCTACAATGTGTGCCGCCTGCTTGAAAAATCTGCCGAGGCAAAAGTCTATGGAATCGATATTTCGGAAGAAAGCGTTAAAAGAGCAAAGAAAATAAATCGTGGTGAAATCGGGAACCGCTGTGAAATTTTTCAGGGAACTGCCGAAAAACTCCCCTTCTCTGACGGGGAACTTGATTTTATCACTGCTTTTGAAACCGTATTCTTCTGGAAAAACATCGAAAAATGCTTTGTCGAAGTTCGGCGCGTATTAAAATCCGGCGGAACTTTTGCCGTCATCAATAATTACGGCGACCCGAAAATCGACTGGGAAAAGAAAGTTCCATGTATGACCCGTTACACAGCCTCTCAGATTCAACAGATGATGACTGATTCGGGATTCAGCGAAGTTTCGATAAGCGAAAGAGGAACTTTGTTCTGTGTAAAAGGTTGTCTTTCTTCCGTGCTTCCCAATTATGCCACTTCACCCAGCCAGCCGTAATGCTGAACAGACATATCGACAAAGTGATTTAGCAGTAAATTGATTTTTGAATCAAAAGCCTCTTTATCAAAAGTTTGCGGTAAGTCTGCATCGAGTGAAGAAATAATTGCGTCTTTTACTGTTGTTGAAGCCTGCTTATCTTTATACCAGTCTACAACAAAAAGATTGTGTTTTTCTTCTGAGAGTTTCTTATAGAGATTCTTAGCAGCGAGCTTTACTTTCTGTTCCTCATCTTTTGTTAGCTTACGGCCTTTTATTAGCAGGTCAAACATTTCAAGTTCTTCTTCTGAAAGGCCTTCTGTTTCGGCACGCTTATCTTCATTTTTCATGTCTTCGATAAGCTGTAAGAGTTGTTCGTAATAATCTTCGTTTTCACTGCCACCAGCATTGTATTGGTCAATGATGTTTTTGAAGCGTTCACTGAACTTTATTCGCTCGCAGTTTTTGTTAATCATAATCTGCAGCATCTTCTGAATGAACGCTTTCATATCATCAATTTCGATTGCTTTGTATTGTGCTTTGTGAATTTCTTTGCGCAGTTCTTCTACATCGACTTTAGAAAGATCTATCACTTTGAATTCGTGAATAAGATAGTTAGATGATTTTTTACCGTTCGGATCGCTGGTGTCTTCCGGCTTTTCTGAACTGACAGATGTATCTAACAAAGCCTGCATTCTGGCCTTTGCACGATCCAGTTTTTCATCATCAACATTGTTATTCATTAAATCATTCAGATATTTTAACGGCTTAAACTTTTCGTTCTGCCAGCCCATCTCAAAAATCTCTGGTTTGCTCGCTTCGTAAAGATTAAGCATTGTATTTGTAATAACGCGGAACTTTTCTTTGCCTTCATCTTTCTGATAAATAATTTCCAGAGCGTTTCGCAAGGCTTCAAGTTTTTCTAAGTCTCCAGGAAGCTTATTAATTTCATCAAGACTGATATCAAGTTCGCTTAAAAACTCGTCTGCTTCATCAATGCTTTGTCCAATCAATTCAAGAAGGTATTCAATATCTTTTGCAGGGAACTCATCTCCGTCATCGCCGGTTGCATAATCGGTAAGGGCCTGCTGCATATACTTAAAGACATTTACATAATCGACAATGATACCGCTTGTCTTTCCAGGATAAACACGGTTTGCGCGCGCAATTGCCTGCATGAGGGTATGGCCTTTCATAGGCTTATCAAGATAGAGCGTAGAAAGATTTGGAACATCAAAACCTGTAAGCCACATTGCGCAAACGAAAACCAGTTGCAAGGGGTCATTTTTATCTTTGAAGCGGTCTTCAATATCTACTCCATCTACAATCTTATTCATCTTATCGCGGTGCGGTTTTATGTTTAGTCCCTGCTCTGCAAACTTCTTTTCTTCATCTGCATCTTCAGAAATGATTACAGCCATTTCTACATTGTTCATGTAATCCAGGCGGGCTTTGATTTCGTCACGCTCTTCTTTTGTGGCAGCACTATTTCTGTCTTTTATAAGCTGTTTCTTTTCTTCTTCCCAATAACGCTGAACTTTGTCGTACATTTTTACAGCTGTAAACTTATCTACAGAAACAACCATTCCCTTTCCAAGGAAGCCTCGTCGCGGGAAATGATGCGCAATATCTGCGGCAATTTTATCAAGACGTTCATCGCGTTTAAGAACTTCAATTATCTTGCTGCCGGAATCTTCCAGCTTTTTGATTTCTTCTTCATTTAGATTTTCATCTTCAATAATGTCTACAATATCATCATCAAGGAAGTTATTTGTAAGACCGACTTCAGGCACACGGCGACTATAGAACAAAGGAACTGTACTTCCATCTTCAACAGACTGTGCAAAATTGTATTCGGAAACATAATCTCCAAACCACTGATTTGTCAGGCGTTTTGAACCAAGCAGTGGAGTTCCTGTAAAAGCTATGAAATTTGCATTTGGCAAAGCGGTGTGCATGTTTTCCGCAAGATCTTTGTACTGAGTACGATGCGCTTCATCAATCAAAACAAAAATGTCGTTGCGTTCGCTAAGAACAGGATATTTCTTTCCCTTATCATAGCGGAACTTATGAATCATAGAGAAAATGAATTTCTTGTTGCTCTTAAGATATTCACGAAGCTGCTCTGAATTCTTTGGCTGACATTCTTCTTTATTACCGATAACTTCTGTGCGAACAAAGTTTTTGTAAATCTGAGTATCAAGGTCTGTTCGATCCGTAACAATAAAGAAAGTAAAGTTTCCCTTTAATTTACGAGCACATTTTCTTGCAAAGAAAACCATGGAATATGACTTACCGGAGCCTTGAGTATGCCAGAAGACACCAAGCTTTCCCTTAAGTTCTTCGCGGCGTTCAACGTTTCGCATAAGGTTATTAACACCAAGGAACTGATGGTTCTTTGCTATAATTTTGACTTTTTGATTCTGGAATAAAATAAAGTTTTCGATGTAATCAATTAAGTGTTCTTTTTTGCAAAGACCGCGGGCAAAGTATTCTATGGAAATACCACGTTCTTTAATGTCCTTGCGGTTTGGTTTTTCAGATTCACTTTCTACCTTGAGCCATTCAAAGAAAAATTCAAAATCTGCGTTCCATGCGCCAAGGCGAGTTTCCAAGCCATTACTCAAAACACAAATCTGATTAAAGGCAAACAGGTTTGGAATATCTTTTTTGTAATCAGTAAGATTTTTATTATAAGCTTCTTCTATTTTGATGATAGCATTTTTAAGTTCAACAAAAACAAGAGGAAGTCCGTTTACAAAAATAATAACATCAGGACGCCGCCAGTAATACTGCCCTTGAATCCACATCTGCGAAACGGCAGTAAATATATTGTTTTCAGGATTTTCAAAATCAATGAGTTTAACAAAATCAAAAGTTTGTTTGCCATTTTGCTTGAACTCAACTTTACGGCCGTTACGAATCAAATTGTAATTATCGTAATTGGTCTTTACCATGTCGCTGCCGGTAAAGTCGCGGCACAATTCTCGGATTACAGAATCAATATTTTCCAAAGGAATATCCGGATTAATTTTGTAGAGTGCAGTTTTTATCTGCTCCGGCAAAATACATTGCTTTTTAGAAGTACGACCAGTTCCGTCATTCAAATCTTCCTTGCGTCCTGGATCAGAATCACACTGGATGAAGTTATATGCAAGTTCATCACTTTTCAGAATGTTTATAAGAGAAACTTCAATGTCATCTTCGGTAATGTAATTTGCCATAAACTGCTACTCCTACCATAACCTGATCAAATTATACAAGAATGCATTTTTATATAATTTTGTTTTGCCAACTTTTTCTTCAATCAGAATCCCAGCTCCTGTCAGTTCATGCAGATACTTGCTTGAAGTGTTTCTGCTGATGTCAAGCTTTTCGCAAAGAAATTCATTTTTGGTATAAAAATCAAAAAATAAATGTTCAACAAGTTCCTGTGAATAAATTTTGGGACATCGTTCTTTAATCAGGCTAGATGCATCATTCATTGTTTTCATAAAGGAATTTATAAAGTTAAGAGTAAAATCTGACATTTCATAAATTCCCTGAATCATGAACAGAACAAAATCTTTTATTTTTGATAAATCCTGTTGTGTGGCATTTAACAATTCATAATACTTTTGGCGGTTCTGGTTTATATATTTACTTAAATACAAAATTGGAATATCAAGTTTTTTTGCAAGAGTTAAATAGAGGATGTTTATCATACGTCCTGTTCGCCCGTTGCCATCATAAAATGGGTGAATAGATTCAAACTGAAAATGAATCACTGCCATTTTTAAGATTGCATCTGTGTCTTCCAAATCTTTGATGTTTATATATTTTTCAAGATTTGTAAGATAATCAGAAATTTCTTCATAATTCTGCGGCGGAGTATGTAGAGTTTCACCAGTCTTTGTATTCATAATCACTGTTCCAGGCAGCTTTCGTAAATCGCCTGCTTCCGGCTCAACAATGTGGTGAATCTGGATTATATGATTCACACTCAAAAATCCATTTTCTTTTACAAGATTATAGCCTTTGAGCATTGCCTGACGATAATTTAAGACTTCTTTTGATGCGGGATTTGTTTTTGAATAAGACATTTCCTTAAAAATCTCGTCAAAGGTAGTGACGATGTTTTCTATCTCGGAAGATTCCTTTGCTTCGCCCAAGGTAATGGCATTGAAAATAACATAAGGATTTGGCAGCAAATTAATTGCACCATTGAGCTGTCCCAACTTATGATTGGCGTTATTAAGGGCTTTGAGAATCTGAACATCGTCAAAATCAATATTATACGGAAGTTTAGTCATTAACTCTATTTTCCGCCTGTTTGTGCATATTGTCAAGACGTGCACAATATTTTTTATTTTTTGTGCATGAGGTGGATATTTGCACACAATCTTTAGTTTTATTAATTAGACTAAAGACATTATATTACATAAATAATGTAAATAGCTGTTAATTTAAGCTCTTTTTCTTATATTTCATTATTTAATTACGAAAATTATGTAGATAAATAAATTTTATTATATTATAATTTGATTTATCTAATAGAGCGAGGTTATATTTTGAAACTTTTGCAAATTTCCGTAACAGGCTTGCCTTTATTTAAAGATACTCTAAATTTAGATTTTTTTGCAACACAGAGAGTTTCTGAAAAGGATACAGAAACTCTTTTTCAGATAACACCAAATCTATATTTAAACTGCGTAAATGCTTTTGTAGGTATTAATGCGTCTGGAAAAACAACAGTTTTAAAAACAATTCTTCTTGCAATGGATATTTTGCAGAACAAACCCATAAATCATATACAAACAAGAAGTGTTCTTGGGGAATCACCTGATGTTCTTTTTGAAATAGTATTTTCAACAAACCTTGGTGAAATTTGTAAATTAAAAACAAACATTCATTCTGAAAACAACATCTTTGAAATTCCAACCTATTCTATAACTTCCGAAACTCTGTATATAAAACACATTTCCAAAACTACAACTAAAAAAATAGCTTTGAATTTTTCTAATACGAGCCCTGCATTGGACAGATCAAAAATAGGTGCTGACTTTCTTCCTGATGATGTCAGTATCATTATCGCTTACAATAAAAAAAGTAATGATTCTCTTAATGTTACAGAAATGCTTTTTCTTACAGACATAAATCTTATTCCTTTTTCACAAGTGCAAATTCCTTTGGAAATTATAGAGTTTCTTGATCCATCAATTAAAAATATTTCAGTTCTCGGCGATAATCCAGAAAAAGCTAAAATAGTCATAGAGTTTAAAAATTCAAAAGAAATTACAGTAGAAAAACAGTCTGCCCTGACTAACTATCTTTCATCTGGAACCATAAAAGGCATATCTATTTTTATTGCAATTATGGCAGTACTTGCAAAAGGCGGATATTATGTCATTGATGAATTAGAGAATCATTTTAATAAAGAAATTGTTGCAACAATCATAAGAATATTTATGGATCCTAAAATGAATCCTAAAGGTGCAGTGTTAATTTATTCTTCCCATTATCCAGAACTGCTAGATGAACATAACAGAAACGATTCAATTTTTATAACGAAGAAAACAGATGGCATTTATGTAGAAAATCTTTCTACTTCTCTCCAGAGAAACGATATAAAGAAAAGTGATGCATTTCAAAGTGGATATTTAGAAGGAACGACTCCTGCCTATAATTCTTACATAAAACTAAAGAATTATATAAAAAAATTTGTAGGAGAGCATAATGATAAAACTCTCTAAGTATAAAGCCTGTCTCTGCGAAGGTTCAGCAGAAAAAGCAATAATGAATATTCTCTTAGACAATGATTTGCTTATTTTTAAAAGGGAGGAATTGCTTGAAGAAGAGGTTCTATCATGCCGTAGCGCAAAAAACTTTGAAGAACGATATTTGAGAAAGGCCTTTGATGACAAAATTTCAGTAATTAGAATTCATGATTCTCGAAAAGAAAATTTTAAACTCAGTAAGGCTTATGAAAATAAAGTCGATGTTGTTAATATAATTACAGCTCCAGAGATTGAAATTTTAGCAATCATAAAAGAAGACAAATATTTGGATTTCAAAAAGTCAAAATTGAAACCCAGCGATTATTGCAAGCAGGTTTTAAGAATGTCGCATGTAAAGAATTATGACTCAGTAATTGAGTATTTTTCAGATGCAGATACTTTAGTTGAGGCAATAAAAAAATATAAGGAAATAAAAAATTTGCCTAAAGGTGAGTTGACGCTTATCGATTTACTGGCAGAA
>Ga0310695_10015064_pt1 | contig 10355 bp, 15 predicted proteins | sample RumenRJG_04DNA_FD_203882 | JGI IMG/M metagenome (GOLD analysis project Ga0310695, IMG submission 203882) | Bovine rumen microbial communities from Lethbridge, Alberta, Canada - RJG_04 (v2) (version 2) | ecosystem: Host-associated > Mammals > Digestive system > Stomach > Rumen | place: Canada... | reverse complement strand
CTTTCCACATCCTTTGATACTTCCCTCAATAAGAGCTTTAGTGACCATCCGTCCTTCAGGAAGTGTGCATGTTCCATAATTGATGCTTGTGAACGGAAGCTGGTTTCCACTTCTCGATTGGCGCTTTCAGTCAGGTTTTCACCTAGTCGAAATCAGACTATCTCTTCATCCATTACTGGATGTACGGCACTACGATTAGCGAATTTCACGCCTAATCTATCTGGCAACACAGCCAAGTTAGTCGTTACACCTTCAAGATTTCTCTTGCTTGGCACGGTATTGTCTGCTATCCATTTCTGGACCGTAGATTCTCTTCTGAAGCTCATTCGTGTCATTCTCGTCGACCTTATCTCACTTCTACCGTTAGCTGCTTTTTGCAACACCTCAGATTTCTGAGTTCACCGTAAGTTCACTGGTAGATTGCTCTACCAGGCTCCCCAATTAGTTGAGAGTATTCAAGTTGTGGTACATTCCTTCTACCGCTTGATCAAGCTCATCCTTAGTCTTTTCCATTGCATAAGAAAATACTTTTTCAAATCTCTTATACAATGGATTGTCTATTGATGGTTCTGTGTGTCCTAATGACTTTATGTATTTTTCTTGATTCATTACGTGTTTCTCTTTCTAAATTGTTTTAAAAAATCTTTACCATATACTTCATTTATATATGCTAAAAACTATTTAATATCATTATATTTTAATATTTTAACATTTATAGATTGCATAAATTCAAATTTATCTTTATATTCATCTAAAACTTGTCCACTATTGTCATAAAATTGATTTCCTTTTATTTCTATAAATTCATCATTTATCTTAAAATCTGGAAAATACCAATGTGAATTACCATATCTATCTAAATACTGTAATTTTTCTGGTTCATGAATTAACTTAATATTATGATCTTTATGCCATATATAAAATGCTAATTCCCAACTTGAATCAAACCATTGATTATCAAATCTATATAACTTTTTCTTTTTCTTTTGTATTTCAGCTACCTATGAAACATTTTTAACACCATAAAATTTCATGCATGTTTCTTCATAATGCTATTGAACTATAGCTGTTGATTTTGGATTATCTGTCCCATAGTTTTTAATCCACGTCTAACGTCGTTTTTCAATGCACTGTTTTGCCTTAAAATTATGATCTACACCATAATTTCTAATACATGTGTTTTTTATCTTATCTCTAGTTTCTTTTCTTTTATTTGGATTTGATACACCGTATCTATCAATACATGTATTCTTTGCTTTTTCTGGATTATTATAAGTTTCAGATCCATATTTGTCTTTTTTAGTTACTCTAATTTTTTGCTGAGTAATATCTGACTTTTGTGCACAGCTATTTGAACAAAACTATCCATATCCAACATTAACTTTTACATTATATGTCAATAGTTTTCCGCATGTTTTACATTTTGGAAAATCTTTCAACTCATGTAAAATCCAAAAACATTTTGTAGATAATTTATAATAACTATTTTGAAGCAATGGTGTTTGCGCTTCAATAAACTCTTTAAGTGCAACTCTTGCTTTAGATGTAATCATCCTTGAATAACTATCAGGATAATTAGCTATTAAATATTTTATTTCTTCTTTATATGAAGAAATTTCAATTACTGAATATTGTTTATTCATGTGTCTATTTCCTTTATATTTAGAACGTTAGTGCTAATAACGTTACATTTATTATTTACTCTCTTCAAAAATATGTTAGCAGTTAGACTAGTTCCACATGAAATAAAACTAGTCAAATTGCTTAGCACACAATCTGTCCTGCTAAAAATCATTTTGTTGCTTTTGTATAAATTATTCCGGTATCAGATTCTTTATGCGGAAGAACATATCCATCTTTTATGTTGTTTGGATTATCATTTTTACTATCAATAATATTATTGCAATTCTTTAACTCATCTTCAAACTTCTTTATATCTTCATCTGAAAGACCCTCAATATATTTTAAGCCGTCTTTAAAATGCTTCAAAAATGATTTGCGCACATATGGGACCATAGAAACATCTAGATGAGTTGCCGCTACGCCCCCGAATTGCTGCAAGCTTTGCAATTGAAATATCACAGCTACAAGCTGCATTGCTGTATTGATTGAACCAGCTGGCCGGACATCTGTCTGACGAGTGTTGAAGCCTTCTTTCAGAAGCTTGTCAAATGGAATGCTCAAGCAGTTGTGGTTTCCGACAGCATATGCATCAAGATCATGAATATATATCTCATTGTTATTATGATTGTGCACAGACTTCTTTGAAAGAAGATGCTCAAGAGCATAGTTCTTCATCACATATCCCGCAGCTTCTCCAATGCGTCCACCAAATGAGAACTCATCAATGTTAGCATTCTGGTTCTGCACGTTAGCAGCAGTCAGCTTCTCAGTGAGAGCTCTATTAGTGCGCACTCTCTCTTTCTCATATCTATATGTGATGTAGCGCTTAGCGACTTCATATCCAGAAGCCTCCATCAACTTCTTCTCAATGGCGTCTTCAAGCTTGTCAATCTCCACTGATTCGCCTTCTTGAGACTCTGCCCACTCGACGACTGAGTCTGAAATGCGCTTTATCTGCTTCTGCGTCAACTTCTCGTCATTCTCGACACACGAATTGGCATTGACTATTGACTCATGTACTTTCTTCTTTGACAACGGCTCGACTTTGCCGTTTCTCTTAACGACTTGCATAAAACTTCTCTCTGTTTCTTAGTTCAAATCTCTATATGAGCATCTGTCTAGAACATACATGTCTAGTCATATAGCTTGTACGTTTAGACAAAGCATGCACACACCTCTGAAGAGACATATGCACACCGTTCTAGAAACTCAGCTTGAAAACATCTCTACTGGCTTCTTCTACTTGCTCATGACAGATTTAATTACTTGAAATGCACATGCTGTAGATGCTTGCTAGAGATGTCTAGAAAGACAAAAACCGCCTCAATTGAGGCGGTTTAAAACTAATTTAATTATTATTTTAATTATGCATTATAAGTTAAAAATACATATACGTTATCAGCATCTGCAATGCCACCAAGATCATACTCAGCATACTCTTCACCAGAAGACTCAAAGTCAGCCACCAGTTTAGATAGAACTTTCATCAAGAAACTTGCATTCTTGACATCATCAAATTCCTGTTTAAACTCAGCATAATAATCTTCAGGATTATTCTAAATGTAGCCATCTTCCCAGTTCTCAAGTTGTTTCTAAATCCATTTCAAACCGGTGGTACTTACATTATCTAGATTATTCAAATCTAAATGTTCTTCTACTGTACCACCATAATCTTGTATTCTAAAACCAAGAACTAATGAATTTCCAAATGACTCATTCAGCTTCTTGTAGTTTCCAGCTCTGAGCTGCTTCTGCCAGTACTTGATAGACTCCATGATCTATCTTCTCGTGTATCTTCTATTCATTTGCTTTCTTTCTTTGTTGTGTTTAAAAAACTTGAGCTGAGGCGGCTCCGCCTCAGCTCCATGTTCTCTTCTTGCTTTATTTTATTTACACTTTCAAGCATATAATGCAACTATCTTCTTCATTTTATTTTGATTCATTTGCTTCTTCTGTCACATCATTGCCATTTTCATCTTCAACACTTATATATTCAAATGGAATCCATGATGTGTTTGTGTCATCTTCTGCACCATTCATCCATGCTAACTTTGCTCTAATTTGAGATGCAAGATCTTCAAGACTATCAGCATCATATTCTTCACCAATGCTGCCCAAAGATGAAGTGACATCAACTACATAATGATGCATTGACTAGCTTTCATTCATTCTCTTCAACTACTTCTTCCAGTAAGCAATTGACTCTTGAATCTGTCTTTTTGTGTATCTCTTCTTCATTTTTTGTTTTTTGTCTCTGCACCACGCAGAGACTTGAAGTTAACCTCATATTTTATTTACACTTTACTCACAATTTCTACAAGTCTGCTTGCATCTATCTGGTTGCCATCAACACAGCAAGTGCCAATAACTCTAAAAGAGACGTCTCCTGTGAACTGTGAAGCTGGAAGTGTCAAGTCATCACAACTGTAAAGCACATATCTTGCAAGACTCTTCTTTGTCTCATCATTTGAACTCAACCAGCTATTGAGCTCTTCTTCACTCTTCCACCAGAAGCAGTCCTCGTCATAGTACGCTCCAAAGTCAAGAAGATGCCCGAAGTCTGGATACTTCTTGAGTCCACTTATGTCAACTTTGACGCAGTACTTCGAACTTGGATCCCAGACTTTGACGTATAAGCTTGACACGAACATCGGGTTTGCTGGAAGATACTGGTCATAGAAGTCTTTAAGGACATTGTCTTCGGTGAAGCCTCCATTGCCGCTCTTGAAGCCCTGAAACTTGATAATTTCAGGGTCTATGTCTGTGCAATGGTACACTAACTGCTTATTCATAAAAGATCTCCTATTATGACACATAGAAGCACTGTCCCTTGCTTTCACGAGATATTAATTCTTCAAGTATCTTGTCTTTCTCTTCTCTTCCTTCGTTGTATATCTCAGTGTCAAGAGTGCCACCACCAAGAAGAGTCGTGCCCTAGAACTTCTTGCGCACTGTTCCTACGAGCATCTTTGCTTCAGCAAGTGCAAGTCTAAGGACAGTGTCATTGCCATAGTACTCTGACATTGGAAGCTCTGCATTCACTGTCAAGAGTATGAACCTGTCATGCCCACATGTATGTGGCTCAGGCATTAGACGTAGATGCTGAGTGACTTTGTCCCAGTAGAAGTCAGGATTTGATCCGCACATTTTCCTAGAAAGATCATAGAACTCATGCGCATTGTGGTAAAGAGTCCACATGCCGACTGGATTCTAATTGCCCATCGAGAACATAGGCGATCCTTGCCCTTGGCCCATGTACGCGTACATGCCAAAAAACATGTCCGGCTGGTAGCCAAAAACAGCATCTTGACATGTCGCAATCTCTTTCACAGACATAATATGGAAGTCATGCAAATCCAAGCCTTCACCGGGCTTGTAATAGCGTAAATTGACAGTTAAGTATGAATCAGGATGATATTCATATCTTGTAAAGATCCTAATAGCATCACCTATACATGAATTCAACTGGTTGTCATCTAGCTCTACAGTCTAAAGAGGATAGCCTAATTTTGTAAGTATCCAGTCTTTGACTTTCTCGACTGTGTCAATCTTCTAATTCAGCCATGTGTCATCTGGACTGATATGGATGTCAGGCTTGTTGTCTTTGATTGCATTCTTCATGACAATTTTTATTTACTTCTTGCACAAAGATATATGCTATACATCTATAACTGTGCTTATTGCATTGCATCAATCTATGACTTCATTAAATGCGCCAGCAACATACTTAGCAATAAGCTTATGTCCAGTCTATGAAGGATGCGTGCCATCTGGAATAAGAATGTCTCTATGCGACTATATTATTGGATTTATTGAACATTCATGAAATAAGTCAATGACTTTTATTCCATAGTAACCACAGACATCTTTTATTGCTTTGACAAATTCATCAAGAGTACTTCCTTTGCTGTTTGGCATGTCATATCTAAGTCCATATGGAACTTTATATCCAGAAGCTGTCACATCTATGCCATTTATCTTGATGTATGTTGGCCACGCATTTCCAGCATCACTTCCATATATAGGTTCATCATTTCTAGAATATGTCACCCAAAGATATGATGGAATTGGTGGAGATGTAAATGTCTTTACTGTCCCTCTATGTATTCTATTCTATCCTGGAGTATATGCCGACAATGGTGATGTTGGAGCATACACACCAACATACTCTGATGTACGTGGCCAGCAACTAAGAAATGCATACCATGTGTCACAGCTTGGATGAGAACTACCCTGTATCTCAATCTATGAATTCGGATATAGAATTGGAATTAACTTGTATTGATATGATCCATTATTCCAAGTTCCGTCATTCTTTATCCATCCTTTAGATGGAGCAATGTTGCTTAATTCATCAAAACCACCATCTTTCCATCTTTTTATTGGTGTCGAGAATGCAATTGGCTTTCCTGGATATTTTTCAAGAAGTGCAGTACATGCATAATCAAGTGCACCGTAGAATGTACTGAGCTTGTCATGATCTATTGCACTCAGATCATCAAATGAACCAATGTCTGGCCAAGCATAGTTCCAGTCATTAGTACCTATCATAATATGCACGGCGTCTACTTCATCTGGCCATGAACTTAGATTTGTCACTAAACTTCTTCTTCCAGAAGTTTGAGCATTAGGTGATGAAAGAGCAAGCATTGCTCCACCCCACGCAATTGAACTAGTTTCAATCCAGTTGCAGTTCAATTTTTCACAGACAAAATTGACATATGTCTTGTTAGTGAATTCACCTTTGCTCATGCTGGCATAATCTGCTGAAGAATATCCAGTCTATGATGGCTGAGTTATAGAGTCGCCTGCAAACAATATTCTCTTACCATTCCAAGAAGACTGCGGTTTATCTGATATCTTGCTTTCAAATGGAATGTATTCAACAATCTCATGCGGAACATAGCTTGATGGCTCAACTTGGACCATGAAGTAAGAGCTCATGTCAGCATGTGCTACTTCATCTTGATATGCATATACAAGTCTGACATACTCACAGTTGTCATCACTTATCTATGTCCACCAAGTATTTCTATTGGCAAGTTCTGATCCGGGTATTTCTCTAAAATCTGTCATGCCAGTAAGAGAAGATGACTGCTGCACTCTTATTTGATTGAAGTCAAAGTCAAAATACTGTATGCCTCTGACAACCGCACGATGTGAATTATTCTATGGCTTTATTCTAGATGCAACAAGAACATTGTCTTTCTTGCATGGTATAAAATGAGTCACGCCCCATACATTACTTCCATTTTTGAACTCATAGTCGCCATCTACTCCGACCTATATCATTACATTATTGACATTGTCTTTGTCATTCTTATTGAACTTGTTAACAGTGCATGAAGATGACGCTGCAATAGACTTATGAAGATTGTGTATTTTGATTCCAATTTGACTAGGAGATTCGACATGAACATTGTCTACTGAGATCTCAGGAAGACTTTTGACTCCACGCCAGTTACTGCAGCAGAACAGCATAGTTGCATTAGCTGGAGCAATGACAGTTGAAATGCTGTTTGCAGATATTACATTGTTATATGGTACGACTCCAACTAAAGGCGCTTTAGACCCTTGAACTGGAATTGGATTGAAATCACCGCTTAAGAAGCATATTTTTGCTTTATTCGTTGCACATGCATGTATAGTCACTTGCTGGTTTTCATGAACTGGAACTGTGACAAACTTTATATGCTGGTCTCCCAAATTTGATCCAGGAGTATATCCAGCCCACTATCCTGAATTATTGACCCAGCCATACATCTCTTGAGACATTGTAGCTGCAGCAGCAGTCTTCATATATGAAGACAATGAGTCTTCTTTTGCATAGATGTCTAGATCACTTTTCTATGCATAAGAGTCTAAGTCTTCTTCTTTGACATATTCATTTAAATCAGACGTCTTAGCATAGCCACTCAATTCATGGTCTTTGACGTAGTCTGATGCACTTACAACATTTTGCTTAAGATAGTCATCAAGTGAAGACAATCCAATGTAAAAGCCTTTTGATTTTCCAGCAGGATTCACGTTGAATGTGCTGTCTCCATTCGAGAAGTACCCAGCTGATGGCGCTTCTCCAGTTCCACTCCACACAAATGAACGTCTGTCATCAGCACAAGCATATGTGCCCATGGCTATTGTGTTTGTCGCATATGCACTGACATATGCACCCATTGCGACAGTAGAGTAGCTGCTTGCCTCTGTGTATCTTCCATGAGCAAATGACCAGTCACCGTATGCTTTAGAGCCCCAGCCACCTGCATGAGACCTCTAGCCAGACGCGAGTGTTGCTCGCCCTTCAGCATGAGAGTCTAATCCCACAGCTGATGTCTAGCAGCCTTCAGCGTGAGACTGCCTTCCAGCAGCAAGTGTCCTAAAGCCTTCGGCGTGAGAAGCCATTTCACCTGCTGCATTGTGAGATCCCTCTACATGCGCATATCTGACATCTGCTATGTTGTCACGTCCTTCAGCATGCGTATACTTGCCAATTGCTCTCACTGAACCACCTTCAGCATGCTGAGCGTAGAAGTTCAGAACCGGCTAGTTGCCTATCTCCGGAAGTCCAGCGGCATAGAATGCATTATCATCATTCATCCAGCAGCTTAAGAACCAGTCTTCACGTTGTGAACATAATATGGCTACATTAGATGGAAGCTGTTCATTGAGCAGTACAATGCCATTGTCTAAATCAACACTCTTCAAAGTATACTGCATTGAAGCTGAATACTCGTCTATTGCAAAAGAGAAATGGACATTTGATATCTATGATGTCCCTCCGAGCACATTGTTCCGCACTGCAATGCTGCCTGTCAAGTCATAGTCAACTCCAGCTCCAGCTGCATCATTGTCTAGAACTGATGCAAGCTTTGAAATGTCACCGCTCAACTAGAAACCACTCTCTTTAATTGTGCCGTTATCATAGTTGATTATTCCCAGAATGCAATAGCCTAATGTGCCAGTTGACGACTTTCCATATGGCTCTTGTGCTTCTGCTTGTATGAAGCTGTTCTTTCCACTGTAGTTTGCGACTCCACTTTCTTCAGAAGTCTATATGAAGTTTGTGTCTATCAACCGTACATTGTTGTAGAATGTCGTCTCGCCACTGACGTCATTGTTTATCTACTTCCTGAAATATATCTAGTCTAAATTATTTGACAACTGCTCTTTTGTCGCAATTGTCTCGTCTGACGTGATCAATGGAAACTTCAACTTTGCATGATAGTCAACTTCTGGATTGACATTATGGACTGTCAATTCAAATCCATCATATGCAGATTTGACAGCAGTGATGTGATCTCCAGTAACATGAGATGGCGCGCTGATTGTAATGTCTTGCTTTCTATCAAGCAGATCTGCTAACGTAGCACTAGCTTCAATGCTGCTGACACTGCTGAAAGAGTCAAACTAGACGCCATTTGATACAATGTTCTCAATACGCTTGTCAAAGTAGTTGCTCAGCACTGAGTCATCTACTCCACCGCTTATATTTACTGATGTGACAATCTAGCTGTTCAAAGTCAGACTGCCTAAAGAAGAAAGTGTACTGTAGTTCATGATTACTATTTACATCAATGAACTGCTTATTGTGCTCTATGCTTTCAATATCTAAACTCAAGATTGCATTTGAACTCATCTTCTGTTATGATGCACTCTATGCCATGCATGTCACATTGCATCCTGAGCTCTTCATAATTACTGCATTCTTGAAGAAGATGCATGAAGACATTGTCATCATATACAACATCTGTAAAAGCACTTTCCATAGTATACTATGACCAATGCTAAAATCTACAATATCAATTGACCTGCACTTTGCCAACTGTGACAAGATCAGGAACTTGCATGCCATTCACGTCCATCATGAAGTCAACATTTGCGACAGTGTTTGGAAGATTTACTTCTATCTTAGTCTTGACATTGTTGCGCAGAGCATGTCGTATGTATGCAAGAAGCTACACGACTTGAGCTATCACAGTAGAGTCACCCATCAAATGGATGTTCGTGTCTACAAGATTGTTATTGTAAGAGTCAAGCTCTGCTTGTGAATTGAACTGCATATTATGAACAAATACATTTCTATTATTTTGGTTGCGCTCGGTGGATTCGAACCACCACCAGCCCCTTCAGAAGGCGTTTACGGTTTTAGAGACCGCTGGACTAACCATTATCCCAGAGCGCATTTTATTATAATTAAATTTTACTTAACTATATGCAAATTTCAAAATTTTTATTAACTTTCATGCATATCCAAAATGCTAAAGCTCTAAAAACTGCTTCCAAGCTAGCAGTGCTGCAGTTGATGATGTCTATGTGTCCATCAATTCTTGCACCTATCTTTGAGACATGACTATACGTTCAAGATGCTCATTGACATCAAGCTCTGTGCTTCCTGCCGGACCATTTACAGCTATGAAGAATATATATCCCCTTGAAGCAGTCAAAGCTGGATTCGTCAAAGACTCTGACATGAGCTTGATGTCTTCACGCTAGAAGTTCACTCTAAGCTTGAATCCAAGTTCTTCACCGACTTCTCTAGCGACTGCATTAAACGGATTCTCTCCATCTTCTATCTTACCAGCACAGAAGCTTGTAACATAGTCATTCACTCCAAACCTGAGCTCTTTGACTAACCAGAACAATCCAGTGTTGACATCTTTCACGACAGCAAGCACATAGTCTGTCTTACTCATCATATATGCCTTGAAATCACTGTGTGTACTGGAATCTTCAAC
>Ga0310695_10015063_pt1 | contig 10355 bp, 7 predicted proteins | sample RumenRJG_04DNA_FD_203882 | JGI IMG/M metagenome (GOLD analysis project Ga0310695, IMG submission 203882) | Bovine rumen microbial communities from Lethbridge, Alberta, Canada - RJG_04 (v2) (version 2) | ecosystem: Host-associated > Mammals > Digestive system > Stomach > Rumen | place: Canada... | reverse complement strand
CGGGGTATGGGTTACGGAGATTGGAGATTGGACATTGGAGATTGGAGAATGGTTATTGGCTAAAGGCGCAAAGAAGCGCTTATCGATATCGTTCAGGAAACGGGAATAGGAGTTAAAAGAGAAGGTGCCGTTACGGAAACGCTGGCGGGCAAAGCTCAGATGACATTGCTCCATGGCACGCGTAATGGCGACGTAGAGTAAACGGCGTTCTTCTTCGATCTCCTGCGGTTTGATGGCAAACTGCGACGGAAAGAGGTTTTCTTCCAGACCCACGATAAACACCACCGGAAACTCCAGACCTTTCGCTGCATGGACGGTCATCAGCGTCACCCGTTCCGTTGTATCCGCCAGGTTCTCATCCTGATCCGTTTGCAGACTGACTTCACTTAAGAAATCCGTAATCGGTGTATAATCGATGCCTTCGTTCGCCCGTTGCTCGACAAACTCCCGAATGGCATTGAGCAACTCCTGCACGTTCTGTGCCCGGTCAATGCCTTCCTGTGTCCTATCCATCGACAGCGCCGTCATCACACCCGACATCTTGAGCACATGTTCCGTGAACGCATAGGCATCCATCGTCTCACTCAAGTCATGGAAACTGTCTATCATCTGCGCAAAGGTCTGCAGTTTCTTCTTTACCGCCGCACCGACCTCCAATCCCGTCTCATCGGGGGAACGCATGACATCCAAGTAACAACGATGATGCTCGATGGCATTTTCTGCCACTTTCCGCATTGTCGTGTCGCCGATTCCTCTACCGGGGAAACCGACGATACGAAGCAAGGCTTCGTTGTCGCGACCGTTGACCGCTAAACGAAGATAGCCGAGTGCATCCTTGATCTCCTTGCGCTGGTAGAAAGAGGTGCCTCCGTAAATGCGATAGGGGATGTTCAGTTTTCGCAATTCGCCTTCTATCACACGGCTTTGCGCATTCGTGCGATACAAGACAGCAAAGTCATTATAGCCATAATGACCATTTGAGATTGGAGATTGGAGATTGGAGATTTTTGTGGCTACGCCGAGCGCTTCGGTTCGATCGTCCATATAAGGTTGGAGCGATAAAGGCTGACCTTCTTCTTTCTCGGAAAAAACAGTCTTTTCGATCTGGTGTTGGTTCTTATGAATCAGCGCATTAGCAGCGTTAACGATATTCTGAGTAGAACGGTAGTTTTGTTCCAGTTTGAAGAGTTTTGCCTGCGGATAGACTTGCCGGAAATTGAGGATATTCCGGATATCGGCACCGCGGAAAGAATAGATACTCTGCGCATCGTCGCCTACGACACAGATGTTGTTCTGCGGTGCCGCCAGACGCTCTACCAGTTTGAACTGGATATAGTTCGTATCCTGGTACTCATCGACTAAGATATACTGAAACTGCTGCTGGTATTTCTGCTTCACTTCCGGACTGATCTCCATTAATCGTAACATATTGATTAACAGATCGTCGAAGTCCATTGCATTCGCGGCTTTCAGTCGGGCTTCATAGAGGGAATACACCGTGGATAGATCATACATCCGCATCTCCCGATCTTCGCGTAATAACTGCTGGTTCAGTCCATATTCCCGGGGACCGATTCCGCTGTTTTTGGCCATGGAGATGCGACTCAGCACCGCTGCCGGTTTATAGATTTTCTCATCCAGTCCCTGCTCCTTACAGATGGCTTTGATCACCGATTTCGAATCCGTGGTGTCATAGATCGAGAAATCCCGCGTGTATCCTAAAATATCCGCATACGGGCGTATGAGACGCGTACACGTAGAGTGGAAAGTGCCCATCATGAGATACCTGTAGGCATCTCGATTGGAGATTGGAGATTGGACATTGGAGATTAATTTCTCTATTCGCTCTTTCATCTCCCGGGCAGCCTTGTTGGTAAAGGTAAGTGCCATGATCCGGGATGCCGGAACACCCTGCTGCAACAGATAAGCGATGCGGTAGGTCAATACCCTCGTCTTACCCGATCCGGCACCCGCTACAATGAGCGAGGCACCTTCCGTATATGTCACCGCATCCCGTTGGGAAGCGTTCAATTGGTCCAAAAAATCCATAATCGGGCACAAAATTACAAAAAAACTTGCATATATCCAAAAAAATTTGTAATTTTGCACCAAATTTGCGAAAAATGTTACCGGTTGAGTTCATAGAATCGATGCATCAGCAGATGGGTAATGAAGCAGAACTGCTGATTCGGGCACTGGAAACGGAGCCTGTTACCTCGATTCGGCTCAACACCAAACTGGATGTGCTGACGTTTGAAGGAGAACCGGAAGAAGTGCCTTGGCATATCGACGGGTATTATCTGAGTCAACGGCCGCAATTCACGTTAGATCCCTTATTCCACGCCGGTTGTTACTATGTGCAGGAAGCGAGTTCGATGTTCATTCAGCAGATTCTGGAACAATATGTCGATACGTCGTCTATCGTGCTGGATCTGTGTGCGGCCCCCGGAGGCAAATCGACGCTGATCAGTGAGTTTCTCGGCGGAGACGGACTGCTGCTCAGCAATGAAGTGGTGCGTCAACGCGTGTTCATCTTATCGGAGAATATCCAGAAATGGGGCAACGGTAACACCGTGGTCACCCATAACACGGCGGAAGAGTACGGCGAACGGTGCAAGCATCTGTTTGACTGCATCTTAGTCGATGCTCCCTGTTCCGGTGAGGGTATGTTCCGCAAAGATGAACAGGCACGGAACGAATGGAGCCTCAAGGCTGTCAAGGCCTGTGCAGAACGGCAACGCGCTATCCTCATGGATGTCTGGGATGCACTCAAACCCGGTGGAATACTGATCTATTCGACCTGCACGTTTAACCAGGAAGAGAACGAGAAGAACGTGGAGTGGTTAGCCGAGACGCTGGGTGCCGAAGTGCTGCCTGTCGATTATGATCCTACCTGGGGTATCACCGAAGGAACGGTGGGTTACCATTTCTATCCGCATAAGACCAAAGGCGAAGGATTCTACGTTTGCGCATTGCGTAAGTTCGATGGAGTTGTGGAGCCGGTGAAGATCAAGGCACCGAAGAAGGAAAACAACATGCCTCATCCGGAATATATGCCGGTCATGCGGAGCTGGTTACAGCATCCGGACGATTGGGCCATTCGGTATTCGGACCGTTTTGCGACGGCTTATCCGTTTAAATACAAAGAGATCATCGATTGGTTGAGTACGCAGTTAACCTGTATCTCGACGGGATTCGGTTTGGGCGAAGAACGCGGAAAAGGCATCGCACCGCAGCATAGTCTATCTATGACGAAAGACCTCCGTAAGGAAGCCTTTCCGAATATCGCGTTAACGCGTGAACAAGCACTCAGTTATTTGCGGACCGAGGCTTTGGCTTTGAATGATGTCCCACTCGGCCTCGTCCTTTTGACCTATGAGGGTGTCCCCCTTGGTTTCGCGAAGAATGTCGGGAACCGCCTGAATAACCTTTACCCGAATGAGTGGCGGATAAGGCATCTTTGATTGGTGATTGGTCATTGGTGATTGGTGATTTCAAAAATCTTTCAATTCTTTTCCAATAACGTATATCGTCCGGTGACACGAGTGTCATCGCTTCTCCGCTGTTCTCGGCACGCGCCGTTCTACCGATACGATGGACATAATCTTCGGGATCATGCGGCACGTCGTAGTTAATGACCAACGGCACATCCGTCACGTCGATTCCACGTGCCACGACATCGGTGGCCACCAGCACATCGATCTTTCCGTTCCGGAAATCCAACATGACCTGATCGCGTTCGTGTTGCTCGAGATCGGAATGCATCGCGTGCGCATCTATATGGATTGCGCGTAACGTGCGCGTGAGATCTTTTACTTTTTGCTTTTTGCCGGCAAAGATGATCACTTTCTTCAGGTCCTTACCTTCCAACATCGCCTGCACTTTTGCCGGTTTTTCTCCTTCATCGACAAACTCGTGCATCTGTTTGATCGTTTCCGGCGGACGGGAGACGGCAATCTGCACTTCGACGGGGGCATGCATGATGGCTTTCGCCATGCGACGGATATTCTCCGGCATCGTGGCAGAGAACATAATGGTCTGACGATCCTTGGGTAATTTCCGCACGATGGTCATGATATCGTCATAGAATCCCATGTCTAACATGCGGTCGGCTTCATCGAGGATGAAGTACTTGACACCGGAGAAATCGATGTTATAGATATTCATTTGTGAAAGCAACCGACCCGGTGTAGCGATGACGATATCCGCTCCTTTCTGCAAACCCGTCACCTGCGTTCCCCAGGCACCGTTGTCTTTTCCGCCGTAGATAGCGACAGACGAGAAAGGTACGTAAAAACCAAATCCCTCCATCTGCTGGTCAATCTGCTGCGCTAATTCCCGAGTAGGCGCCATGATGATGGCGTTCAGTTTATCGGGATCATGGTCGTCAAAAGCCAGGTTGGTCAATAATGGCAAGATATAGGCGGCGGTCTTTCCCGTTCCCGTTTGGGCACAGGCAATGACATCGTGACCGTCCAAGATCACGGGTATCGCCTTTTCCTGCACCGGGGTACATTCATCGAAATGCATGTCCCACAGGGCGTCTAAGACCTCATCTGATAATGCGAGTTCGTCGAAATACATGGCGTTATGACGTTATTACGTTATGACGAGATGACGATTTACTTCTCCCAACCTTCAAAAACTTCCGGGCCATAGATATTATTCTCATCCTTATCATGGAGCGGAGCCCAGAGTTGCGCAAAGAACGGATTCTGCTTCGCTACCTCGTCCCAATGCCAAGGGATTTGTTTCTCTTTCGGTTCATGGGCATACGGGTACGGCATGTCGAAGGGCGACCAGTGACCGCCTAAGAGGATGAGACGTCTGCCGGCTTTGAAGGTATTCCCGTTCGCATCTTCCCACATGTCATTGCCTAAGTACTTACCACCCCGGAATGCAGCAGCCTTGTTGAGTTCGGCATCGGTGAGGGTATCGATATCCTTGGTTTCATCCCAACCGTGGTCCAACAAGACAGGTGTCTCACTGTTATGAGACACATCGAAATGTTTCCAATCCGGGATCTGCTTGTACGCTTCCAGCGAACCATAATAGGCATGGATACGCGGTTCAATATTGTTTTTGATCCACCATTGGGTTCCATGTTCCTTACTATTCGCCATGAAACGCATCGCTAACTTGACGCAATGCGGGAAGAGTTTGGCGATGTGGGTTTTGGACGCAAACTTAATGCCGGCAGGTAAAGACTTCGCTTTCGCCATCTGCGCGAAATACTCCTTCACCGGTACGTTGGCACGGAAATGGAGGAATTCTTCCAATTTATCCCCATCAATGTACCACATGCCGTGGAAATTACGGGTAGTGAACCAGTTGGCATTGAAGATCTTCTCCGGTCTCGGACAACCGATACAGTCTAATAGCAGACGCTCAAACTCATAGTTTGACAAACGGTACTCGGCACCGGAACCGATGTTATAGTAGTTATTCCAGAAAGCTTTCGGCACTTCGGGACGGCAAACGCGTTCCAACAACCTACCGCTGTCTTCCACCGTCGCCCATTCGAGGACACCACGAATCGGCACATGGAACATGATCGGGTCGTAGTTCTTGAGAATCGCCGGGTAGAGGATTCCCGATTGACGGAGTGACACCCAGGTCTTAATGCCGGAATCGGTGATGATCCGTTCCGCCTGCGCTTTGGTGAGTCCGTAATGATCGTACGCCGACACACAGATCGGATCACCGGCTCTACCCCAATGGAGGGGTTCCCGGCGATCCCCCATCTGGGCCACTGAACCGATATAGACCACTTTCGGTTGTTTGTCTTCCGGCTGCGCCAACACCGCTTTCGTCACATATTCAGCGGCTGAGATATTGGTGCGCAAGGTTGCTTTCGGACGATAATCGGCTTGCGGCGACACCATACCACCTACGTGCAGCACGATATCGGCGCCCGTGACGCCTTTCAGGACATCGTCATATTTGGTGAGGTCACCCCAGATAACGGTGAGCGATGAGTGGTTAGCGGCTAATGGGGCCAGCAGCTCTTTGTTTTTCTTACTCGGACGAGCTAAGATACGCAAGTCATAATTCTCGGGATACTTGAGTATCTCCATCATTCCGGCATATCCCATCGTGCCGGTGGCACCAGTTAAGAAAACTGCCGTTTTCTTAGCCCCATGGGCACGATTAACTTCGTTTTTCATTTGATATTTTATATTTTAGATTTTAAATTTACTCTTTATTTTTATGCATCCAAGCGGTCATTCGGTTAAAGCGTTCTTTAGCAGCACGACGCATCTCGGCACGCCATAACGCTTCTTCTTCCGCCTCATTGGTCATCTGTTGGTAGGTCTTTTCCGCATCTTTGTCACTGATGACGAGCAGCTGGTCTCCTACCGCTAACGAACTGGCACCTGTCGGGACGAAGAAGTCTTCTCCCCGGCGCACCATGATGATGAGCGTACGCGGCGGGATCTTGATCTCTCGTAAGGTGTTTCCGTTCTCTATCATATCTGCCGTCACTTCCACTTCCCGTGCCGAGGATTGGATCTCTTCGGGTAAGTCCATGTCGAAATGTTCCAAAGACCGCTCCTCTTCACGAGGTTCATTCAGGTTCAGTTTCTTAGCCACCACCGTCAAAGTGGTACCCTGTGCCAAGAGCGAAACAATCGTGCAGAGGAAGACGATGTCAAAAATCATATCGGCACCCGGCACACCATTTGCCTTACACATGATAGCGAAGATGATGGGTACCGCACCGCGTAATCCCACCCAACTGAGCATGATCTTATCGCGTTGACGATACTTGCGGAAAGGCAACATGCAGAGCCATACCGCCACCGGACGGGAGATGCAGATCATGACAATACTGATGATGATACAAGGTAACCAAACGTGGTAATCCAACAGACGGGTCGGTTCCACCATCAGACCTAACATCAAGAACATCACTAACTGGCTTAACCAGGTGAGACCATTAAAGAACGAACGCGTCTGCTGCTTCCGGGTGAACTTATTGTTTCCGATAATCAAACCGCCCACGTACACGGCCAAGTATGTGTTTCCTTGCAGGTAATAGGTCACAGAGAAGATGAAGATACACGCCGTCAGCACCATGATCGGGTACAGCGACTCATTGCCTAACTTCACCCGTCGCATCAACTGCACCAGACCTTCACCGAACGCCAGGCCTAACACCGTTCCCATCACCAACTGGATCACGATATTCTGGATGATCGGTAGCGCCGTCACCGAGCCTGTACCGCCATTCCCCTCCAGACTTACCACCACACCGATCAATGTGCTGGTGAGCACATAGGCCATGGGGTCATTGGCACCGGATTCCAATTCCAACAACGGCCGCAGGTTATGCTTGAGACCGATCCCGTTGGTGCGTAAGATGGAGAAGACGCTGGCACTGTCGGTACTGGACATCGTGGCGGCCATGAGGAGCGCTAACCAGATCGAGACGCTATATACCGCACTGATCCAACCGAAGATGACGTAGATGATCAGACCCGTTACGACGCAGGTGATAAGTACGCCTAATGTAGCCAAGGTGACACCGGGTGCCAACACCGATTTGATGTCGCTTAGCCGCGTCTCCATACCACCGGTGAACAGGATGATACACATCGCCAAGGTACTAATGGCTTGTGCGTTACCGGTGTCTATCTCGATCCCTTTGGTGCCTAACAACGAGGCGATACCATGGGAACCGAAGAACATACCTACTGCCAGGAAAAGCAGCAGGGCCGGTACACCGTATTTATATCCGATCTTATCGGCAAAAATACTGACGAAAAACAGCAGCGAAAGAACTAAAAGAACTAATTCTACTTGCATCGGACGGCTTTATTTCAATTCAAAGAAAAACTCGTCGAAGATCTCCTTCCACGCATCTTTCTCCCGATATCCCTTTAACATCAGCGGTTTGCCGTCTGCACGAATCAGCAGAATCGTCGGGTAGGAATTGATACCTAACACATACGCCAGATCCGGGTTCTTCTCACAATCGATCTTGTAGAAATCGATCTGACCCTTGAACTCTTTTGCCAACGAGTCAAAGATCGGTTCCTGCCGTTTGCACCAACCGCACCAACTGGTAGAAAAATCCACCAGGCAAGCACGCTCGCCTTTAAACGACCAGCCTTCGTCGGACTTATAGTCAAAAACACGCTCACGGAAGATCTCTCCGCTAATCTCTTTCACATTCTGCGCCATGCTCGGTATAACCAGCAGCAGACCAAACAGAATGGTAACAAATAACTTTTTCATATTGTTTTGTTTTTTATCGTATACAGTTTATGACCGTCCACGGTCTCATAATCATCGGGTAAATCGATCTTCGGTGCCGGCACACCATCGCCGATCGTTAGTTCCGGAGCCACTTCCACATGGATCTCATCCCATATTCCTGTTTGCAAAATATGTGCCAAAAGAGTGGTTCCGCCTTCCACTAATATCGAATGGATATTGCGTTTTGCCAAATCGGAGAGGATGAACGGCCAATCGGTGCGCTCCCGATAGACGATTGTCTCGGAGTCATCGGAGAAAATCCGGGCATCAAAAGGGATTCGGTTATGACGATCCAAGGTCACCCGAATGGGGTTTCGACCTTCCCAATGGGTGTTCAGCAGACGCGGATTATCCAGCAGCACCGTATTCGTTCCCACCATTATCGCCATGTTCTCGGCACGCATGCGATGAACAATCTCTTTCGTTGCAGGTGTGGAGATAGCCAAGGCAGACTTGATTGGTAATTGGTGATTGGTAATTGGTAATTGACGTTTCTTATCGATGAATCCGTCTGCCGTTTGTGCCCATTTGAGGATGACGTACGGACGATGTTTCTCGTGCAGGCACAAGAACCGTTTATTGAGTTCCCGGCATTGCTCTTCCAGCACACCTACTATCACTTCTATCCCGGCATCACGCAACATCTGCACACCCTTTCCTGCTACAAGCGGATTCGGATCTAACATGCCTACCACCACTCGGCCAACACCTTTTTCGATAATCAACTTCGCACAAGGAGGGGTTTTGCCGTAATGGGAACAGGGTTCCAATGAGACAAAAAGCGTACAATCTTTGAGAGGGGTTACGGGTGACGGGTTACGGGTTATAGTTTCTTCCCAATGCTTAAAGCAGTTCACTTCCGCATGTCCTTCGCCGTATCGTTCGTGATAACCTTCTGCTAAGATCGCTCCATCGGAATTACGCACCAAAACCGCACCCACCATGGGGTTCGGTGCTACAAAATACTGCCCTTTTTGAGCGATTTTGAGACAATGTGCAATATAATTTGCGTATTCCATTTTTTTTTACTATCTTTGCAGCGTGATTCAAAAAATACGTAACATAGCCCTGCAATTACAAGCCGCTTATCCGGAGGATGAAGCGGAAGCTTTGGCATGGTGGTTGGCGGAAGAGACCACGGGTCTGAGTCGCACGCAACTTCAAATCGGGTGCAAAGATACTACAAATTTTTCAAATTTGCAAGTTTTTGTGGACAGATTATTGCATTTTGAGCCGATTCAGTACATTTTTGGTCATACTTTATGGTACGGACTCGATTTAAAAGTCACTCCTGCGACCCTTATTCCCCGTCCGGAAACCGCTGAGTTAGTAGAAAAAATTTCAAGTTTCTTATCCCAAGGGAACGATTATTTCAAATTTCAAATTTCAAATTGTCGAGTTCTTGATATCGGAACAGGAAGCGGGTGTATTGCGATTGCATTAAAAAAAGCTCATCCTGAATGGCAAGTCACCGGCATCGATATATCCGCAGAAGCGATTGAAGTGGCGAAAGAGAATGCGAAACGAAACGGTGTGGAGGTGGATTTCCTGGTAGCAGATATATTTGATTTTAACGGAGATTTTGACGTAATCGTTAGTAACCCTCCGTATATCCGTGAAAGCGAAAAAGTCTCGATGAGACCGAATGTTTTGGAATATGAACCGGAGACAGCACTCTTTGTTCCGGATGATGATCCGTTACGTTTTTACCGCCGCATTGCGAGTCTGCATGGAACATATCTATTCTTTGAGATCAATGAAGCTTTTGCGCAAGAGATGAAAACCTTGCTGCAAGAAGAGGGATATGACGATATAATTATCACACAAGACATCTATGGAAAACCGAGAATTATCGAAGGCCGAATGGTTGGATAAATGCGAAGCCTATTGCGCCAAATCGGAGCATTGTGCAGCCGACGTGAGACGCAAGTTATATGAGTGGGCTGCACCTGCAGAAATTTCCGATGAAATCGTGGAAAATCTGTATAAGAATGACTTCTTAAACAATGCCCGTTTTTGCCATGCGTACGTGCATGACAAGGTGGCATACCAGAGTTGGGGACGGATTAAGATTCAAGCGGGATTGCGGGCAC
>Ga0310695_10015061_pt1 | contig 10356 bp, 10 predicted proteins | sample RumenRJG_04DNA_FD_203882 | JGI IMG/M metagenome (GOLD analysis project Ga0310695, IMG submission 203882) | Bovine rumen microbial communities from Lethbridge, Alberta, Canada - RJG_04 (v2) (version 2) | ecosystem: Host-associated > Mammals > Digestive system > Stomach > Rumen | place: Canada... | reverse complement strand
ATCCTGTCCTTTTTGATAACATCCAGCATAAAATCTATGTCTCCCATTTCTTTCAGAGAATGGCAAATCCGGCTTTTAAAAACACTTATATACTTTTCCATGACATAATTATATACTGTTTCCATATTAAAATAACGAGTTTTTATTGACAGGCTGATAAAGCCATGATAATATCAAATAAGTTAGAAATAACTAACTTATGATGAATCCGACGGCCTCAAAAAGCCGTTTTAAAATAACATAAAGTTTGTTTAAACTAATTATAAGGAGGAATAATGTCCGAAGAACTTTTGATCAGGCATTGCGCACCGACGATGGCAAACATCAAAACCGCAAATTTGTTCAGCGGCATGTTTGAAAACCGCCGGAAAATGCTTGATGAAGTTCGCTCCCTGAATAACAGACTGAAAGACAAAGGGATCCGTGTGCTGGCGCTGAAATATGCTGAAGGCCGGGGGCTGATCTATGTTTACCGTCCGGGACGTCTTTCCCGGGACCTTCAGGATTGCCGTGCCTGTCAGCTGCTCAGACAATGCGGATATCCGGGATTTGATGAGAATGTTTGTCTTCGTCACCTGATCCGCAGACTTGAGGAAGAAGATGATTTTCCCCATGAAATCGGTCTGTTTCTCGGATATCCTCCGGAAGATGTTTACGGATTCATCCATCAAAAGAAGGATTGGAAATTGTGCGGGATCTGGAAGGTCTATGGCGATGTTGAAAAAGCAAAGCTTCAGTTCGAGCGTTTCCGCAAGTGTACTGAACTTTACCGAAAACAGTGGCAGACTGGCAAAAGTCTGGAAAAACTCACTGTTTCCGGATAAAGGATTGAATTTTTAATGGAGCGCTGATCATTTCGGCCTGAGTCAAAGTGGTCTGTTTTCGTTGACTCACTCAAGGGAAACAGTCATTGTTCAGTATTTCCTCAACAGTTATTTTCAGAAAGAGAGTTGAATTTATGAAAATCGCAATTGTTTTTTGGAGCGGTACCGGAAATACCGAAGCGATGGCGAACGCTGTCGCGGAAGGTGTGAAAAACAGCGGAGCGGAAGCCGTGATGCTCGGCACCATCACTCCGGCAGAGCTGAATGATTATGATGCCATTGCCTTCGGCTGTCCTGCGATGGGCGCGGAAGAATTGGAAGAAGGCGATTTCGAGCCGATGTTTGCGAGCCTTGAGGGCAGCCTGAACGGGAAGAAAATCGCGCTGTTCGGCTCCTATGGCTGGGGCGACGGTGAATGGATGAGAACCTGGGCGGACCGCTGCAAATCCGATGGGGCTGTTTTTGCCTGTGATTTCGTGATCGCCAATGAGGCACCGGATGCGGATGCTTTGGAAGCGTGCCGCGCGATGGGAGCGGCCCTGACAAAATAGTAATTTAAGATGATCCTCCTCATCTTTTTGTAAGACTTCTGATTTCCGAAACTGCGGAGCACCGATATCAGGTGCTCCGTATGTTTTTATCGTTCATAGAAAAAGTTTAAAATTCGGAGTCTAATGTAACGCAGACCGTTTCAGCTTGAGTCAAAGTGACCTGTTTTCGCTGACTCTATTTGAGTCAACAGGACAGGCTGCTTTGACTCATTATTATGAAATAGTCAATTCGTTAGTGATTTTGAACGAAATCATCAGGTGATCAATATGATCCGTTGCAGGAATGCGGATGATTTTTTTGCAAAGATGCTCACGGCGTATTATAATTTGTGGTATGAATGCAGAACTCGACCCGAAAACCGTTCATATCGTCAACGATACGGATACACTCAATGAATGCATTGAAAAACTGAAAAAATCCCGTGAAGTTGCTGTTGATACCGAGTCAGACAGCCTGTTTGTCTATTTCGAAAAAGTCTGCCTGATCCAGATCAGTGCGGACGGACAAAGCTATGTGATCGATCCGCTGGAGACCGGTGATCTTTCTCCGCTGAATGATATTTTTTCTGACCCCGGCGTGCTCAAAATTTTCCACGCCGCGGAGTATGACCTGATGTGCCTCAAGCGGGATTTTGGCTTTGCGTTTGCCAACCTTTTCGATACGATGATCGCTGCCCGCATGCTTGGGCGGAAGGAGATCGGTCTGGGGTCTTTGCTCGAAAGTGAGTTTGACATCCATCTGGACAAGCACTATCAGAAAGCCAACTGGGGTATCCGGCCGCTGAGCCGGGAAATGCTCAATTATGCCGTCTCGGATACCCGTTTTTTGAGCATGCTGAAAGACAAACTGGCTGCTGAACTAAAGAACAGGGATATGGAAGATATCGCGCAGGAGGATTTTGACCGCCTTTGTCAGATCCATGCTGCGGTTTCCGAACCGCAGGAACCGGTCTGGTGGAAGGTCACCGGCGGTGTGGACCTGACTCCCGCAGAGCAGGGCGCTTTGCAGGGCCTGTGCGAATTCCGGGACAAAGAAGCGCAGATCCGTGACCTGCCTCCCTTCAAGATCCTTTCCAATAATGCACTGGTGGATATCGCCGTTGAGAATCCCGCCAATGAAAAAGTCCTTGGCAAGATCAAAGGTGTCAACGGCGCGGTCATCCGGCGTTACGGAAAGACCATCCTGAGCATCAATAAAGCCTGGCGAAGGAAGAAAAACATTCCCAAACCGGTTTTCAGCGCCAGACCCTGCAACGGGATCCTCAGCCGCAGAGATCGGCTGAAAAACTGGCGGAAAAACCTGGGCATTGAAATGGATGTAGCCTCCGATGTGATCCTTCCGCGAGATATTCTGGAAACGATCGCTGAAGTCGGACCCAAAGATGAGGCGGCGCTCAAAGAGCTGATGAGCGAAGTCCCGGCCCGTTACCGCCGTTTTGGTAAAGAAATTTTAGAAGTCTCGCTGAACGAAAGCGAATCCGAATCAATAGAAGAGTGAGGGCGAAAACCGATGCTTGCACGCGTTTATTCCTGCGCATTGAACGGTCTGAACGGAACGATCATCGAGGTTGAGGTCGATTGTTCCGGATTGGAAGAGCCGAAGACCATCGTGGTCGGTCTTCCGGATACAGCTGTGCAGGAGAGCAAGGAACGTGTCCGGGGCGCCATCAAGAATTCCGGACTGCGAAATCTGCGGCAGCGTGTGACTGTCAATCTGGCTCCGGCTGATTTGCGGAAGGAAGGCCCCTGTTTCGACCTGCCGATCGCCATCGGTCAGCTTGCCTGCCGGGATGAAACCTGGATCCCGGAGCTTGATGATGTACTGATCGTCGGGGAGCTTTCCCTGGATGGCTCTGTGCGCCATGTCCGCGGTGTGCTGCTGATTGCCGCCAAAGCACAGGAAATGGGCTTCAAATACTTATGTGTGCCGGCCTGTGATGCGGCCGAAGCAGCTTTGATCCCCGGAATCGAGGTGCTGCCTGTCCGGTCCCTGCGGGAGCTTTACAATCACTTTATCGGTGAAGAACGCATCCAGCCGCAGCCGCCCTGTGAATTGACGGAACAGGCTGTCACAGTCAAAACGGACTTCAGCGAGATCAAGGGGCAGGAGCATGTCAAGCGTGCACTTGAAATTGCCGCGGCGGGCTCTCATAATGTGCTGATGAACGGGTCGCCCGGCACCGGGAAAACATTGCTTGCCCGCGCCCTTCCTTCCATTCTGCCCCGTATGACACTGGAAGAAAGCTTGGATGTGACCAGGATCTATTCCATCGAGGATATGCTCCCCGCGGATACACCGCTGATCCAGAACCGGCCTTTCCGCGCGCCGCATCATACCGTCTCCTATGCGGGACTGGTTGGCGGCGGGAACGTGCCCCGTCCCGGTGAGATCTCCCTGGCCCATCGCGGTGTGCTCTTCCTGGACGAATTCCCGGAATTTGATCCCAGAGTCCTGGAAGTGCTCCGTCAGCCGCTGGAAGACAAAGTCGTCACCATCTCCCGTGCAACCGGTGCGTATAGCTTCCCGGCTAATTTTATGCTCGTCGCAGCGATGAACCCCTGCCCCTGCGGGTATTACGGGGATCCCGTGCACAACTGCACCTGTTCCGAATTTTCCATCCAGCGCTATCAGAAGCGCATCTCCGGACCGCTGCTTGACCGCATCGACATCCGGATCAATGTTCCCCGCGTGGATTATGACAAGCTTTCCAGCAATACTGTCGGAGAAAGCTCTGCTGTGATCCGTGAGCGCGTGGAGGCGGCGCGGGAGCGCCAGCGCGTCCGCTTCCGGGAGGTGCCGAATGTCACCTGTAATTCGGAAATGGGACCTGCCGAGATCCGTCAGTTCTGCAGACTTGATGCGGAGGGAGAAAAACTGGTCAGAGGGCTGATGACCCATTATCAGATTTCTGCCCGCGCCTACCACCGTCTGCTCAAGCTTGCCCGGACGATTGCCGATCTGGATGCCTCGGGTGATATCCGAACGCAGCACATCGCCGAAGCGATCCAATACCGTCCGCGGAACAACAGCTGAGAATATTTCTTTTTCCGCGGGATCATCCGTTTCATGCGCTGATTCAATAAGCAGATTATAAATAAACGCGATATAATTGAGAAACCACTGGCTGAAAAGCCGAAGATTATGCTGAAATTGCAGAAAGAAAAGTTATACGGCTGAAAAAGCCTTCACAGACATATGGAACCCGGAAGTAATCTTCCGTCCCTTGCGGACAACCTGTTACCCTTTATTCTGATCGTTTTTGTCCTTTTGGACTTATTGGCAGCGGTAATTCTTCATGTTTACCGGTATTTGCTTGAGGAAAATATTGTAATTCCCGGTGGTGAAGACAAAAGTACGGACCGGTCGGCCAGTGCGAAACTGCTGGATGACAAGACCCTTGTCGACAAACTTCACATTGCCGTCCGTTTCCTGAGCGGCATTACGGTCGGGCTTGCCGTGGTTTATGCCATCCGTGTGCTGCCCTACACGCTCACTGTTCCCCTGCTGCTGCTTTACGTTTTCTGTGCCTCCTTCCTTCTCCTTGTGTTTGAATCGCTCGCGACTGCCTGTACGGCCAAAAATCCGCAGAAAACCGCGGATGCCCTGGCAGGTGTATGTTCTCTTTTGTGCAAGCTCTTTATGCCGCTTTACCTGCTGAGTCACAAGCTGATCCCGGAACCGGTGCGCATCGCCCCGGCGGATGTTGATAAGGAAGAGAGCCACCTGAAGGACTGGGTCGAAAATATCCCCGAAAATACCATTCTGGAAAAGGATGAGAAAAAGATGATCCGCTCGATCGTCCATTTTTCCAACACCATGATCCGTGAGATCATGATCCCCCGCGTTGAAATCGATGCACTTGAGCTGGAAACGCCTTTGGATGAGGCCGCCCGGCTCATTCGTGAATCCGGGCATTCCCGGCTGCCGATCTATGATGATGAGATCGACCGCATTGTCGGCATGCTGTATGCAAAGGACCTGCTGCAGGCTTATGTGGAGAAGCGTCATGTCACGATCCGTGATCTGATGCGCCAGGCTTTATTTGTCCCGGAATCCAAAATGGCGGGTGACTTGCTCAATGAGATGAAATCCTCCGGCATCCATATGGCTGTCGTGGTGGATGAATATGGCGGAACGTCGGGAATCGTCTCCATGGAAGACATCGTTGAGGAAATCGTCGGAGAGATCCGGGATGAATATGACGACCGTGAGGAAGAGCTGGTTCAGGAGATCGGTCCGGATGAATATTCCTTCCTGGGCCGCATTGACCTTGAGGATGTCAATGAATACCTGGGTACCCACCTGACCAGGGAATCCGCGGACACGCTCGCCGGATTCCTGTATTCACAGATCGGCAAGATCCCTTCGGTCCACGAAAAAGTTGAAGCGGAAGGCTGGAGCTTTGAAATTGAAGAGCTTTCCGGACGGCGGATCCAGCGGGTGCGGGCGGTCCGCATTCCTGAAAAAGAGAACACAGAGGAAGAGGTGCAGGATGATAAGTGAAACACAAAAGAAGGAACTCGGCAAGATCGCGGCTGAAATGCGCAGCCGCAGTTACATTCCTTATTCTCATTATGCCGTGGGTGCAGCGCTGCTGACCAAAAGCGGTAAGATATTCACAGGCTGCAACATTGAAAATGCTGCGTATCCTGTGACAATCTGTGCTGAACGTACCGCGATTTTCAAAGCGGTATCCGAAGGCGAAAAGGATTTCGCGGCAATCGCTGTGGCAACCGAAGACGGGTATGGGTATCCCTGCGGTTCCTGCCGTCAGGTGATGGCTGAATTTGCACTGGACATGGAAGTCATGCTCGCGGATGCGGCTGGTAACATCACGGTGGAATCTTCCGTGACGGAGCTGCTGCCCGGGGCTTTCACCCCAAAGAACCTGCTCGAAAACTGAAGTTGTTGTGGAACGTTCGGTTCATTTCCGGGCGATCGTTGTCCGTCATACAAACTATGAAGAGGCAGACCGCTTTATCACATTCCTGACCCCCTATCAGGGCAGGGTCTCCGCACTGGCAAAAGGTGTCCGCAAGATGAACTCCCGCAAAGCCGGACATCTGCAGCCCTTCACCTATGTGGACGTTCAGCTTTCCAAAGGGCGCGGGGCATCCTGGCTGGTGACGCAGGTCTCCACCATCGAAGCTTATCCGGAGATCCTCGCCTCCCTGGACAAAACTGTCCGGACTTCCTGTGTTCTGGAGCTGGCGGACCGGTTTTCCCTGGAGGGTGTGGAAAATGTCCGGCTTTTCCAGCTGACATTGGATACATTGAGGCGGATCGCTGTCTTTCAGGATGTCGTCCCGGTCCAGCGGTATTTTGACATGCAGCTGCTTTCCGTGACGGGCTATCAGCCGCAGCTGTTCGAATGTGTCCGCTGCCATAAAAAGATCCAGCCGGAGGATCAGTATCTTCATTACGGGATGGGCGGCGTCCTGTGCCCGGATTGCGGCGAGATCACAACCGGATCCAAAAAGATATCGATGAAGACGCTGAAATATTTCCGCTATTATCAGATGCACTCTTTCCCGGAAGCCGCCGCAGCCGGCTGGCCATTGGATATCCGCATGGAATCGGAAAACCTCCTGACCGGCTACCAGAGTTATCTGCTCGAACGGAAAACCAACAGTCAGAAATTCCTGGAGCAGATGTGATCCGGAACGGAGCAGTGACAGAAAAGGAACTTATTTTATGATGCAAAAAATCAAAGCAGGAATCATCGGCTGCGGGAAGGTGGGACCTTTCCACGCCGCCGCTTATCAGAAAATTGAAGATTGTGAATTGTGCGCGGTTTTTGATGTTCAGGAGGAACGTGCAGAAGCATTTGCGAAAAAATACGGTGCCAAAGCTTATACCTCCATCGAAGCCATGGTGAAGGAAAACGGGCTGGATGTGGTCAGTGTCTGCACGCCGCATCCTGTTCACCGTCAGGCAGCGGTGGAAGCGCTCAAAGCCGGTGCCAACATCGCCATCGAAAAACCGCTCGCCTCTTCCCTTGAGGATTGTGATGCCATTCTTCAGGCGGCGGAGGAAAACCATGCCCTCGGCACCGCGATCTGCCAGCGCCGGTTTTTCCCGCCCTCCCTGCGCATCCGTAAGGCGATCGACGAGGGGAAGATCGGCAAACCGGTCCTCGGGACGGTCAACATGTACGGCTGGCGCGATGCAGCCTATTATGCCAGTGATCCCTGGCGGGGTACCTGGAAGGGAGAAGGCGGCGGTGTTCTGGTGAACCAGGCGCCGCATCAGCTGGACCTGCTCCTGTGGTATATGGGCGAGATCGAAGAATTGTACGGCATGTGGGATACACTCAACCATCCGGGGTTGGAGGTTGAGGATACGGCTTTGGCGGTGATCCGCTTCAAAAACGGCGGACTCGGCAATATTGTTGTCAGCAACTCCCAGAATCCGGCTCTTTACGGCAAGGTCCATGTGCATGGAAGCAATGGTGCCTCGATCGGTGTGCAGACCGATGGCGGTGCGATGTTTATCGCCGGTGTGTCTTCCATCACGGAGGCTCCTTATAATGACCTCTGGACTGTTGCGGGTGAAGAAGACCTGAAGGATCAGTGGAAGGCGGAGGATGAGGCATATTTCCAAACTATTGATGCCACCACTCACTTCCATTATGTACAGCTCAGCGATTTTATCGACGCGCTCCGGACCGGGCGCAGACCGCTGATCTCCCTGGAAGATGCCCGGCAGACAGTGGAGCTCTTCACCGCGATCTACCGCTCCCAGCGTGACAAAAAACCTGTCCGCTTCCCGCTTGAACCGGAATACGGGAAGGATTTTGACGGAAGACTGAGCTTCTGAACCAGCGGAGCAATTTCGTAGTATAATGACAGTTAGTTTATAGTAGAAAGGAACGTATCTATGGCATTGATCGTGACAAACAACCGGGAAATGATCGAATTTGAGCCGAAAAAGGATTTTTTCGTCGGCATCGATTCAGACGGCTGTGTTTTTGACGCGATGGAGATCAAACACAAGGAATGCTTCATTCCGAACACCGTAAATGCCTGGCGGCTGCAGACGGTTTCACGCTATGCTCGGGAAACTCACGAATTCGTGAACCTTTATTCCAAATGGCGCGGCCTGAACCGCTGGAAAAACATTGTACGGACCCTGGACCTGCTCCGGGAGCATCCCGGGGTGAAGCGCTGCGGGTTTGAAGTGATGCAGCCGGATGGGATCCGCGGTTTTGTGGCAAGCGGTACCCAACTCAGTGATGCGGGACTTTATGCTTACATGCGCACCCACCATGAACCTGATCTGCAGATCGGTGTGCAATGGTCTTCGGATGTCAATGCCGCCATTGAACGTATCGTTCACGGAATGATGCCGTTCGCTCCTGTCAAACCGAGTTTTGAAGCGCTCAGGAAAAAGGCGGATCTTGCCTGTGTTTCCGCCACCCGGAATGTGGATCTTGCCCGCGAATGGACATTTGCCGGAATTCTGGATGATGTGGAACTGTTGTGCGGTCAGGAAGTCGGGAACAAGGAGCAGATCCTCCGTCTGACCGCTGCCGGGAAATATCCGAAGAACCATGTTCTGATGATGGGTGACGCACCCGGGGATATGGAAGCCGCGCATGCGGTCGGTGCCCTGTTTTTCCCCATCAATCCGGGCTATGAAGCAGATTCCTGGGATCGGTTTTACAGCGAAGGATATCAGAAGTTCCTGAACGAAGAATTCGCCGGAGCATATGAGGAAGAACTCATCAGCGAATTCGAAAAACTGCTGCCGGAAGTTCCTCCGTGGCAGAAGTAATAATAATGTATAATGTGATAATTTAAAATAAATTCGGATAGACATCCGATGAAGGTGGTGAATATGAAGATTCTTGAATCAGCTGAAGACTATCTGGAAATGATCCTGGTCATCAAACGTAAAAAAGGATCCGTCCGTTCAATAGATATTGCCCGGGAAATGAATTTTTCCAAGCCCAGTGTCAGCATCGCGATGAAAAAGCTCAAAGAGGACGGCCTCATCACGATCGGCGAAGGTCATGACATTGACCTGACTCCCGAAGGCAGAGAGATCGCGGAGCGCATCTATGAACGCCATGTAGTTCTCAGTCAGATCTTGGTTCGTCTTGGCGTTGAAGAAACGACCGCAGTCAAAGAAGCCTGCCGCATCGAACACGTGATCAGTCAGGATTCCTTCGAAAAACTGAAAACAGCCGCCAAAAACGGAAAGTTTATCAGCTGAAATGATCATTATTTCATTCAAAGGCGGATCTATGCAGTTAAATGGCGCATAGATCCGCCTTTGTGTATTATTTGAGGAAAAGATTTGTTATTATGCCGCCGGTCAATATTCTGATAAAACCCGCCTCTTCTGCCTGTAATATCGGGTGCAGTTATTGCTTTTATAAAGATGTTTCGGCACATCGGGAACATGAATTTGAAGGAATGCTCTCCCTTGAAATGATGGAAAAGGTCATTACTTCCGGCATGGAATACGCGGATCATTCCTGTTCCTTTGCGTTTCAGGGCGGTGAGCCGACTTTAGCCGGACTGGAATTTTACAAAAATGTTCTCGAAATCGAGAAAAAATACCAAAAGCCCGGTGTGGAGATCCATAACTCCATCCAAACTAATGGGATCGTGATCAATGAGGATTGGGCCCGATTCTTTGCGGAAAATCATTTTTTGGTTGGCTTGTCGCTGGACGGACCGGCTGAGATCCACAATCTGAACCGCATTGACCGGCAGCAGCGCGGCACCTTCAATACCGTGATGAATGCCGTGCGTTTGTTCCGGAAGTATCAGGTGGACTTCAACATTCTTTGTGTCCTGACCGATAAGAGTGCCCGATCGATTGAGAAGATTTTCCGCTTTTACCGGAAGGAAGGATTCCAATGGCTTCAGTTCATCCCGTGTCTGGACCCATTCGGACAGGATGGCAAAAAATCGGTTTGGTCTCTTTCCGAGGAAAGCTATTCTGAATTTCTTCTGAAAATTTTTGATCT
>Ga0310695_10015059_pt1 | contig 10357 bp, 11 predicted proteins | sample RumenRJG_04DNA_FD_203882 | JGI IMG/M metagenome (GOLD analysis project Ga0310695, IMG submission 203882) | Bovine rumen microbial communities from Lethbridge, Alberta, Canada - RJG_04 (v2) (version 2) | ecosystem: Host-associated > Mammals > Digestive system > Stomach > Rumen | place: Canada... | reverse complement strand
CAGGGTACGTAATAAAACTAATCCCTATGATGCACAGCACTGCCGACAGGATAATATACCCTGTTTTTGCGATTCGCATCGGTGTTGTATTCTGCATATGACCATCCCCTTTCTGTCTGTTCGGCTTGCCTTCGTGTCTTCCTTCTGAAAATACCGAAAAACACAGGGGCGAAAAACGGACAAATCTCTTCCCATGCCTGTTTTTCAGACATGAGCAGAGATTTGTCTATCTGGAGTGATCCTCACAAGTCAGTACGAATGATATAGACGGTTACTGACCGCATATCGTCAGAACACAGATCATAACACCCGTTCTTTGCCTGATCCGAAGTATCTTCAAAAATGCGCAAGGCGTCGAAGAGATCATTTTCCACATAAGGCAGCAGTTTTTCTGCTGCTTCTTTCTCTGCCTCAAGCAGGGTATCAGAGAGTTTCTGTGTGCCATCTGTCTGCAGGGAGGCAGCTCCTTCTGACAGGGTAGCGGCACCTGTACTCAGCTGCGTCGCTCCTGTGTGCAGTGAGGCCGCCCCGGCAGCCGCCTGCTCGGCACCTTCTGTGTAGGTTTGCAGACCGCTGACAAAAGAATTGACCTGATCCAGCTGATCCTTAAGCGCTGCCAAACTCTCGTACGCTGCCTGCGCCTGTGCAAGTTTGGCACTGACGGTTTCGTCGGAGGTCAGATATTCTTCCACATGCTGCGCAACCAGCTGATCGACCTGTTCCTGTATGTTCTCTTCAACAGTCGCTGCGACTTCTTCCGATCCCATTTGACTCTTTACGGCTGCACTGACCATGACTGCCAGAGCATCCGGGATCTCGCCCGCGTCCAGCGCCTGCTGATAGTCCTCCGCACTCATCGAATGGCCCGTTTTCTCAAGAATGGCTTCCAGCACCCTATTTTGTACCGCTTCTTCTACCCCCGCCCGGATCTGCTCTTCATTTGCTTCAACCTGCGGACGCACGGATTCCTCCACCTGCGCAGCCGCAGCTGATCGCAGTGTATCGGGATCCAGCTGCGTAAGAGCCTGGTCAAGCTGCTCAGCGTAATTATCTGTAGTCAGATCCGTGATAGAGATGCCTGCTGCATCAAGACCAGCGTCAGCCAGCTGCGCGTTGGCAGTATCCAAAATGGCAGTAAATAGTGTCTGTGCGCCGCTGTTCAAGGCTTCATCATTTGCGATCAGGGTGGCCAGTCCGTCGTCTAAGGAGGCGGCACCTTCTTCCAGCCCGGCAGCACCATCAGCCAGCTGCGAAGCACCGTCCGCCAGTGTGGCAGCGCCGTCATTTAAGTCAGTCAAGCCGGTATTCAGCTCGCTGATTCTTGATACATATTCTTTTGTCCTGCCTGTTGTCTTTGGAAGTTCTTCCCCGTCCCGCAGAGCCGTCAGCACGGACTGAGCCTCTGCCAGTTCTGTATGAAGGTCAAGGCCTTCCGTATCGATCTGCTCGTCCAGCTTCTCGCAGGCGGCACGGATCGGATCGGAGGTGATGATCGTCATCATCCAGGACAGGTCCGCATGATCCGCATGGAAGGACGCACTGAATGATACCGGCAGATCAAGCGACTCATCCATACCGGGGACGGACCAGCCTACAAGAATCTGACGGCCCAGTTCGGATACTACCGCAGCGTTTTGCATGATCAGGTCACTTACGCCTTCCTCTGGAAGGGGCAGAGCCGTCACGGCCAGGGCTGGCAGATCCGTCGCTGTCTGATAGGTGACGGTCAATACGACATCTCCGGCTGCTTCTTTCAGATCCGCAGCGGAGATCTTCTCACCATCCAGTGTGATGGTTACGACCGGCAGGATCGCCGGTGTCTGATCAGAGGTTCCCTGATAGAGGATATCTTCCCCCAGGGCCTGCCAGGTGAGGACTTCTCCATCCTGCTCACAGGTTTCCTGACCACCCAGATTCTGGATATCTTTCAGTACAGTGCGGTCAACGAGCTCGTCTGCGGCGTCCATGTTCTCCAGACGGACGTGATCAGTGATACTTTTTACCGTGCCTTCTGCATCGGTGACCACATACACCTGCTCCTGTTTCGTATTTTCAGCCATGACCGGCAGACTGCTGGAAACCAAAACCGCAGTCAGTGTGATGGCAATCATTCTCTTTTTCTTCATCGTGACCCTTCCTTTCTTTCGCAGTTATCGAACAGATTTCATATCAAACGTTGTATGTACGATGATGTTATCCAGGAGAAGCAGTACTGCCGGCAGGAGCAGCAGGACGACCGCAACGCTCAGCAGCGCGCCTCTGGCGATCACTCGGCACATGGAGGAAATGATATCCACGTTGGAATAGATCCCGACACCGTAGGTCGCGGCAAAGAAACCGATCCCGCTGACCAGGATGCTCTGCGCGGAGGATGCAACCGCCTTCTCGATCGCTTCTTTTTTCTCTTTCCCACTATGACGGTTCTGCTTATACCGTGTGGTCATCAGGATCGCGTAGTCGACCGTCGCCCCCAGCTGTATGGTGGAGATTAATATCGGACCGACGAAAGGCAGCGATACACCGGTGTAGTAGGGGATACACAGGTTTGCGGCGATGGCCAGTTCGATCACGGCGACCAGAAGGATCGGCAGGGTGATGGACTTCTGCACCAGCAGGATGATGACAAAGATCGCAAGGATCGAGATCAGGCTGACAACAGTGAAATCATGGTCTGTACACGCGATCAGATCCTTGGTGCATGGCGCTTCCCCGATCAGCATGCCGCCCTCATCATATTTCTTCAGGATGTCATTCAGCTCATCGATCTGCGTATTCACTTCATCTGAAGAGATGATATAGGAGGAGCTGACCAGCATCAGCTGGTAACGGTCTCCTTTCAGTTTGCTCAGTATGTCGTCCGGCAGGATCGTTTCCGGTATCCCGGCGCCAAGCAGACTGTCTATACCAAGCACACTCCTGACGCCGTCAACCTGCTGCATTTCGTCCGTCATATCCAGAACATCTTTCTGGGAGACATCGGCGTCAATCAGCAGCAGATGCGTGGTTGCCGTATCAAAGGTATCTTCCAGCTTGTGGTTTGCGATGACAGACAGCAGGTTTTGCGGCATGACCCTGCTCATGTCGTAGTAGACCTGCACGTGATTGTATCCGTAGAACGCCGGGAAGATGGCAGCCACGAGGATGATGCACAGCATCCTGTAGTGACCCACGACAAACCGGCCAATCCCGCCAACATCCGGGAGCAGCGGCCTGTGCGAGGTCTTCTCTATCGCACCGTCCATCAGGCGGATCACGCAAGGCAGCAGGATCACGGTGCCCAAAAGCCCCATGATCACGCCCTTGCTCATGACGATGCCCAGGTCGCGGCCAAGAGTAAAACTCATGAAGCAGATGGAGACAAAGCCGGCAATGGTGGTCAGACTCGACCCCATAATTGAGGTAAAGGTCAGGTGAATGGCTTCCGCCATGGCATCGTCCTTATCTGAGATCAGGGATTTCTGCTCCTTGTAGCTGTGCCACAGGAAGATGGAGTAGTCCAGTGTAACGCCCAGCTGCAGCACCGCGGCGACAGCCTTGGTGATGTAACTGATCTCCCCGAGAAAATAATTGCTGCCCAGGTTCCACAGGATCGAAACGCCGATACAGAGCAGGAAAATGAGCGGCAGGAGAAAAGAGTCCATCGTGATCATCAGCACCAGCGCACACAGCGCAACAGCGATCGCCACATAGATGGCCTCCTGATCCTCAATAAGCTGTTTGGTGTCGGTAACGACAGCGGACAGGCCGCTGACAAAACACTTCTCCCCGGCTGCTTCCCGTACCCTGCCGATTGCCCCCATCGTTTCCTCCGAAGAAGAACTGTCATCAAAGAATACAGCCGACAGCATGCAGTCGCCCCGCTGGAATTTCTCGCGGACCTCATCGGGAATGATATCGAGCGGCAGCATGCCTTCCGTGAGGGATGCATATCCGATCACAGATTCAACGTGCGGGATATCTTTCAACGTATTTTCCATTTCATTTTGTTCCTGCAGGGTCATTCCTTCCGTGACCAGCAGGGCAAATGCGCCTTTTCCAAAATCCTCCAGCAGAATATTCTGCCCCTGCACTGTTTCCAGTTCATCAGGCAGATAATAGAGCAGGTCATATTTTGTTTTGGTTGCGGCCATGCCCAGCACAGACGGAACCAGCAATGCAAGACACACGATGATCACCAGGATCCTGTGCCTGACCAGCCATCCTGTAAGTTTTTTCACATTCATTGCCTCCTTTTTTAACAGAAGAGCGATTTACAACACTATGTTGACATTTGATTATTGAGTATTATAATGATCTATATGAGTAAAAACAATAATCAGTTCAAATACCAAACGTATGTTAAACGACAGGAAAAAGCAGGTTGATGAGATAATCAACAAAACAGGGATACATTGTTGTTTTTAGGGCAATGTATACCGGAAAGACTGAATGAGCCTGCCTTTCCCTGCAAAAGAGGCAAACAGAAGGAACTGTATTCAGAAAGCGGGAACGAACATGAAAGAACAGGAGAAGAAAGAAGACCGGCGCGTGCGACGGTCAAAAAGGCTGCTGACACAGGCATTGACACAGTTGCTGCAGACGAAGCAGATCAATGAGATCACGGTAAAAGAGCTGGCCGAACTTGCAGATATGAACCGGGGTACTTTTTACCTCTATTATAAGGATGTGTTTGACATGCTGGAAAAGATCGAAGACAGCATGTTTGCAAACCTGGATCAGATTATATCCCTGCATGAGGATGAAGATATGTCCGCGCAGACCAGGCCGATGCTGGAAGAACTGTTCTCATTTATAGAGGAAAATCAGGAGATGTGCCGGGTTCTTCTAAGCCCGCATGGGGATATGAATTTCCTGCACAGGTTGAATGAAGTGATGCGGGAGAGATTTCTCAAAGTATGGCATATACAGGCAGCCGACAGGGAAGAAATCGACTTTGACTATCATTACAGCTTTGTGGTCTTCGGCTTTGCGGGTCTTATCCGCGCCTGGGTAAACAGTTCGTGCCGGGAGTCAACAAAAGAGATGGCTCAGCTGGCGGATACGATGATCCGTTGCGGCGTGCTCACGCAGGCATCGGTATGAGAGCAGTCATCTGATACAGATTTGCCAAATAGAAATCCCATGCCTGTTTTTTAGGCATGGGGAGAAGTTTGTCTATCTGATTTTATTTTTTTGCCGGAGAGTATGAAAGTTTTTCTGTAAAAGCGGAATAATAGGTTTCTTTAGGGTCTCCTGTGATATACACTAATTCACAGGAGGCCTTTTATGATGGCAAAAAAAGAGAAAAAACCCATTCACAAAGTTCAGATGACTGAAGGCAAGCGCCAGATCATTCAGCAGCTCCTTCAGGAATACGACATCGAAACCGCCGAAGACATCCAGGAAGCCCTCAAAGACCTGCTCGGCGGTACCATCAAGGAAATGATGAAAGCCGAAATGGATGACCATCTCGGCTACGAGAAATCTGAACGCTCCGATTCCGATGATTACCGGAACGGCTACAAGGAAAAAACTGTCAATTCCAGTTACGGTTCCATGAGGATCGACGTTCCCCAGGATCGCAAGTCCACTTTCGAGCCCAAGGTCGTCAGGAAACGCCAAAAGGATATTTCTGAGATCGACCAGAAGATCATCTCCATGTACGCCAAGGGTATGACGACCCGGCAGATCTCAGACACACTTATGGACATTTACGGTTTTGAGGCTTCAGAAGGCTTTATATCGGACGTCACGGACAAGATCCTGCCGCAGATCGAGGAATGGCAAAACCGGCCGCTTGACGATGTCTATCCAGTCCTTTTCATCGACGCGATCCATTATTCCGTCCGGGATAACGGAATCATTAAAAAGCTGGCTGCGTACGTAATTCTGGGGATCAGCTGCGATGGCAAGAAAGAGGTCCTGACGATTGAAGTCGGCGAGAACGAAAGCTCCAAGTACTGGCTGTCTGTCTTGAACAACCTCAAAAACCGCGGGGTGAAAGATATCCTCATTATCTGCGCCGATGGCCTGAGCGGGATCAGGGAGGCAATCCAGACAGCCTTCCCACAGACTGAATACCAGCGCTGCATTGTCCACCAGGTAAGGAACACCCTTAAGTATGTTGCGGACAAGGACCGTAAAGCATTTGCTAAAGACCTGAAAGCTGTTCTTTATTTCATAGCTAAAAGGTATATCTTCTTCTATCTGCTCCTTGGCAATATCCAATGAATTGGCATAGTTGTCATTTCTCGCCAGTGTAGGTATAAAATGATTTGGCAGTATATATCCCTGCTCCGCATCTGGGTAATAACCGTTCTCCTCGATAGGTTCAAAGATGTTTGCAAACATATTGAATGCCACACCTATTCCTTCGGATAACTGTTCAAACCGTTCCAGCAGTCTGCCATATTGCATTCCCAGCTCAGTCAGCGATTCTCTATCTTCATCAACGAGTCCGCCCCGAATCAGATAATCAATTTCTTCTTTAACTGTGGTATTCCCCATCTGGGTTAATTCCATTATTTCTTCAATGGAGTATCCGTCATGGAGTGAAGAGAGTATAAACTTTGTCAGATCTCCCAGCTTATCGACTAGAATTGAATGGCAAAAGATCCTTGCCGGTCGTACGGGACAATATAACGTCAACTGGATGTCCTTTGGCTTCTCTTTTAGCTCAATTCCACGGATGATCTTTGCATTGTCCGTCACCTTAATAGGCGTCTTCTTTTCTTCCGATTTGTGTACTGTTCGATGCTGTACAGGTCTCTGTACCGATTGTTGGGCATTTGGCCTGTTAATCGGTTCCCTTTTGGGAGGAGGTGTCGGTGCTGAAGGGCGCACAGGGGTCTTTTTTGGTTGTTCACTATTAAAGAAAAAATCAAATAAACCCATTATCAAACACCCTTTCTTCTCCCTAAATAGCTATGTCTACAGCATCGTCTTATTGATCATCGCCGCATTATTACTCCCACTGCGGTTATCACTAGGTGTCTTTCCTACTGTAACCATATATCGAGGATCCCCCTGATATGTGATTTTGTAATCGCGTTATGCGGGACAATCGCCGCCACACCGATCACAATAATCTGATGGATATCCTGCTCGTCAATCTCAGCTGCAAATATATGAAACTTGTTCTGCAGCTTTGCTATAAGGCTCTTTACAATCATTCTCTTTTCCTTCAGGCTGTGTACCCATGGTGTATGCAGCAGGAAGAGCATTGTCGCAATTCTCATTTCAATCCGTCACTATATCCCCCGTCCAAGTGTTGATCCCCCCGAACTCATAAATATTTTTATATCCCATATCAAACAACTTCTGGGCGGCCTCCTTACTCCGGTTTCCGCTCCGACAATAGATCAGGATGATCTGATCCAAATTGGGAAGTTCCTTTGGTTGTTCTTCACCAATGCTTTCGTTTGGAATCAGAATCGCACCTGGAATGTGGCCTTCTTTGTATTCGTCCTCCCTTCGGACATCTACAACGATATGTCCATCTTCCTTTGACATCATTTCTTTTGCTTCTTCCTGATTGATCTGTCTGTAACTCTGATATTCCATATCGTTACCATCCAGTTTTGTAACACAACCTGTCAAAGAAAGCAGAACAATCATCATTATCCAAAAACAGAGATACTGATTCTTAAACAGTTTCATCCAACTCACCCTGTCTATGCCTAATAATTCTATTGCTGTTTTTCAGCCGGGTCATTTGCTCCGCTTCCTTGGGACTGTCAGCTTCATCAGCAGTCCCTTCTCATCCGCTTCCGGTTTTTCCGGAATGGTTTCACACTGGCCGTGAGCATATAAAGCACCTGTTACTGCAAGGCAAACCGCATCAATCAGATCATCCTGGTTGCACCCAAGCTTCTTTGCTTCCAGAAACTCTGACAATATATGTATCCGTTCAGATGGTCCCGGCTCTTCCTTTTTCCGGCTCATTACAACAGAGCCGTTCAATCTGGCAAAGGCTACCTCCGGATGACTTTCCAGGATTCTGTTTTTGTAATCCGGATGGTCCCTCAGGAATACATCCAGTTCACGGATCTTCGGAATAATCGCGATCGACTGCTTTGCAAGGCTCTTTCCCAATGTGCGAATATTTTCCAGCTTTTGGGTTTCTTCATTGTCCGCATAAACCGCTGATCTGGAAGGTATGTCACCTTTTATTCACACCCGTAATCGGCTCATTTCCATGTACTTATCGCAGACCGTCTATCTTCATGTCATCCCTCATTAGTATACATTATAAAAATATTTACTTTTTTATTTATATATTTAAACACAAGAACTCAATTTCAGTACAAGCGTTTTCTTATTGCCAGCAGGTACTTCAGCATGTCATCCGAAATCGCTTCCGCCGTTCTCCTCTCCCATCAACATCGGCTTGTTCCCTGTTTTTACGTAAAAAGAGGGGTTTTTCGACCCCTCTTACTGTGAAACAAAACCTTCCGGGTAGCCAAAAAAGCGCAGACTGCCCCTATCAAGCTTTGTAACGTACGTTTTGAATTTTAGCTTTGGGGCTTATGCGGCAACAACAGGAGCCTCCCAGCCGAGTGCTTTTAATTTCTTAAGGTACGCATTTATTTTGCGCTCCTTATTAAACTGATTATAGTATTCAGCTCCAAGATCCTTGAAAACAACGCCATCCCTAAGAATGTGGTATATTGCTATCAGCATTGAATGGGCTACGGCAACATATGCACGTTTCTTTCCGCGATGAGCACTAATTCTCATGAACTGCGCATAAAAGTAAGATGATTTATGCCTCACTGCAGCATGCGCACAAGTGACAAGTGTTGTTCGCAATAATGAATTCCCTTTTCTGGTTTTTCCAGATTTGCGCTTTCCGGCACTTTGATTATCACCGGGACATAGTCCTGCCCACGAGGAAATGTGAGCATCTGTTTTAAAACGGTTCATGTCCGTGCCAATCACAGAAATAATAGCCTGCGCACTTGTATTCCCGATGCCCGTAACATCCTGAATGGCCTGTGATGCCTTCTTCTCTTCAGGTTTCATGAAATTGTCGATCTCATCGTCCAGGTTTTTGATATGAACATTGAGCTCGTCCAGATGTGAAAGAAGTTCCTTCATCATACGACGCTGGAGAGGCGTCATGAAACCATTCAGGTCATCGATGATCTGCTCCTTGCTGGCTTTGAGATTATGGGCAATGATTTTTTGATCATACATCTCGTCATACTTTGCATCATCGATACTATTGCCGGTGAGCAGATATTCCAGAATACTGCGGGCACTTTTTCCGTTGATATCGGAAACTGTTCCTGACAGTTTGATGTTAGCTCCTTCAAGCATCTTCTGAAGCCGATTAAGCTCCCTGGTTCGTTCGGCAACAAGGCTCTTACGATAACGCACCAGTTCGCGAAGCTCCCGTTGATCTTTGTCAGGAATATAGCTGGGTTGTAGGAGACCATGCTGAAGAAGGTCCGATATCCATTCAGCGTCCTTAACATCTGTCTTTCGTCCCGGCACTGCCTTCATATGGCGGGCATTGACCACCATGGCGTTCAGTTCAGAAGATTCTAGAATGTTATACAGAGGCTTCCAATAAGAAGCTGTGCTCTCCATCGCTGTCATCTGACAACCATTATCCTTTAGCCAGTCAGCCATAATAAGAAGCTCTCTGGTTGTTGCACCAAACTCACGAATCTCATGCTTGTTGCCTTTCCGTAAGCATGCGACAATGAGCTTTTTGTGTACATCAATACCACAACAAATGTCGTAAACTTTATCCATACTGGCACCTCCTGGATGAATTTACGGCACGGTACTCTGTCTATTATCATTTTACTGTACGTTCTTCTGCCGCAAGCGGCTGGACAGATTGTGGTGCAAATGAGAGTACCTGAAATCAGTTTAGTAAGCGGGCTACAGGCCCAAAGAAAACACGATCTATGCCGTTATTGTCAGTATAGATAAGAACAAATGTAAATTCAATAACCTTCCGGCTACACAGTTTCATTTATAGTGGTGCCAAGTGTGCGGGCATGGGGGTTTAGTAATGAACTCCTCCGGATTATTCTGGAACATGGCAAAGGTCGTGGGACGAACCCCGTCCAAGATTCTTGCCACACTCCTACGCGTCAGCTTGGCACCTTCCGCAATCTTACCGACAAGATCATATGTCACCAGGCTGCCTTCCGCACGGTCAAGGGTGTATGTCTGACTCTTCTCGGCCACAAACGCCGTGCCGCCTTTCAGTTTGTCTGCACTCCAGTCTTTTTCCTGCTGTCCGGAGGTGACAGTGTATTGAAGTTTTGCCACGAACATCTTCTCATCAATATGTGCGATGGCCTTACGAATCAGCTCTTCACTATCAAACTCTACAGTGTATGCATACTGATGGTTGATA
>Ga0310695_10015058_pt1 | contig 10357 bp, 7 predicted proteins | sample RumenRJG_04DNA_FD_203882 | JGI IMG/M metagenome (GOLD analysis project Ga0310695, IMG submission 203882) | Bovine rumen microbial communities from Lethbridge, Alberta, Canada - RJG_04 (v2) (version 2) | ecosystem: Host-associated > Mammals > Digestive system > Stomach > Rumen | place: Canada... | reverse complement strand
TCAGCTTCAGATGCAAGATATACTCGCTTTTGATATTCGTTTAACAAAGGTAAAATTTTTTTTATTTTTGTAACAATTGCAACTTCATCTAGTTCAACCATTTTATCCTCACGGAAACAGATTTACAGTTGCCTCCTATAATACCATATTGTGTGTTATACAAAATAGTTGTATAGTTTATTTGTGCACAATTCCTAATCCTTTCCTCTAGCGGACGGATTCGGGACTTTCACCCTAAAGATTATACTCATGCCGAGCACACCAAAAAAAAGGTAATCATTTTGATTACCTTTTATGCAAATTAAAAATCTAAAATCACTTTTGTCCAATCTTATAACCGGCAAGAGTATCATTTAATTCATTGAATAATGCCTGAAGATTATTAGCTGTTTCATTATAACTATTTGCATCCTCATTAATTTCCTCGGCAGACAACTCTGCATCGGTAATATTGTTAGATACTTCTCTAATAATCTGAGTATGTTCTTCTGTAGCAACTGCCATTTTTCCTGTCATTTCATTGATATCATTAAAAGCAGTGTTAATACTACCAAAATGAACTTCTGCCTCATTGGTACTGCTTACTGTTTTTTCACAATTAGCTATACTAACATCCATAAGAGCAACAGCATCGCGATTAGCAACCAGCAATTTATCAATTGTGGCTTTTATATTTTCTGTTGCTTCACGAGTATTGCCTGAAAGACTTCTAACGGCATCCGCCACAACAGCAAATCCTCTACCATGTTCTCCGGCACGAGCGGCTTCAATTGCAGCATTTAGCGCCAATAAATTTGTATTATTGGATATTTCATTAATGGTGTTATTCAAAATTACAATTTCTTGTATATTTTGAGATACACGATTCAACGCTTCTCTTGTACTCTTTAATTCGTTATTTAATTCATTTATTGAATTTGCAACATCACCTATAACACATTGTAATGTGGAGCAAGCTGTTGTAGTCTCGTTAATTTTAGTAGATGCATTCTTCATATCAATCGCAACATAGTTATTCTGCTCAATAACTTCTGCAATCTTGCTATTACCGCTTTGTAACAGCTGCATCTGTGTCTGCGATTTATCTTTCAAGCTGATACTCTGATCATGAACCTGTGATGAAACACCTGTTAAATTGCCGGCCGATTCCTTAAACTTGGCAATAAGTGCTGACTGACCATCCAAGAAATTATTGAAATCAACTTCCAATTGTCCAATTTCATCCTTTGAATTTATTGAAATTCGTCTTGATAAATCACCTGAACCATCAGCTAAAACACTCAAGAATTTAGAAATAAACTTGATAGGGCTAACAACCTGATGAGTTAAAAATCTACCTAATACAAAACCTGATAACACTAAAATTACCAAAGATATCAGAAGAATCATTTGGAAATTGGAATTATTCTGAACAAGCTGTGTTGCAGGTACAGCAAAACAGAAGAACCACGATGCGTTTTTAACCTGCTTTGAAATCATGAAGTATTCCTTGCCATCAATCTTAAATGATGTCAATTTACCCTGATCCTTCTCTGCCACACTAATTAAATCATCAGTTAAAACCGGATTATACTCTCCGACTTTTTTCATAAACACTTCATCTTTATCTGAAATAATGATCTGGCGATTATTTGTATATAGAATGGTAAATCCACCTTTAGGAATAGATATGTTTGATAAGTCTTTCTTTAATTGAGCTATTTTTACATCGGCCGCAACAACTCCGCCTTCAGCCTTTCTTGCCATACCGATAACATTTTCATTGAATGTAAAATCCTTATATGGAGCACTGATTCTAACGACATCCTGCCCATCACCCAGCTGATACCAAGGACGCTTGCGAGGATCATATTTTGAAGCTCGATACTGTTCAACCGTTTTCTTGGTTGAATACATATCCCCTTCTGTCGCTGTACCATAGTAAACACCACCAAAATCAAGAGCCTTACCGACCAAAATCAGATTTTCGCGATCTTTTAAATATGATGTTGGCTGCTTTGACAAAGTATCAACCACCAAAACACGATCTTCTATCCAAGAGTCGATCATAGTAACACTATCATTAACCAGTGAATTGAACATCGACGCACCGATCTCAAAATTTTGCTGATTAGACTGGCGATCCTTGGCCATGAGGTATAAACAAATAGTCAACAATAGAATCACAAACGGAATAATTACAGCAATATATATTTTATATTTTAATGATTTTAACATTTCTACTAAACGCGCCTATTCCTAAAAAACAAATCAAATATGACTAAATACAAGTCATATTACCAATAACTATTCAAAGCTTTAGTTGATTTTATTAAATTTACAATAATTCTTATACTAATAAATTAGCATTTTTTGAGCATAGTATAATTTTTAATTCAAAAAATGTGTATAAACACAAATTTTTTTTTGCAATATATTTGCGATAGTTATTTTAATACTATAAATCAGATAGGATATTAACAGTATTTTATATCAGCATAAAAAAAGACAAAATTAGTTCCCATAACTAATTTTGTCCTCGTTTTTTTGATTTATTACGTCTTAATTTATCTTTTAATGATGATTATGTACAGCATTTAAAAAACCACGATAAAACCCATCTCTGGTACTGTTATTTATAGCATCGTATTCTTCACTACCAACAAAAGATATCACATCTTTCGTATATGCTTCCGCACCTAACACAGCAACCCATTTAGGTTCATATTGACGTTCGGAAATTTTATCATACTCGATGACACGCCCCATAATTTCAGTCAATTCATCTATATGTTCCTTTGCATACCGACCAATTTTCAAACCATAATGACGATTTAATTCATTAAGACCTTCAGAAACTGTCGGATCCAGAGACTTATTGGCATCAGATCTAGCCCTTAATTGCGCAGTATAATACCAAAACATTGCTGCTCTCGGTTCATTCATTTCCATGATTTGATCAGCCAGTGCATACAACACAGGGGGAATAAAATCATTAGGACTACTTAATACAGAATTTATTGTCTCGTTATTATTAGATTTTATTGAATTGATCAAGGACTCGCTCTGTCCGATTCCTAAAGCCAAAAATTCACCTCGATATGAACCTGTTACCTGATCCGTTGTATTTATAACCTTAGATTTGGTAAAATTCTGGTCCCCAGTCGGATGCGAAACCACAGTTTTGTGAGATTCGACAACACAACCGTTCATCAAAAATGCAAGAGTTAAAAAAACTCCCAAACAGCTACTTTTCTTCATTCTTATACTTCAAACGCAATTCAATGCCGCCATCTAAAACAATAGCTTTTTCTATAACAACCCAATCTGCTATAAAATGTTCAAATATTTTATATTTCTTTAAAATCGATCTTGCCACAAATTCCTTAAAATCTACAGTAACAACATCGGCTCCATATATAAATTTGATACCATTGGACAAAGTAGTATTCAACATATTATCCAATGCCTTATTTATTACATTCATCGTAAGCTGGGAAAACAACTTGCTGATACTGCCGTCACTTAATACCTGTTTGTTATTTATACAAAAAACCAAATTTGTTTTTTGATTATTATGGCAACATTCAACAATTTCACCCTTAATCAAAAATCGTCCCATTTGGTGAGAAACCATAAAATCAATATTGCCACTATCATAACAGTTTACATCAATTGATTTTAAAACTGTAGACTTAGCAGAAACCTGAGTAAGCATACTGTTTATGAAGGCTTCCGAAATAAATAAACGTCCGTTTATAATTTCCGGAAGAGCATTTATAGTCCATAAATTGTACAATGGAGCAACCAGCGGACGAATATCTTCGCTTACCGCAGTCTCTTTATTGTCTAACAAATAGTCCGCAACAGCGTTAATAAAACTGATAGATTCACTTTTCTTTTGTTCATAAAAATTCTTACATAAATCTATTATCTGCCTGTTATCCATAAAAATCCTTTTTCTATCTCTTTTTATTATACTTGCCCGATTAAATCAAAATATCAACAAAAGTATGAATTATATAAAACAAATTTAATTTTGTTTATTTTATCATAAAGTATGAAGTTGTTTTATAAAATCATATATAAATTCACAGGAATAAGTTTTGCCATGGAAATCGAAATTCAAGAAAATAAAAAAGAAATTATTATTTTATTATCAGGCAGGCTTGATACATTGACATCTCCTCAATTAAATGAAGTTTTATCAAATAAAATCAGCGATGAAACCATGTCTATTACATTGGATCTTAAAAAGATGGATTATGTATCAAGCGCAGGATTACGACTACTGCTTCAATTACATAAAAAAATGGAAAACAATAAAGGTACATTTGTTATAAAGAACGTTCAGGAAGAAGTTAAAGATATCTTCAATATAACAGGATTAGGATCAATTCTTAACATTGAAAATTAATTTAAAAAACTTAAATATTAAATTTCCTTTCTTTTCAGCCATTAGGTACAAAATACTTAGTGCGGTTATAGCTTTTACCATAATTTTAGGTATTGCTTTTATGATTGTTATAAGCGATACCTATACTCATTACCATAAACTGCAGTTAACCGAATGTTTTTCAAATGTAAAAGAAGAAATCAATAAAATAGAAAATGCAATTCTAACTTTAAATACCAGTGTTAAAGCCTTGGCACTATCGGGTCAGATTGTTCAAGGATTATCCATTGCCGATCAGAAAAAGCTGGCAGAAAAAACTATTGTTGAAACTATCAAAAACAATGAAATTTCTGCAGGTGCAGGACTTTGGTTTAAAAATACAGATCAAAACTACTACGCTCACAGATATGTATATGATATCCTCATAGATGACTCACAATACTACTTTAAAAATCAAAACTGGTATAAAGAGCTTAATAAAGAATTAAAAAAGCAGCAGGATGACGTTGTTTGGAGTTCTCCATATTTCGATGAACATGCCAACCGTGCCATAATGGTAACTATAGGTTCCAATATATTTGACAATAGCGGGAAAAGCATCGGATTAGCTACATTGGATTGGAGATTGGACGATATTGCCAAACAAATATCAAACATAAAAATCGTAAAGGGAAGTTTTTCAATTCTAATCGATTTAAAACATAATATTCTTCTAGCTTCTACCGCTCCAAACAATGCTGATGTCAGTTTAAGCATTAAAGACACTCTAAATTCAAGCAATCTTGAATTGATTTCAAGCTCACAGGCAATAATTGAAACCAGAATTAACCATAAAAAGTTCTTCTCTTTCACAACCAGATTTTCCAATGATCTGGCTCTTTTTGTGTTTGTTCCTGAAAAAATTCTGTTAAAGGAAATTAGGCATGTTACTCTTATTTCCGTTTTAATTCTGATAATTGCAGCATTAATTGCTGCTTTAGGAATTTGGAAGTTGCTTGACAATGTAATTAACACCCCAATCAATATTCTTTCCAAAGCCGCTCATGAACTAAAAAAAGGAAATTTGAATGTTAATTTAAATTATCATTTTAACGATGAATTTCAGCAGCTTTCTGAATCATTTTCGAGCATGGTCAAAAACATAAAAGATCATATAGCAAAATTAAACGATATAAATGCAGAAAGACATCGAATGGAAACTGAACTGAATATTGCTTATAAAATTCAAAAATCCATGCTACCTTCCGTTTTTCCTCCATTTCCGCACAGAACTGATATAAATATACGCGGCATTATGAAGCCGGCAAAGGATGTAAGTGGAGATTTTTATGATTTCTTCTTCTGCGACCAAACACACCTTGCTTTTGTTATTGCTGACGTTTCTGATAAGGGAGTTCCTGCAGCCATGTTCATGGTTAAGGCAAAAACAGTTATCCATACCACATCCCTAACTCACCAGGATCCTGGAACAATTTTTACATTGGTTAATAATATACTTTGCGATCAAAACGACAACTGCATGTTCGTAACCGCAATATTAGGCATTCTCAATACGAAAACCGGAGAATTACAATATACTAATGCAGGGCATGATCCGTTTTATATTTTAACTAATGAGAAAAATCTAAAAAAAGTTTCCATGTCACCAGGGTTGCCATTAGGTGTAAAACCGGATTTTTCATATGAAACAGCTAAATTTACCGTAATAAAAAACAGTACCTTATTTTTATTTACTGATGGTGTAACAGATGCAGTAAATTCTGAAAACGAATTATTTGGAATTAAACGCTTGGAGCAGATATTAAAAAAGAACCAAGAGCATTTGCCAAATTCTCTTAAAAAGTTTTTAAGTAATATGACATTGGAATTAAAGGAATATACCAAGAAAACGACTCAGGCAGATGATATTACCATGCTGATCTTGTCTTATTTCGGTGCTCCGGATCCTATTATATACACTCACACATACAAAGCAGAGATTGAAAGTTTGAGTCTATTCATGTCAAAACTAAATGAACTATTGGAAATAGGCAAATTCACAGCCCGGCAGAAAAACATGTTTTCCGTCGGGGCAGAAGAATTATTTGTTAATATTATCAATTATTCATATCCGCAAAAAGAAGAAAATTCCACCATATTCATTAATTTAACATTACTGCAGAATCCTAACGTTCTTAAGTTGCAAATTAAAGATCATGGTGTACCATTCAATATCATTGAACATGTAGATCCTGACGTTACACAGGATGCCAAGGAGCGTCCTATCGGAGGATTGGGAATATTTTTATCAAAAAGAAGCTGCAATAATATAAAATACCAGCGTAAAGACAATGAAAACATTGTAACAATGACTCTCGATGAAGAATTTGATCCATAGTAACATTCAATAATGTTACAAATTCAATGACAAAAAATAATCATAAAGTATAATTAATCGTAATTATTCATATGCATAATAGCAGGGTTTAATAGTGTTTTCGCGCAATGGTAATTTATTAATAAAAAAATTCAACAGCTTTTTTCTGCCAACTATTCTGATGTCACTATCATCATCTCTAAGTGTGGTTGCAGATGGTATTATCGTTGGCAACATGGTTGGAGCCGATGCTTTAGCCGCAGTAAATCTTGGTATGCCATTAATACAGATATTCGCAGCCATATTTGTATTCTTTGGATTAGGCGGTTCCGTACTGTCGGCATGGTACATGGGACAACATAACCAAAAACTTACTAATAGTGTCTATACCTTTACGTGTATCAGCATGGTTTCGATAGGCGCCTTATTAACCTTTTTAGGCTGTTTTTATCCTGTAGAAATTGCAAAAACCCTTTGTATGGGTAACGAATCATTACTCGAAAACACCATTAATTACGTGCAGCCTCTCCTAATCGGCGCTATTCCAATTATATTTATTCCTGGTATAGCTTATTTTATTAGAACGGATGCTCATGCAAAACTGGCATCGATTCTAATGATAGCCTGCAACATATTTAATGTTATATTTGACGTTGTATTCATTAAACTGACAAATTCAGTATTTGGCGCCGGTATAGCAACTATTGCTGCCAACCTGCTTTCGTTTGTATTTGTGATTCTATATTATCGTTCCAAGCTTAGAACTTTTAAATTAAGGTTTAATAAAAGTGAACTGCTAGAAGTTTTTATGCCAACGATTAAGGCTGGTATACCAGGAGGTATAACTGTAGGTCTAATATTTTTGAAACTGATATGCCTTAATGCACTAGTACTCCAATACGCAGGAAGAGAAGGCATGGTTGCATTCTCTGTTTGTTTATCGTGTCTTTCTTTAGCATCCATGTTCATCTCGGGAGCTGCACAGACAATGATGCCAATAACAGGAGTTTTGGCTGGCTCAGGAGATAGTCAAGGCATCAGATTTGTATTTAAAAGAACACTGTGTGTTTTAGGAGTATGCATAGTTATACTAATTGCCATGTTGATTGTATTTGCCAATCAAATATGTGCACTGTTCGGATTACAAACAGAAACAGATTTGGAATTCGGTTCACATGCATTACAAATATATGCACCTAGTTTATTGGGGGACGCGTTTGTTCTGCTTATAGTATATTATGCGCAAAGCATAAGAAAAAATAAAATTGCAATTATTGCATCTACACTTCAGAATTTTGTAGCAATCGTAGTATGGGCATATGTCTTGGCCTTATATTTCAATGTTGAAGGAATTTGGTATTCTTTTAGTTTTGCCGGAATTACCTCTACACTAGCAATAATTCTAATGACAAGAAAAATAGAACAATCATCGCTAGGAAAGGTTTCTGGATTATTGATGCTACCAATAAACGATCCTAATGAACCAAAATATGATGTAACCATAAATAATTCGATTATAGAAACTGTTAATTTATCCAAAGAAATATTTCTTTTCCTTGTTTCAAACGGAACAGATGCTCTTACCGCAAACCGTGCAGCTCTGGCAATTGAAGAAATGGTTGTAAATACCATTAAGCATGGTACAACGAAAAACAATAAAAAAAGCACTATTGATGTTTGTGTTAAATTAACACAAAACAAAATCATTATTTCACAAAGAGATGATGGTCGACCATTCAGTCCTTTGGAATATGTCGCTCCAGATATTGATCCTATAGAAAATAGATTACGTGGTTTAACAATTGTAAAATCAATTGCCGGACGAATCGAATACAGCTACGTTACAGGATTTAATACCAGCACAATTGAGATACCTCGCTAAAAAACCAAGAAAAGCTTATCCCTAACGCGCTAATAATGATAAAATTCATAATTAATTGTTTAATTTTTAAATTTTTTTTTGATTAAAAGTAACAATATTAATAATTTTATCTTTAAAAATAACACATTAAACGGGGATAATTCCATGTACCATATCTTATTAGCATGCGGCGGTGATGGTTCTGAACATTCAATTTCTTTAACAAGTGCCGAATACATCGAATCAAAATTAAAAGAAATAAATGATTTAGAAGTTTATAAGGTGATTCTTCATACCGATTATTGGGAAACAGAGAACAAAGAAAAATGTTATTTAAATAACAATAAGGAATTAGTTATTGATGGTAAAAAAACAATAAAAATTGACTATGTAATTCCTTGTATTCACGGATTTCCAGGTGAAACAGGTGACTTTCAATCATATTTGGAATTAATTCATCTTCCATATCTAGGTTGTCCATCAGAAGGTTCTAAATTATGCTTTAATAAAATTTCAACCAAGTTGTGGTTATCCAGTCTAGAAATTCCAAATACACCTTACGTTTTCCTATCTGATAACAGTCAGGCGGATCATGCTAAGGCGTTTCAGGCTATGCGCAAGTGGGGAGCAGTATTCGTAAAAGCAGCCAGTCAAGGTTCATCCGTTGGCTGTTATAAAGTTACAGATCTTTCAAAATTATCAGAAAGCATTAATGAAGCATTCAAGTATTCAAATCAAGTATTAATTGAAAAATGTGTAAAGCCAAGAGAATTGGAAGTTGCAGTTTACGAATATGGCGGAAAACTTATTGCTACTAATCCTGGGGAAATTTTAACAAATGCCAATACATTCTATTCTTATGAAGAAAAATACAATTCAACCAGTACGACTACTACAGCAATAGAAGCGGGAAACCTGACTGATGAGCAAAGGGAACAAATTAAACAGTATGCGTTAAAGGCATTTACTCAATTAAAACTTAAAGATTTATCACGCGTCGATTTCTTCCTGTCAGAAGATCAAGAAATTCTTTTGAACGAAATTAATACCTTCCCAGGAATGACTCCTATATCTATGTTCCCTAAAATGTTAGAACATAACGGACATAGCATGGTAAGTTTTTTAGAACAATGCATAAAAAAAGCTCTAGCGTAAATTTGTAAATAATTGTTCTTTACATAGAAGATTAATACGATTATCGCAAACCCGTTTTTTAATCTGGATACGTACTAATCTTCCTCAAGCCACTGATTTAATTAAGCTTTCAACTTGTTTCAGTGGCTTATTTGTTGAATATTTCGCAAAGATTCATCGCCGACCCTGGTCAAAAACGATATCACCTTCATCCGTATGTAAAGTTTAACAGGTGATAAAATTGATAAATCAATCATAATTCTAAATTATCTTATCATAGAAACATAATAAGGTTGAATATGCATTCAAAATTTTAAACAAAAACTTGATGATTAATAAGTTCGGATGAATTCTTTTGAAGGTTTGTTGTAGCATCAATTGCCATTATACTCAACCAAATAAGAATCCAAAGATAAATTTGATTTAATCATGGTATTCAAGACGATCCTAATTCTGCTGATAATATTTTATGCTGATAATATTTTAATCAAACAAAAAAAGAGGCTTCTGGCATGATAGTGAAAAATTATGCTGACTGAATTGACTGTTAGGAGTTGAAAAAGCCATCTGTTATCCTTTAATGTATTAGTGTCAATCTATCACTTAAAGGAGTGCTAACAGATGGCTTCAG
>Ga0310695_10015057_pt1 | contig 10358 bp, 8 predicted proteins | sample RumenRJG_04DNA_FD_203882 | JGI IMG/M metagenome (GOLD analysis project Ga0310695, IMG submission 203882) | Bovine rumen microbial communities from Lethbridge, Alberta, Canada - RJG_04 (v2) (version 2) | ecosystem: Host-associated > Mammals > Digestive system > Stomach > Rumen | place: Canada... | reverse complement strand
GACCGCCCGACTGTTACCTTCGCGGATGTAGCAGGAATTGAGGAATCAAAAGCCGAGCTGGCAGAAGTCGTGGAATTTCTGAAGGAACCGCAAAAGTTCACATCCCTCGGCGCACGGATCCCGAAGGGCGTGCTGCTGGTCGGTTCTCCCGGTACCGGGAAAACACTGCTGGCAAAGGCAGTTTCCGGCGAAGCGGGTGTACCGTTCTTTTCCATCAGCGGTTCGGAATTTGTGGAAATGTTTGTCGGTGTCGGTGCAAGCCGCGTGCGTGACCTGTTTGATCAGGCCCGCAAAAACAGTCCCTGCATCATTTTCATTGATGAAATCGATGCTGTCGGACGTCAGCGTGGTGCCGGTCTCGGCGGCAGTCACGATGAACGTGAACAGACCCTGAACCAGATGCTCGTCGAAATGGATGGCTTCGGCACCGATACCAACGTGATCGTGCTCGCGGCTACCAACCGTCCTGATATTCTGGATCCCGCATTGCTGCGTCCCGGCCGTTTTGACCGCCAGGTCGTGATCGACCGCCCGGATGTAAAGGGCCGTGAATTGATCCTCGGTGTCCATACCAAAGGCAAACCGATCGAAGCGGATGTTGATCTGTCCAAGATCGCACGTGGTACAACAGGGTTCGTCGGGGCAGATCTTGAAAATCTTGTCAACGAAGCAGCAATTCTCGCTGCCCGCCGCAACAAGCATTCCATCGGAAATGCAGAATTTGAAGAAGCGGTCGAAAAAGTGATGATGGGACCGGAAAAGAAGAGCCGGGTCATCTCCCGTGCCGAACGCCGTATCATTGCTTACCATGAAGCCGGTCATGCCGTCGTGATGAACGTGCTGCCCGAATCCGACCCGATCCACCGCATCACCATCATCGGTCGCGGTGCTGCCGGCGGTTACACCATGCATCTGCCTTCCGAAGATCGTGTCCTGAATTCACGGAAACAGCTGGTCGCGGAAATGATTTCCCTGATGGGTGGACGTGCCGCGGAAGAATTGAAGTTTGATGATATCACTTCCGGCGCTTCCAATGATATTGAACGCTGCAGCCAGCTGGCCCGTTCCATGGTCACCCAGCTGGGTATGAGTAATCTCGGCCCGATGGCTTACGGAAAAAAGGATGAAATGGTCTTCCTTGGCCGAGAGATTTCCGAACAGCGTAACTACTCCGAATCCGTTGCGGAAAGCATTGATATGGAAGTCAAACGCATGGTCCAGGATGCTTATGAAAAAGCCAAAGAGATCCTGCGTGAGTATGATGACAAACTCGTCCTTGTCGCAGAAAAACTTTTGGAAGTGGAGACACTCAGCCAGGCGGAATTTGAGGAACTGTTCCCCCCGCCGAACGGAAAGAGCTCTTCCACCCCGCAGCCAATTGACTGACAATAATAAATCCCGCCCAGGCGGGATTTTTATTCAGCATTTCTTTCGGGACGGTCCCTTCATGGGACTGTCCCGATTCCCGGAGAAAACCTGTGTTACTGCTTTCAACCGTGAACCCTGTCATTGGACAGTCCCCGGTTCATTGCAGGCAAAGCAGTGGGTACAGTCCCATAAAGGGACAGTCCCCGGATATCAGGTGATTCGTAAAATGTAAAGATGCTGGAATGAACAAAATTCCTTATACTCTTTCCGTTTCAGACGCTTTATAGCGTATAATAATATGGTTATTATTGTTTGATGAGGAGAAAATCAAATGCCGATTGTTTTGGATGCCATGGGCAGTGACGACCATCCGGTACCGGAAATCGCTGCTGCTATTGAGTTTGCAAAAACTACTGGCGAAAAGGTTTATTTCGTCGGAAATAAAGATGTGATCTTCCAGCATTGTTCCGAAAGTGATTTCGCCGGACTGCCGATTGAGATCGTTCACGCGGAAGATATTTTGGAAATGGGTGAAAAAGCGGTCAAATCCACTCAGGCAAAGCCTAATAATTCAATGGCTATCGGTCTGGGGCTGGTCAAGGACGGTACCGCAAAGGCTTTTGTTACCGCTGGAAACACAGGCGCTGCCATGTTCAACAGCCTGCGGAAACTTGGCCGTATCAAAGGCGTTGCCCGTCCGGCGCTTACAACGCTCTTCCCGACGGTCAAAGGACATTGCATCGTTCTTGACATCGGTGCCAATGCGGATTGCCGCCCGGAATACCTGCAGCAATTTGCCATTATGGGCTCTGTTTATGCCGAAAAAATGCGGGGAATCAAAAACCCGCGCGTCGGTCTGCTGAACAACGGGGAAGAACCCGGCAAAGGCAATGAACTGATGAAGAGCACCTTTCCCCTGCTGGAGGCAAGCGGGATCAACTTTATCGGCAATGTCGAAGCGAAAGACGTATTTGCTGAAAAAGCGGATGTCGTTGTGACGGACGGATTTACCGGCAACATGCTGCTCAAGACCTCGGAAGCTACGGCCAAAATGATGACCGGCATCCTGAAGGAAGGATTGATGAGTTCGCTCACCGGAAAGATCGCTGGGCTCCTGGCAAAACCGGTATTCGGTGAATTAAAGAAAAAGCTTGACCCGAATGAGATCGGTGCGGCTCCCCTGCTCGGCATTGACGGCCTTTCCTTTGTCGGACACGGCCGGTCCAACAGTACCGCGCTCATCAATGGGATGAAACTTGCTAAAACTGCGGCGGATATGGATCTGATCGCACTGATCCGTGACGCTGTTCAGGCTCAACTTTCACAATAAAGGATTTGAATCATGTATATTTATACCAACGAAGCAAAACTGAAAAAAATGAAGAACATCTCCAAATGGACCACGATCGCGGCATTTGCCATCCTGATCGCGGGTGCGGTGGCAGCATTTTCACCGAAGTACATCACCCTGTCCTTTATTGCGCTCATCGTGGGATTTGTTGCTTCACAGATCTCGATTACCTTCACCTCCAAGTGGGGCCGGGAACCGAGCAACAACAACATTTTCAATGTCAAACTGAAGGGATTGAGCGATAATTTTTCGATCTACCATTATATGGATCCCGTCGATCACCTTCTGGTCGGTACCGCCGGTACATTTATTCTTATGCCTTACTTCCAGGGCGGCGAGATCGGCTATGATGAAAACAAACAGCGCTGGACGCAGAAGAAAGCCAACTTCTTTATGAAACTGTTCGGTCAGGAATCCATTGGCCGTCCGGATCAGGAATGTGAAGCGAACATCGCAGCAGTCCGGGATTACTTTATTAGCAGTGAAATCGATTTCCCCGAAGACAAGATCCATCCCCTGTTGGTCTTCATCAATCCGCAGGCCAAGATCCTCGAGAACCAGAATTTCAAATATGACACGATCCCGCTTGGCAAATTGAAGGAAACCATCCGTGATTATGCCAAAAATGACCGTCTGTCCCCCGAATTCATTGACGAGGTGACCGACAAACTACCTCTGGATGATATCGAATAATTAAGAATATAAGAAAATTCTGATTGTTTCAGATTAATTCAAAGTGACCTGTTTTCGTTGGTTCTTTTTGAGTCAACAGAACAGGTCATTTTGACGCTTTTATTAAGAAAAGTCAATGAATCAGCATTTTTCTGAAGAAATAGAAAAAGCGCCGGGGAGACATCCCTTTGGATGCACTTTACCGTAGAAAAATGTCCTCGTTGCTTTCTGTTTCTGATTCCCCGGACGCTTCTGCTTCATCCTGATAAAGTTCACTGAAATTGTCCGTGTAATAACGCATTTGCGCATAGTCTTCGTTCCATTGTTCCATTCCCGGGTCATCTTTGTGGTTCTCCAAACCGTATGTCTCCTGCAGATATTTTCCGAGATAAACTGAAAATTTTTCCATACCGTACCAGTTCAGGTGGATGCTGTCCACAAAATCAGTCCTGTAATCAAGACCGATTTCATCAACGAGACGGATCATGTTGAGGAAGGAAATACCATTCTTTTCGCAATATCTTTCCAGTTCGCGGATATAAGAATAAAAAACGAGGTCTGTCATTTGAGATGCATAGTCGTAGCCGAAAATGCATACGGGTGTCTTGATGAACAGGACTTCACAGTTATGTTTTTTGCAAAGGTCGAGAATGGCGTTCAGCCAATGGACCGTCTGCTTCGGCAGCGTATATCCCGGCAGCTCGGAGTCTTCAGGCATGTCCCGGTATGAGCCCTCCCACTGGTTTTCAGCCATATAAAGGAACGCACCCTTTAGAAAGTCATGTTTAACAGGCTTGAAAAAGAGTTCATCCTTGCCCAGTTCCTTCCAGCGCTGGTTGTACATCATGATGGGAAAAAATGTTTCCAGACGGTGGGTTTTTGTGCGGTTCCAAATCGCTTCGGTTCTGTAAATGTCCTTTTTCATGTGGTCAAAATTGTAATGCGCTGAGGCAAGGTCTGAATCGTCAAGATTGATTTCACCGTTGCTGTAAAGGTCAATAACGACCAATTTTGGGGACTGGGTCTCAAACATCTGCTTGAGATAATAATATGAGGTACCCGGGTCTTGCCTGTGGGCTGAAAAATCGTAGGATGTGATTCCGTACTCATTCCACAGCACATTCGGGTTGATGTCACAGAAAATCTGGCTGGAACCGACGAAAACAACATCGATACTGTTTTTCTTCTCGCTGTAAAAACCGCCTCTCATCGTTCCGAGCCATTGCTGGTCTGCCAGTGAATTGACATTGGCAATGATGGGCGGAAATTGTTTGATGGCGAAAATTTCCGTGAGCCGGTTGTTGATCAGCAAAAATCCCGCTGTGAATAAGATCAGTTTGAAAAATGCCTTGAGTTTCATAAGCTTTCGCGCTAAAACCTGAAATATATAAAATTATTTACATCATAAGCAGTGCCGTACATGCCGAAAACCAGCAGGATGATCAGGATCAGATAATATACCGCCCATCGGATCACAATGTTGTTTTTCTGAAGCTTTGCATAAATGCTCACGCCGTTATATTGGAAGATTTCGATCACCAGAACAATGAGCATGGCAGTCAGCAGCACACACCAGTCCTTCAAGTCGATTCCAAAGCTCGTGAGGGTTCCGTCGATAAAGATTTCCGGGTTCCATTTTGTGAAAATACGCTTGATGAATATCTTCACGGCCTGGAGAGACTCCGACCGGAAAAAGACCATTGTGGTGCTGATGAGCAGGAATGTGATGAGAATATTGACGATTTTCGGAAAAATTTTGCTTCGCTTTTGGATCAGTTTATCAAATAACTGCAGCATTGCCTGAACGAGACCCCACAGGATAAACATGATCCCGTTCCCGTGCCAGAGCCCGCTCACCAGGAATACGATGATATTGTTGAGCTCTTTCCGGAGCTTTCCTTTTCTGCTGCCGCCCAGCGGGATATAAATGTAATCCTTAAGCCAGGAAGAGAGGGAAATGTGCCATCTGGTCCAGAATTCCTGGATACTTGCGGAGAAAAACGGATGCCTGAAGTTATTCGCGATGCGCAGGTCAAGTGCATAGGAAATGCCGTAAGCGATATAGGAATACCCGGCGAAATCAAAGTAGATCTCCAAAGTGCTCAGGATCAGTGCGGTGATGAGCGTAAATCCGAAATTATCTGATGCGTTTTGGAATACAGCATTGACGAAGATAGACAAGCGGTCGGCAATGATAAGTTTATAGAAATAACCGCGGGCGCAGATGAGCATGCCGCGTTTGACGTTTTCGATATCAAATTTCGTTACAGGAAGTTCGTTCAGCCGGACTTTGAAATCCTTATGCCGGTCGATCGGTCCGGCAATCAGTTTTGTGAAAAAAGCTGTCCACAAAGCCACGTCAAGGAAGTTTTTGTCCGCTTCATCTTTTCCGCGGGAAATATCCACGATGTAGGATATGCCGGCGAGTCCGTAGTAGGAAAGACCGACCAGGCTGACTACATTCCAGGTGAATTTGTCAGAGTGGGTGATTTTTTGCAGCAGATCCATGAGGAAAACACTCTGCTTGGTGTAAACGAGCAGAAGCGTGATGATGATCACGTAGAAAAACACCAGCGGCTTCTTTTTTTCAGTTTTGGAAAGAACGAGTGCGCATACAAAGGTCAGCACCGTGATGACTGCGATTGCCGCAAGTGACCTGACTCCGCCAAGCTGCCAGGCGTAATAATAGCTGAACGCCAGCAAAGCCGGTTTTTTCAAAATATTGGGCAAAAGAAAATGCCAGCAAACGATAAACAGGATGATTACCGGGATGAATTGAGGTGAGGTAAACGTCAGCATGCTAAAAGTATACCAGTTTTGCGTAAGACACGCGGACAGCTTCTTTGACTCACTTACAGAAAAAAGGAAAATGAGACTGAAAACCTGTCCCTTGTCTCACGTGTCTCATGGAACAGTAAACTTATTTATATAATGATGAATGTCATTTATTTATATGATGAACGACATGATATTATTTCATTTGTCATGAAATAGTGCAATTTGCTCCGGAAAGTATCTTTTGAAAATAGGCTGAATCAGAGCGTAATTTGATATTTGCGGGTAAAATATAGGCGTGTAATATCCCTTCAAAGGCTTGAAGGGCAAAGAAATTTTTCAGGAGATACAATATGAAAAAATCAATGCTGTTTGTTTTGGCTTTGGTCTTCGTTCTGGCCTGCGCACTGCCGGCTGCCGCGAAAGATTTCAAAGTCGGTGTCGCAATTTATCAGTTCGATGATAACTTCATGACCCTCTACCGCAATGAGCTGAAGTCCTATTTCGATGAACTCAGCGCTGCCGGTGAAGACAAATACGATGTCACCATCGTCGATGGCAAAAACGATATGGCTGAACAGTCCAACCAGATCGACAACTTCATCACCCAGGGTGTTGATGTCATCGTTCTGAACCTGGTCCAGACCTCCTCTGCCGATGCCATCATCGACAAGATCGTTGCTGCTGAGATCCCCTGCATCCTCATCAACCGCGAACCGCTGGGCGATGACGGCGATGAATCCTACAAGGGTATCCTTGACAACCCCGGTGTCTGCTACGTTGGTGCTGATGCCCGCCAGTCCGGTACTTTCCAGGGCGAAATCGTTGCTGAACTCGAAAACCATGGCGATATCAATGGCGATGGCAAGATCAGCTACATCATGATCGAAGGCGATCCGGAAAACATCGATGCTCAGTATCGTACTGAATTCTCTGTCAAGGCTCTGACCGATGCCGGTTACGAAGTCGAATGTCTGGATGACCAGGTTGGTAACTGGGCACAGGCAAAGGGTCAGGAACTCTGCGCAAACGCTCTGTCCAAGTACGGCGATGCAGTTGAAGTTGTCTTCTGCAACAATGACGCTATGGCCCTCGGCGCTGCCGCTGCCATCCAGGCTGCCGGCCGCAAAGTCGGTGAAGACATCTACCTGCTTGGTGTCGACGCCCTTGCCGAATGTGTTGAAATGGTCAACAACGGCGAAATGACCGGTACCGTCCTCAACGACCACATCGGCCAGTCCCACGCTGCTGTCGATGCTGCTGTTGCTGCCCTGCACGGCGAAGAACTCCAGAACTACTACTGGGTTGACTATGTAAAGGTCACCGCCAAATAATTCTGTTTGGGTGAATAATTGCGGGCGGGTCCAACGGACCTGCCCGCTTTTGAGAAATGTGAGACAGGGGGACAGGTCAAATGTCTCACTCAAAGCACTCAATGTCTTTTGGCATGATTCATGATCCCATGAAGTATGGCACAAGATATTGAAATTGTTTTTTACAGAAAGGAGACAAAGATATGTCTGAATATCTCCTTGAGATGCGTGATGTATCCAAGTCTTTTCCAGGTGTGAAAGCGCTGGATCATGTTCAGCTCAAGCTGCGTCCCGGAAAAGTTCACGCGCTTATGGGCGAAAACGGTGCTGGAAAGTCCACACTGATGAAATGCATGTTCGGCATTTATAAGATGGATGAAGGCCAGATTTATATCGATGGACAACCGGCTGTGATCAAAGACCCGATGGACGCGCTGCGTCAGGGAATCGCTATGGTGCATCAGGAACTCCAGCCGATTCCCGCACGAACGATCGGCGAAAACATTTTCCTCGGACGTTACCCGATGAAAAAGTACCTGGGATTTATCCCCGCGGTCGATCATAAGAAAATGTATGAGGATACAGAAGCTCTTCTGAAAAAGGTCCGGATGAACTTCGACCCGAAGGAAAAGGTCGGCAATCTGAGCGTTTCTCAGATGCAGTCGGTTGAAATCGCAAAGGCGGTTTCCGCAAACTGCCGCGTACTGATCCTTGATGAACCGACATCTTCCCTGACGGATAATGAAGTGGAAGCCCTGTTCCGCATTGTGAATGACCTGACGTCAGAAGGCGTTGCGGTTGTTTATATTTCCCACAAGATGGATGAAATCCTGCGCATTGCCGATGATGTCACCATCATGCGCGATGGTCAGTATATCGGAACCTGGCCGGCCAATGAGCTGACAACAGACTCCATCATCACGAAGATGGTCGGCCGTGAACTGACAAACCTCTATCCGGAAAAGCATAACGTTCCGGGAGAAGTGGTGTTCAAGGTAGAAGATTTTACCTCTATCAATCCGCGCAGTTTCCGTCATGTTTCCTTCGAACTTCGCAAGGGCGAAATTCTGGGCGTTGGCGGTTTGGTCGGTGCCCAGCGTACGGAACTGATGGAAGGTCTGTTTGGGACCCGTTCTCATACCACAGGGAAAATTACCTATAAGGGAAAAGAACTGAAGATCGACCGTCCAAAGAACGCGATCGACCAGGGTGTTGCCATGCTGACGGAAGACCGCCGCGGTTCCGGGATCATGGGTGTACTGAGTGTTGCGGATAACGTCGCGATCGCTTCCCTGAACCATTATCTTTCCTTTGGAGATGCCATTGACGGAAAGAAAGTACAATCTGTCGTGAATGACATGATTGAAAAGATGGAGATCAAAACGCCAAGCCAGAAGACGCAGATCCAGTCGCTCTCCGGCGGTAACCAGCAGAAGGTGCTGGTCGGGCGCTGGCTTGCCAACAATCCGGATGTTTTGATCCTCGATGAACCGACCCGCGGTATCGATGTCGGTGCAAAGTATGAGATTTATTGTATTATCGAAGAACTGGCCCGTGAAGGGAAGAGCATCATCATGATCTCTTCCGAAATGGGTGAACTGATCGGTATGTCTGACCGGATCATGGTCATGTGCGATGGACGTGTGACCGGATTCGTCGAAGGCAAAGATGCTACTCAGGAAAATATTATGGCGCTTGCCACGCAGTTTGAATAGGAAGGTCCGGGAAAAATGGAAAAGAAAAATACAAATCCGTTATCAAAATTTGTTGGATATCTGACGTCCAATCCGATCGTTTTGCTCCTTTTGGTTGCGACGGTCATCATGTGTTTCACTGTCAATAACTTTTTCTCATGGGGTAACTTCGGTAACCTGGCTTCCAACACAGCGGTTCGTTTCCTGATCGCGCTGGGTGTTTCCGGATGTCTGATCACCAAAGGTACCGATCTTTCCGCAGGGCGCCAGGTCGGGTTTGCCGCCTGTCTCGCAGGTATTCTCTGCCAGCGTGGTGACTATGCCAACCGTGTTTTCAAAGCTATCCCTGAAATGAACATTGGCCTGGTTTTGATCATTGTCATTATTGCCGGTGCGCTTTGGGGCATCATTAATGGGATGATCATCACCCGCCTGCACGTTCCTCCGTTCATTGCCACCCTGGGTACCCAGACCATCATTTACGGTCTCTGCCTCGTACTGACCGATGCCCAGCCGATCGGCGGTTTCCAGAAGATCTATACCAGCCTCATCACCGGACGCATCGGTTCGGTGCGCAGTTTCAACATCCCGTATCTGCTCATCGTTGCTGTGGTATTTGGTCTCCTTTTCTGGTTCATGTACAACCACACCACCCACGGTAAATATATGTACGCGATCGGCGGCAACGAAGTCGCTGCTGAGGTTTCCGGTGTCAACACCACCCGCTCCCTGACCAGTATCTACACCATCGCCGGCATTATGTATGCCATCGCCGGTTACCTGCTGGCTGCGAAATCCGGTGGTTCCTCCGCATCCATGGGTATGGGCTATGAACTGGAAGCCATCGCCGGCTGTACCATCGGCGGCGTCTCCACCACCGGTGGTATCGGTACCGTTTCCGGCATTCTGGTCGGTGTCCTGGTGTTCGAACTGCTGAAGATCATCCTTCAGTTCCTGGGCGTCAACCCCTACTACAACTATGTTGTCCAGGGTGTCGTCATCGTTGTCGCCGTTGCCCTCGACATCCGCAAGTACATCAAGAAGAAGTAGGATGCTGGTGTTAGGGTTTAGGGGTGAGTTTCTCTAAACCTGATTTCCGACGATTATAATCACAAATGGAACAGCCGGGAGGTTTTATTTTCCCGGCTGTTTTGTTCACTTGTTTCTGTCGTTGTGTACCACTTT
>Ga0310695_10015056_pt1 | contig 10358 bp, 9 predicted proteins | sample RumenRJG_04DNA_FD_203882 | JGI IMG/M metagenome (GOLD analysis project Ga0310695, IMG submission 203882) | Bovine rumen microbial communities from Lethbridge, Alberta, Canada - RJG_04 (v2) (version 2) | ecosystem: Host-associated > Mammals > Digestive system > Stomach > Rumen | place: Canada... | reverse complement strand
AAGTGGGTAGGGCTATCATGTCAACATTCTTCAAGAATTCCACGGCTTCTGCATTTGGCAGTCGTCCATGTATAACAACCCTGTCACCTATCAAATCTCCAGCTATACTTTTTATTTCTTTTACCATCTCATCTGTAGCAGGACCAATTACATGAAGCACGACATCCGTTTGGATTGCACCTTTAACTAACTCCAATACTCCTTTAGTAGGATAAACATTTCCACAAAAAGCAATAGACTTATATTGTTTCGGAGTGCTATCCAATTTTTCTTTTACGTCAATTGAATTCGGGGTCAAGAATACTTTTCCCTTGTATACATCTATATTATTTATGACGTTGTATGATTTTTTATCCAGTACCCAAGTCTGATCAAATTCGCTTAGAGCTTTTTTAAGATACTTCCCAACGATCCCAGAACTATTTAAGTCATCAGGTATGCACCCATATCTACAGTGCATGATACATTTCACGCCATTCCTATGACACAAACGTGCCACATAATAATCTCTTATATGGCCTATATTACCGCTCGTCGTGGTGTGTAGAATATCAACATGTTCCTTCTTTATAGCGTTTCTTACATTCCATAATACCTTTGTCATACCATATAGACCAATAGATAGTCTTGATATAGTACCTTTTGCTTTAATAGTTGCAGAAGATACATTCACAAATGAAAACTGAAATTCTTCATCAGGGAACGTATCTTTGAATTTCTTTGTCCACGATGCTATGCCACCATTTCCTGTTAACGGGAAAAGACCTATTATTCTCATCAATTATTCACTTTTATTCCGTCCCTTTTTATTATTTTTGCAGGTACACCAGCTACAACACAATTGTCAGGTACATCACTAACAACGACAGCATTAGGTGCGACCAACACATTGTTACCTATACTTATCTGCCCAATGATCTTGCACCCAACAGACAATGTAACATTATTTCCTATCGTTGGTACCTTGCTGTTATCTCCTTTATTTCCAACAACTACGCCTGAATTAATTGTACAATGATTGCCAATCTTCTCACAATTAACAATAACACCTCCTTCTATATGGGGAATATATAACCCAAATCCAACTTTGTTAATAGGAATGGCCAAATTATATTTCAATCCGTATCTTCTATGAAGAAACCTATAATAATATCTTAGTATTTTTTTGTTTTTACTATAGTATTCATATTTCCTTAATACTTTTAGGTAGCGAAAAACACAAGCATTAACATTACCATACATAAGTTTTATGCGATAATCAATCCATGATTGTATTTTATTTGCTTGCGCATCCTCCTTTATATAATATTTCAGTATATCAACCTTATTAATCATGATTGTTGAATAAATTCAAATATGATGTTGCTGTTATATTGATAGAGTAATAAGAAGTAAAGGTAGTTTTTGACTTTTCTTGCATTGCTTTTCTTTCATCTTTATTAAGTTCTATTAATGACTGTAGACTTTGTATATATGAATCTAATGTCATATCTCGTGATAAAAAGCCATTAATACCATTCGTTATCATATTTACACATCCACCAGCTGGAGTACAAACAGGAATACACCCAACAGAAAAAGCTTCTATAAGGGTTATTGGCATACCTTCAACCTTTGAAGTTAAACAAAAAGCATCCGCTATATTCAAATAATCACTGGGGTTATTTCTTTCTCCAAGAAATACTATATTCTCAGAAAAATATGGTTCAAGTTGATTAAAAACTGAGTTATCTTCTTTTCTCCCAATAATAAGGAGCCTTATCCTATACCCTCTTTCTAACAAATATGACACAGATCTTACTAACAATAATTGATTTTTTACTTTTAATAATCTACCAATATGAACAAATAAATAATCAACATTCTTACGGTATAACGACAAATCCTCATCAGACGGTATATATGCACAACTTCCATTAAAAATAAGCGAGGAAGGCAAATCATAAAATTCTTCAAAACTTTTTTTTGATTCTGACGAAATAGTAACCGGCTTGACCAAATGGCATTTAAACAAAAATAATCTCATATATTTTGAGAACCCATTACCAGCTTCACGTTTGGCTTCACTATGAATGGTTGCAAAATAATTAGTCTTCCTATAGAGAAGTGCTGGAAGTATTAGGTAAGGAATTGCTCGAACATGAGCATGAACGACATCGGGTTTCATCAAAAATACTAAAAAAAACAAACGGAAAAAGCAAAAAATATCTATACCTTTTCTTTTGTGTAAGACTTTTCGTCTAACAGCTCCAGAGATAAAATTATCAAATATTGAATCTCTGGTGACATCATAGAGAGTTACGATAGTTACATCATGTCCCACTTTTGCAAACTGATTGGACAAGTTAACCACAAATTTCTCTGCACCACCAGAGCCTAAGTCTGGTATAACCTCTAGAATCTTCATTGTTCATTCTTTTTTTAAAAGTCTTCTTTTATTTGCTATTTTTTCAATATAGACAAATAAGAAGGCGTATGCACATGAGTTGAGTGGCCATAAACAAATTGATCTTGATATATAGATAGCATAAGACAAATATGCTAGTCCTAAGATGGCTACAAAAATTTTAGGTCTTTCCATATATATAGACATATCTAATTTTTTTAAGAACAAACCAAACAAAAAAAAGAACAACATCGTGCCATAAGCACCCCAATTATATATTACATCAGCTTCACATGCATTACCTGCTCCTGAACCATCATTGAGGTCTCTAGTGGCAATTTGGGAAACAGATAATATTGATGTGTCAATATCCAAAAACAATGAAAACACATATCTTAACCCAGGTATTATCCCTAAAAGTTGATAACCCATACCTGCACCATACAAAATGAAATCTTTCGACACATTATACATGTGGTGATATATACCAACTTGATTAGATAATTGTTTTGTTGCATCAAAAAAGAAAGACTGATTTGATAAGATTGCATTAAAAACGTCACAAGCCTCTAGCAATTTGTCAAAAGTATATGGTGAACCTAGAAAACGCATTGTCGTTAGCAAATTCAATATAAATACGGCAAATGCAATTAGAAGAAGCCCCCATATCAATTTAATCTTTATCTTACTAACTATAAAGAATGTTGCGAAATAACATGTAATTAAAATCAACAACGGGGAGCGCTCGCCAGAAAGTAATACAAGATAGAGATATATGATTAAAGCTATATAATAAATGATACTATATGACTTAACATACTTCAAAAAAGACAGATTTTTGTTATTTGATATTATTATAAATGATGATAAAGCAAACTGACATCCAAGAATCATATTTCTTGAAACTGCCGATATTAAAGATAAACCTTCTTCGTTAACAATAGTTGCATATCCACTTTGAAAAAATTTCTTATCTGTAAAGAAATAAAAAATAAAAACCAATATTAACATCCATTTGTCGATATATCTAAAAGGTTTTACATATTGGCTTATTGTCATTCCCTTAAATGGTTTCTTACAAACAATGCAACCAATCAGAAATGTAATAAGAGAGCATGATGTACAGATCGCTGCTTCATTTACAATTCGCGAGTTTACATTAGCTGCCCCAGAAATGTCAGAGTATAGTCCTGTCGTTACCGCCAAATAATTAATTTCATGAACAAATACAAAGCCAATCAGAAATATAAGAGATGAGCAGAGAAAATTTGATTTTAAATAAGGATTTATCTGCTCTGTCATCATGTATATTAATATAGATATGGCAGAAACTGTTAATGTTCTATTAAGACTCTCTATTGACATTTGTGTATTTTGTTCGCAGATATAACGAACGAGCGAATAAAACAACAACAATAACAATAAAAGTAAAGAAGCCCTCCGAGTTAACATATTATCAAATGAAAAAATTATGCTTTACGGGAAGTTTCAACCTAGGAAATTCCTTCAATACTATTTGCCAAATTTCATATAATGCATCTACTTTTAATAAAATGGACATCCCAATATAAACTGTAGCCATAAGGAAAAGTTGTAAAACGAAAACTGCATTTATGGATATGACTTTAGCTAATAACACATCCAAGAGAACAACCATACATAAAGAACAAACCAAAGGAACAAATAATTGCAGAAGGGGGCGGAATTTAACGTTATTAATACCAACCTCCATAAATCCATAAAATATGATGATCATTGAACCAAGTGTTCCAGAAAACACAAAAGCCATCGCCATTATTTTAACCCCCTGATTCAAAAAAATAAGAAGACTTCCTATTCTCATGGATTGTCTTATTAAAGATAAATACATATATTTTTTTGATTTGCCCTTAGTCAACAAAACATTGATACAGACAGATTGAATCGGATAGAATAGTCCGAAAACTGCAAAAATCGCTAAAAAGGAACCTGTTCCTTCCCATTTAGGACCAAATAGGAAATAAGACATATTATCAGCTGCTACAATTTCAAATAATGCTAATGGCCACAATACAAATGCCATAATCATTATAACCGTATTGAATCCTTCTACGAATCTTGTATTATCATCTTTAATCTTTGAAATAACTGGATAAATTACCCTACTAATAGCTCCAACAACCGGTGTTACGATATAATTATCAATTTTCTTCCCTTGAGAATACAGTCCCAAATCATCCTTTGAATATCTTTTCCCTATAATAAAAGAAATCGAATGAGTTATTATCATATCTATAATTTCAACGATTAAGAGAAAACTGGTAAATTTAAAGTATTTAACAATAGAATTCCATGAAAAAAGAAAGCTTGGATGCCATTTCGAAAAAAAACATAAAAACACTATTCTAAACAAAGGATACAATAAAAGATTCACAAGTAAAGCCCATATTCCTCCAAATAACAAAGCATATGCAATAGCTATAAATCCAGATAACAGGACTGCGATTAGAGAAGATATTGATAATTTCTTAAAATCTAAAGATCTGCTTAGAATCGCAATATGAACTATCGAAAAGGAATTGATAATGATGACCACAAAAGCACATCTAGACAATGATATGAGTATTGGCTCATCAAAAAAAAATGCTAGACAAGGTGAACAAACATATAATAACAAATAAAGGATAGAAGAAATCGTTACTGAAAAGAAAAAAACTGATGACAAATCCTTTTGAGAAACATCCTTTTCTCTAATAATGGCTTGAGAAAAGCCGCTATCAACAAAAATATTGGCAATTAAAATGAATATTGTTACAATCTCAATTAATGCAAAGTCATGAGGAGTTAATAATCTTGCAAGGATAATGGTTATTACAAAATTAAAAAAACCATTACCTGCTGAGCCCAACGCAGTCCATAAAAAACCAAATAGCGATTTACTTTTTAATCCCATAAAATAATAAAATCGTTGTAGGAATTCTTAAAGAATACGAATAATGAAAAAACTATGGAAAATATACTTTTCCTTTTTTTATATAAGGTTCCTTTTGAGATGCTTCAGTAAGTTTATATCCTTTTAGGCTATAATAATTCTCATCCATCTCCACTTTGTGTCTTGTGTTTTTTACCGATGTTCCCCAAGCCTTTGCCCCCTCTTCTTTTAACCAGTCTGTAAAAGCCTGTGCTTTTTCTTCTGCTTTCTTTTCATCTTCTGGTAATGCAAAGGCATGTTGATATCCATTTATTTTATTCCAATCCCCACGAGTGAAATCTGGTATTTGCACAGGTGCACAATTATGATCCATAGAAAGAGTTCCCAATTCTGCCAAGCAACACCATTCTGCCAAATCATAAACATCCATATCCAAAGGGAGGCCGTTTTGTAAACAATAAACCAATCGACAATCCATGATAAAATCCATACCTCCATGACCTCCGACCTCCTCTGCTTTTATTCCGTATTTTTTCCATATAGGGTGCTCGTATTTAGCAGACAGAGCTTCTTTATCTTCATCGGTCATAAAACTGTGTGGATTCATGTCTGCTGCAATAGGCTCAAGCCCTGCTGCTCTCATCTGATCTGCGTCTATCGCATATCCTTCGATTGGATATTTATTGGCAAATCCTTTTGTCCCTGTTAATTGATACAAACGACTATATGGCTGAGGTGTCATGACATCATGTTGAATCTCAATCACTTTACCCTGTTCCGTTCGGATAAGAGTAGTAGTATGATCTCCATTTCTGAAATTTTTACATACAGAATCAGTTCTTTGTTCGACAAGTTCTTTTCCAATAATCGACTTCGTATCCATCGAAACTAGTAACTTCATACGATTACCACGATGGATATTTAGAACTTGAGATACTGGGCCAAGTCCATGCGTAGGATATATATCTCCACGATTCCTCATATTATAATCAAGTCTCCATCCAAGTTGATCATCCTCCCCATCTTTCCAATATCGATTCCAGTACCTACTTAAATCATGTATATAAGCTCCTTGTGCCCGGATAATTTCTCCGAAGACTCCATTATGAGCCATGTTAAGGGTGTTCATTTCAAACTTGTCATAACAACAATTCTCAAGAATAAAACAGTGTAGCTGCTTCTTTTCACTCATATTTACCATGTCCCAACAATCTTTCAATTTCATGGCAGATGGAACTTCAATTGCCACGTGCTTACCATTCTCCATAGCGCACATAGCTATAGGTTTGTGATGCAACCAATCTGTTGCAATATATACTAGATCAATATCCTCCCTTTTGCATAATTCCTCATAACCTTTTTCGCCAAAATAAATTGCTGCAGGAGGCATTGAAGCTTTTTCAAGATACTGCTGGCATGATTCTGCCCGATCCTTATAATAGTCACATAATGCTACTATCTGTGTGCCAGGTATATACGTCCAGCGTTCTACAGCTCCAGGTCCTCTCATCCCTAATCCTACAAAACCGACCCTCACAGCCTCCATAGGTGCTGTCCTAAGACCTAAAACACTCTTTTGTCCCACTTCTCTATCAGACTCCTGTGTAACAATCATCCCGCCCTTCCATGACCAGAAGGTTGTTATTTCATCAGTTTGCTGAGCGTAACAAGTGATAGTGCAAGCAAACGTCATCCCAAGGTAAAATCCAAGAACAATTCTTTTCTTTCTATCCATAAGCCATATTATTTTAAAGAAACACGCCTTTTGTTACAACTACATAAAATTAAGAATGTCAAAATCAGGGAATGTTTCCTTGATTGTCTATCGATTTCTTGAATTGATTTAAATCTTTTGTGGTCAAAGCAAATTTCACTTTCTTTTCTGGTTCCACAAAATGAAAGGTTTCATTTTCCCCCTGGCCTGTAATGGTCAGCAAGAACATCACGCCATACATTGACACATTACGATTCTTTTTCGTATAGTCATCATTGGAGAAGTCAAGAATATAGTCAATAAATGATATGGCATTCTCCTTGGAATAGCCCATAGTCATATTCAACTTGGGTTTCTTCGTGGAGCCAATTATCATGTAGTAGTCGTTGTCCTTGACGATAATGGATACGTTGCCAGACTTAGCAACTACGTCATACGTAGTGAGGTCAGTTGTCTGGGCTAACATGCTGGTTGCATGGAGCAGGAGGAAGAGAAAGAGGAAGAGAGAGAAACCCCCTCTCAGTCTCCCCGAAGGGAGAAAAAGGTGGGAGACCCCCTCAGTCCCCCTGTTTAGGGGGAAGAAATGTGAGGCTTCTCTCAGTCTCCCCAAAGGGAGAAGTGTGATGTGGTTCATAATGTATGATGATTGATGTTTTATGGATGATGGATGATGTGAGATGGGTGATGTTTTATTTTTTATTTGCTTCGCAAAGAAATCTACTAAAAATCTATCAAAAATTATTGCTCACTGGATGTGAGAAGGCAAGTTTCGGTTAATCCCGCGCGGATTAAGCGAAAGTCGTTCGATACGGCTTTCGGTTAAGGGTTCAGGGCAACTGATGGTTAATGGTTCAGGGTTCATGGTTAATGTTTGTTGGCTGGCGCGATGAAAAATGACCGTGAACCGTGACTCATTAACCGTTAACCGAAAGTGGGTTCAGGGTTAACGGTGAAGGGTTATCTTTGGTTAAGGGTTAACGGTGAAGGCTCTAACGAAGGCAGAAGGCTGAGGGCTGAGGGCTGAAGGCTGAGAGGGAGAGGGCTCTAACGAAGGCAGAAGGCTGAAGGCTGAGGGAGAGACCCCAAACGAAGGCTGAAGGTGGAGGGGTGAAGGAGGATTAATTAACTGGGGAAAAGGGGTGAGTTAACTCGATTTGTCGATTAAGTTAACTCGATTCATCGATCGAGTTAACTCACGGTTTTTAGGGGCTATTCAAAATAGCGGTTCAGACGGGAGACTATTTTGGCGGGCGGATCTGCTGCCAGGGCGGCACGGACGGGGTGGTCTTTGTTTCCCTGAAGCAATACGGTGAACTGGGTGGGACTATAACGGGTATAGACCCCTCGACCACTTAGATAGTGGATGATGTTGGCTACAAGGTTGCGGTTGAAGTTGGTGCCGCGCTGTTTACCTGGGTTTGAAACGACTGTCGCTATCATCTCAAGGGCAAGAATGTCTTCCCAGATTTTTTGATAGCGATTTTTCCAATCATCAGCAAGATACAACCGCAGCGGGGCGACATATCTTATAATGTCGGCGGTAACGGTTTCCCTCGGAACGAAACTTCTGGCATGTGCTTCCTTGCTCGTGCCATAATAATTTTTGATAACTGTTGTAGCGTTAGGAACGAAGTTCTCTACATATTCAATGTGAAATTCATAGGTGTTCCCTGTGGCATGATCTTTAATAATTTCTTCAAACATTTTTTAATTTTTTAAAAGATTAATAATTTACTGAATTTCAGCCTAGAAAAAGAAAGAAAATTGGCGAGTGTTTTCTTTCTTGTTTTCGGTTTCATATCGGTGTAATTTTGCACCGTCAGTTCATAAAACAACGGAGTTTTTAGTGAAAAATTACAAATCCTCTACTGACAAGAGGTAATTTTATGGCATTAAACGTACAAATGTACAAAGTTCACAACCACATGACAGACGAGGACATCGTGATTCCTCGCTTGGTGAATCAGCAGTCATTGGACTTCAACCAGCTGTGTGAGTATCTGGCTGACGGCTCTACCGTGACGGCTGCGGATGTTTCGGCAGTGATGAAGCAGATTGAGATGCGACTGCCGCTGATATTGGGCCTTAACGCGAAGGTGGTATGCTCACCAGAAGGGCTGACATTCCGTCCGAAGGTGTCGGGCAGCATCACTCAGAGTGAGCTGAAAGCGAAGCTGCAGGCTAAGCTGGCTGAGGATCCTACACTGGATATCGACGTGAACCGTGCCCTGATGGTATCTGACCTTTCTGTATCTGACCTGACGGCGAGCATCGATATCTCGCTGCCGAAGAAGTGGACGGAGCGATTCCAGTCGAAGGCGCAGTTTAAGCGATTCACGAAGGGTGTGTCAGAGGCTGCTGAAGAGACTCCTACGGAGAATCAGGGTGGCGGTAACTCGGGTGGACCCTCTTCTGAGGGTTAGGGGTTAATGGTTATGGGTTAAAGGTTAATACATCTTCCACCTAACATCTTACCTCTTACATCAGTCTTTAGAATTACTAAGTAATCATGAGTGGAGCCCTGATGGTTGGGGCCTGAGGGGCTCTCGCTCTTTATGTTAAACTTTTAAATTAATATCTTTATGAAAAAGAAAGAAATTACAAAATTCGTGATCCAAACAGTGATTAACCTTCTTGCTGCCGTACTTACGGCTCTCGGCGCAAGTTCGTGCGTAAGAGGACTTTAATTTTTAGTTCATGCGCACAATTACATTGATTGTTGTTCACTGCTCGGCAGTGAGGCCAGAACAGGTGAGTAGTGCCAAAGATATTGATAATTGGCACAAGGAACGGAAAGACCGGAATGGGAACCACTGGAAGGGGATCGGGTATCACTTCGTCGTCAGACGGGACGGGACCATCGAGAACGGACGACCCATTGAGGAACAAGGTGCCCACTGCGTGGGACATAACAAACACTCGATTGGTATCTGCTACGAGGGCGGCCTTAACTCAGCAGGTGAACCGGAGGACACTCGAACACCAGAACAGAAGCGGGCACTGCGCGAGAAGCTGGAGGAGCTGCACCAGATGTTTCCAAAGGCATTGATAGTGGGGCATCGTGACTTGAATCCCGGTAAAGATTGTCCGTGCTTTGATGTCATTAGCGAGTATAGGGATTTGGAACCCCTCTAATGGAGACCCCCTCTAATCCCCCTGTTTAGGGGGAGGTATTAGCCCTGGCCGATTGGTCGGGGCTTTTTTATTTATCGTTCGTGATATATGTATTCGATGGTTGATGGAGGATTCTCTTCTTTTCGAAAAGAAGCAAAAGGTTATGTTCATTTTCTTGGCGCAAGAAAAAGGAACCAAAAGAACATCCACCCTTACCCATCCTCTCCCTATAT
>Ga0310695_10015055_pt1 | contig 10358 bp, 8 predicted proteins | sample RumenRJG_04DNA_FD_203882 | JGI IMG/M metagenome (GOLD analysis project Ga0310695, IMG submission 203882) | Bovine rumen microbial communities from Lethbridge, Alberta, Canada - RJG_04 (v2) (version 2) | ecosystem: Host-associated > Mammals > Digestive system > Stomach > Rumen | place: Canada... | reverse complement strand
TGCACAGGTCGCGCAGGATTTCCGCCGCCTCGTCCTCATGGAGCATGGTTTCATCGTTTTCCCAGATGTAAATGTGATCCTTGCCCACGCTGAGCAAAACCGGCACATCCTCCGGCCGGATGATATGACCCTTGCGGAAAACCGGCCCCTTTTTCTCGTCTCTGATGATCTGGGTGATGTCGTGGCACAGCACATGGCCGACGGCCTCTTCGGTTTTCATGAGTTTCATATGATGACCTCCTATCGAAGTATCGCTTCGCCGCAAAGGCGGTTGATTTCGTTCTGAATGATCTCGGCTGACTGCCGCCGCTTTTCATGGGCGGCAAGGGCCTCCGACGTTTTGCATTTGGAAAGGCTGCGGTCAAAGCGTTCGGCAATGGGCACGCGCTTACGCCCCTGCACGGCCTTGTCTGCGATGTATACGACAGCAGCTTCATTCAGTTCCATGGTATCCGGGTCGTGGTGCTGGCGCACGATTTCGGCAATCTCGGGGTATCCCAGCTCCTTGAGCCACATCGCGCCCAGCGCAGCGTGGTCCTTTTCCGTGCGGGCCAGATCGTGCAGCAGGGCGGCGTGGTGGATAAGCGGCACATCCAGTGCAATTCCCTTTCCCGCAAGCACCTCACATAGTTCGTCGGCAAGCGCGGCCACGGCCTCACAGTGGGCGATCAGGTCCGTGTCGGCTCCGGCGGCCTTGAGCAGGGCAAGGCACACTTCATCGTTCAAGTTTGGTTTACATAACTCAAAAATCTCTTTGACTGTCAAAGCGTCGCCGTCGGCTTCCAGCGTAGAAACGGAGGTATAGCCCAGTTTTTTCCGCTGCCCGGTGATGGAGGCGATGGCGGATTTATGGCTCACGACGGCGATATCGCCGCTGCTTTGTCGCAGACATTGCAGCAGGGCCGCGCGCATTCTTAAACGCACGGCTTCGTCCGTCTCCGCGCCGTCCGGCAGCAGGGTCGAATCATTCTCCCGCGCGGCGTAGAGCGCAGGGAAGCGGCGCATAATTTCAGTAAAGGGCAGGCCGTCCCAGGCGCCCATGCGCTGTTCCTCAAGGCCGGGAACCGCGATTGGTTCGGAGCAGAGCGGCAGAGCGGTTTCATACGCGCGGATGAGGGTGCTGCAAAAGACCGTCTCCACGCCGTCAAGCTCCGACACAAAAGGCAGCAGCGCCGCCTGGAGCCGCCCCAGCTTTCCAAGGGGGATATCCGTTTGCCCGCCGATGCACCAGCGCTCGCCGAGAGGGATGTCCGGCATGGCGTGGCGAATGAGATAGATCTTTCTCATCAAATCTCGCCCCCGAAATATTCCTCAAACAATTCCGATGCCTCCCGGCGCAGATGGGCAGAGTAGCGTCTGTAGCATTCCAGAAGACGACGCCCCTTCCCAGTCAGCTTGCTCTCCCCGCCGTTGGCCCCGCCCTGGCTGCGTTCCAGCAGCGGGAAATGCAGTTGGGATTCCAGCGCGCGGATGATGTTCCAGCCGCCGGAATAGGAGATCTGCATGCGCTGGCAGGCAAGGCGCACGGAGCTCGTCTCATCCACCAGTTCCAGGAGCATGGCGGTCTTTTCATCAAAGAAGGGCTTTTCCCGCGCCAGGGACACCGAAAGCTCAGGGCGGATGAGATGGGCGTTGTGATAGCTCAGAAGCTCGGCGTAATCGGCGGGGGTGTCAGCGTCGTGCAGGACACCGGGATCCTCGACCTCCACGCGGGTCATCTCCGTACCGCAGCGGCTGATCGCACCCTGCAGGCCGCCGTCGCCGGGATCATTCAGAAGCGTGTCCACAAGGCTCGATGCGATCAGCAGCGGGTGCCCGGTCTTCCCTTCGCACACGGGACAGGCAAGCGAGGCTTCCGTCTCCATGAGCTGCGTCACCGTGAGGGCAGTGAAAAGCGGGATATCCACCGGGGTGAAAAAGATGCGGTCGCACTTATCTTTCAGGTATTCCAGTCCGATCCTGGCCGAGTCGAACATCTGGGTACTTGCGTAATCCTCATTGCGCAGGAAGACCAGGCCAAGGTTTGAAAGGTGCCGCTCGAGCTGCTGCGCGTTATAGCCCGTGACCACCGCGATCTTCGTCACGCCCGCCTGGTGAAAGGTGGCGACAATGCGCTGGGCAATGGAAATGGAACCGATATTCAGCATGGGCTTAAAGTCCCCCATGCGGGACGACATGCCCGCCGCCGCAATGACCGCACCGATCTGCACAAAAATCACCTTCCGATACTTGCGAATTGCAAATATTTAATCTTCGATTATTTTAAGTATACATGCATTGTAGGGAAAAGGCAAGGCTAATATCTTTACATTTTCGTTTTTTCGTCCTAAACTGTGATCATGGAGTGTGATGAGCATGAAGCTTTACATCTGGGGCACCGGCTGCGGCGCGGGGGATCTTATCGATCACGGGCTGGATGTATCACAGGTCTGTGCCTTTTTGGATTCTGCGCCCGCATCTGACAGCTTTCTGGGCCGTCCGGTGCTGCGCCCGGAAGAAGTCAAAGACGAAGGCACTGACCTGATCCTGGTCGCCAGCCGCCATGTGGAAGAGATTGCGGCAAAGGCGGCGAAGCTTGGAATAACTGCGGATAAGCTTGTATTTCTGAAAAGCAACTGGCAGCTTTGTGACCGCAACCGGGACTATACGGCGGCGGAGAGTATTCTTGATCAATCTTATCTGGACAGCGTCAGAGCGCCGCAGCATGCTGTGCGCGAGCCGCTGTGGGTATCCGACAGTCCCCTCTCGCCGCGTGATCTGGAAAACGACTATGTACGCGTGCGCACGCTTGAGGTTCTGTGCCGGGAGCTTGCGGACGTGCCCGGGGCGGCGGCGGAGCTGGGCGTATACCGGGGCGGCTTTGCAAGGTGCATGAACCTACTGCTGCCGGAGCGCACGCTCTATCTCTTTGATACCTTCGAGGGCTTTGACGAAACAGAAGCGAAAGGCGAGGCAACTGGCTTTGTGCAGGCCCACTGCAATACCGGAGCGGAGCGGGTTCTGCGCCTCATGCCGCACCCGGAGAAAGTCATCGTCAAGCAGGGGCTTTTCCCGGCAAGTCTCGGCGGACTTGAGGATCGCTTCGCGCTGGTGTCGCTGGATGTGGATCTGGAGGAAAGCACGCTTGCCGGGCTCAGGTGGTTCTATCCGCGATTGAATCCGGGCGGCTATCTCCTCCTGCATGACTATAACTCCCCGCGCCTGCCGGGGGTGAAGCGTGCCCTGCGGCGCTACGAACAGGAGAACGGGCGGCGCATTCCCACCGTACCCCTGTGCGATGTTAACGGCACGATCGTCTTGTGTAAATATCACGAAATGAACAGAATATAGTTCACAAATGGTCATACTGCTTTGTGCAAATTGTTCAAAAAGCAACTCGCATTTTCTGCGAGTTGCTTTTCTTTGTAATTTGAAACCCGTACAGTCCGAGGGTTAAAATATATTTGTAAGATTTTGAGCATCGGAGGCATCGTCATGGACGAAGAGCTGTTTGAGCTGACCGCCAGCGAAGTGACAGTGGAAATCAAAGACCCCGCCACCGGAAAGATCTATCGGCGGGAACTGCCCATCGACTACTATGAAAACGCAAACTTCCTGCGCCTGCGTGGGGAGAACATGGACGGCAGCCTGTCCCAGCTTGTCTTCTACACCCCGCGCGGCATTGAGCGGGTAAAGGACATCACCGGCAAAGGGCCGGACCACGACCGCTGCGGCGGGCATGGACATGAATAAGCGCAATCTCGAGTAAGGTCGTAAATAAACTGAAAATACAAGAGGAGGTAAACACATGATCAAGAAAACGCTTATCATCAACGGCGTGACCAGAAACCTTGTACTGGACAAGGACGAGACCCTGGCCACTGTCCTGCGTGAGCACCTGCTGCTGACCGGCTGCAAGATCGGCTGCGGCGAGGGTCACTGCGGCGCATGTAATGTCATCATGAACGGCAAGGTCACCAAGTCCTGCATCTACAAGATGAGCAAAGTCCCCGACAACGCCGAGATCACCACGATTGAGGGTGTCGGCACCCTGAGCGACATGCATCCGCTGCAGGTTGCCTGGATGGCCTACGGCTGCGCCCAGTGCGGCTTCTGCACCCCCGGCTTCATCATCAGCGCCAAGGTACTGCTGGAGAACAACCCCAACCCCACCCGTGAGGAAGTGCGCGACTGGTTCAACAAACAGCGCAATCTCTGCCGCTGCACCGGCTACAAACCCCTGGTTGACGCCACGATGGCCGCTGCCGCCGTCCTGCGCGGCGAGATGACGAAGGAGGATCTCATCTTCAAGCAGACCGGAGACTCCATCAAGGGTACCAGGTACATTCGCCCCTCCGCTGCCCAGAAGGTCACCGGCACCTGGGACTTCGGCGCCGACGACGCGCTCAAGATGCCCGGCTGCCTGCGCCTGGCTCTCACCCAGGCCAAGGTATCCCACGCGAACATTAAGAACATCGACATTTCCGAAGCCGAGAAGATGCCCGGCGTCGTGAAGGTCATCACCTACAAGGACATTCTCGCCGCCGGCGGTACCAACCAGATCAACGGTCTCGTCATGCTGCCCAAGCACAACAAGACCGACGGCTTTGAGCGCCCGGTCCTCTGCTCCGACAAGATCTTCCAGTTCGGTGACGCCATCGCCATCGTCGCCGCCGATACCGAGGCTCACGCCCGTGCCGCCGCCGACGCCGTGAAGGTCGAGATCGAAGAGCTGCCCGCCTACATGAGCGCGCTGGACGCCATGGCGCCCGACGCCATCGAGATCCATCCCGGCACCCCCAACGTCTTCTATGAAACCAACTGCATCAAGGGGCCCGACTTCGACTGGGATTCTATCCCCGACGGGCAGCAGGTCGAGATAGAGAGCTACTGCTCCCGTCAGCCCCACCTGCACCTCGAACCGGACAACGGCTACGGCTACATCGACGAAGACGGCATGGTCACCGTGCATTCCAAGTCCATCGGCATCCACCTGCACATGCCCATGATCGCGGCCGGTATCGGCGTCCCGATGGAGAATCTGCGTCTGGTGCAGAACCACGCGGGCGGCACATTCGGCTACAAGTTCTCCCCCACCAATGAGGCTTTGATCGGCGCGGCCGTCAAGATCCTCGGCAAGCCCGTCTCCCTCAACTTCAACCAGTATCAGAACATCACCTACACCGGCAAGCGCTCCCCCGCCTTCATGCACATCAAGCTGGGCGCGGACAAGAACGGCAAGCTGCTGGCCCTGTGGGGCGACAACTACGTCGACCACGGCCCGTACTCCGAGTTCGGCGACCTGCTGACCATGCGTCTGAGCCAGTTCACCGGCGCGGGCTACGGCATAGCTTCCATCCGCAACAAGAGCCAGACCGTGTTCACCAACCACGCCTGGGGCTCCGCCTTCCGTGCCTATGGTTCTCCACAGTCCTTCATGGGCTCCGAGATCGCCATCGACTGCCTGGCCGCCAAGATGGGCATCGATCCCTTCGAGATGCGCGCAATGAACTGCTACAAGGCATCCGAGAACACCACAATCCCCACCGGCTATGCGCCCGATGTGTACTGCGAGGAAGCCCTGTTCGACAAGGCCCGCCCCCTGTACGAGGCCGGCAAGAAGAGAGTCGCCGAGAAGAACGCTGCCTCCGACGGCAGATACAAATACGGCATCGGCGTGTCTCTGGGCGTCTACGGCTGCGGCCTTGACGGTGTAGACTCCTCCTCAGCTTATGCGGAACTCAACAAGGACGGCACGGTCACCATCTATGTCTCCTGGGAAGATCACGGTCAGGGCGCCGACATGGGCGCACTCACTTCCGCCCACGAGACTCTACGTCAGGCCGGCTTCAAGCCTGAGGATATCCGCCTTGTCATGAACGACACCAAGATCACCCCGAACTCCGGCCCTGCTGGCGGCTCCCGCTCCCAGGTCATGAGCGGCAACGCCTGCCGTCTCGCGGCTGAGGCGCTGCTTGCCGAGATGAAGAAGGACGACGGCAGCTGGAGAACCTACGACGAGATGGTCGCCGACGGCAAGAAGCTCAAAGTTGAGGGCAACTGGGTCACCACCTACTGCGCCGACCATCCTGTGGATCAGGATACCGCCCAGGGCGAACCCTTTGCCACCTACATGTACACCATCTTCCTGCCCGAGGTCTGCGTCGACACCCAGACCGGCAAGGTCAAGGTTGAGAAGTTCACAGTGGTTGCCGACGTCGGCACCATCATGAACAAGCTTTTGGTGGACGGCAACTTCTACGGCGGTCTTGTCCAGGGTATCGGCCTTGCGCTGACCGAGGACTTTGAGGATCTGAACAAGCACACCAGCCTTCTCAAGTGCGGCATCCCGTACCCGAACGACGCCCCCGATGACATTGAGCTGCACTTCAACGAGACCTACCGTCCCAACGGCCCCTACGGTGCCGCCGGCTGCGGCGAGGCTCCGCTGGATGCCCCTCACCCCGCCATCCTCAACGCCATCTACAACGCCACCGGCGCCCGCATCACCCGCATCCCGGCCCTGCCGGAGAAGGTGCTCGAAGCGCTCAAGGCTCTGGAATAATCCTTTTCAAGCACGTTCGGCAATGCTATAATGGGGATGCAGCATACGCTGCATCCCCAGTTTTTCAACGGAGGGAGGCTTCCCCATGGCGCAGATTCAGGAGCGCGGCTCCACACATGTGTATAAAGTCAACAAAATCTCCAAGGAAGAGATGGAGAACATGGTGGCGCGCTGCGTATACGAGCATCCGCCGTTTTGCAGTGCAGCCTGTCCCCTGAAGCTGGACGCCCGCGCCTTCCTGGAGGCGGCAGCGGCGGGAAATTTCAAAAAGGCCCTGCAGCTGTATGAAAAGATCGCGCCCTTCCCGCTGGTTCTCGCCATGGGGTGCGAAGCGCCGTGCGAAAAGAAATGCCGCCTCGGGGAAATCGGCGACGCGGTACAGATCCATGCGGTGGAAGAGGCCGTTGCCCGTTTCGGGCAGATGCAGAAGCTTGGAAGCATTTTCCGTACGCGCAAAAAGAAAAGCGTCGCCATCTTCGGTTCCGGTCTCTTTGCGCTGTTTCTCGCGGGAGAGATCGAAAAGAAGGCCTATCCGCTCACGGTATTCTGTGAGGAAGCAGATCTGGAAAGCTTCCTGCATGCCGAGACAGGCTTTCTCGATGAAGACGCCTTCCGAGCAGAACTCAAGCGCTTAAAGGGCAAGGACATTCAGTTTGAATTTGGCTGCACCGTCGACCGCGCATTCTTTGAGGAAAAGCGCGCCGCCTTCGATGTGGTGTGCGTCTCCCCAGCTGTGCGGCAGCGTTTGTTCCCGGGCGCTGTCAGCATCCCGGCGCTCATGTACTGCGAGGATGTAAAGGTCGTTTCCGGCCCCTGTACCGGGGTCATGGACGCGGCCTTCGGTGCGAAGAAAGCCGCGCTCACCGTGGACAGGCTGGCCCAGAACCTCAACCCGCGCAACACCCGCGGGCAGGAGGGCCCGGTGGAAAGCGCGCTGTATACCGATCTGAGCGAGGCAAAGGCGCTTACGAAAACGCCCCTGAGCGGCACGGGTTACACGAAAGAAGAGGCGATTGTAGAAGCCTCACGCTGCATTCAGTGCCGCTGCGAGGAATGCATGAAATCCTGCGCCTATCTCGCCCATTATAAGAAGCACCCGGGTCTCTTTGCCAAGGAGATCTACAACAATACGCAGATCATCATGGGCGACCACCAGCTCAACAAGCCCATGAATTCCTGCGCACTGTGCGGGCAGTGTACGGTGGTCTGCCCCAATGGGGTGGACATGGCACGGGTTTGTCTGGACGCGAGGCGGAACATGGTGTCCACCGACAAGATGCCGCTGGCACCCCATGAATTTGCCCTGCTGGACATGCTGTTTTCCAATGATGAGTCTTTTTTAAGCCGGCCCCAACCGGGCTTTAACTCCTGCAAATACGTCTTCTTCCCCGGCTGTCAGGCCTCGGCCATTGCGCCGGAGACCGTGAAGGCAGCCTACCTCGACCTCTGTGAGCGGCTCGACGGCGGCGTAGGGCTGATGCTGGGCTGCTGCGGTGCGATCGGCGAATGGGCCGGGCGCACGGAGATGCAGGAGCAAACAAAGACATTTCTCGACCGGGAGCTTTCAAAGCTCGGCGACCCCATCGTCATTGCGGGATGCCCCACCTGCAAGAAAGAACTTAAATCCCATGAGGGGCTGCAAATCATCGGTATATGGGATGTGCTGTTAAAACTCGGCCTGCCCGGGGGCGGGCACGGACTTGAGCGTCCGGCGGCACTGCACGATTCCTGCGGTGCGCGCGGGGACGAGGGTACCCAGAACGCCATCCGGGAGCTTGCCCAAAAGCTCGGCTGCACACTGCTTGATACCCCGTATTCCGGAGACCGCTCCCCCTGCTGCGGCTACGGCGGCCTCTCCGCCTACGCAAACCGAGAGGTAGCAAAGGAACTCACCGACAAATGTCTCGAGCGTACGGACGCGCCGTACATCTCCTACTGCATGGCCTGCCGGGACCGCTTTGCGAGAGAGGGACGGGAGTCAAAGCACATTCTGGAGCTCATCTACGGCACCGACGCAGGCATCCCGCCCGATATCAGTGAAAAGCGCTATAACCGCCTGACGCTAAAGCGCGAGCTTTTATGGGAGCTCTGGCAAGAGGAGACAAAGGAAATGAAGCTGGATTATGAGCTCAAGTATACCAAAGAAGCGAGGCGCATGATGGACGAGCGCATGATCCTCACCGACGATGTAATTGCCGTGATGGACGAAGTGCGCAAGACCGGGGCGTGTATCTTCGATGAGGAGAGCGGACTGTATATCGCCTGCCGCAGGATCGGCAACGCCACCTTCTGGGTGAAGTTCAGCCGGGAGGGCGATGAAAGCTATCTTGTACATCGGGCCTGGAGCCATCGAATGCAGGTTGTAAAGCGGGAAGGTTAATTATGGCTGAGAAGAATTATTATACGATCGACCCCGAAGGAAAGCTTACCTGCATGAAGTGCGGCGTCCCGCTCATCAAGGGCAAGGCCAAGTTCATGTATCTCGACAACGGCTTTCCGGTGGAACTGCCGGTCTGCCCTGTGTGCGGCTTTGTCTATGTGCCGGAGGAGCTGGCCCTGGGTAAGGTGGCCTCGGTAGAACGAGCGCTGGAGGACAAATGAACGGGCACCCGGGTGGCGAGGCTCATACCCGACACATGATAACTCTGGCTGATTTGACAGCAGGTGCAAGTGTGCTCGACATGGGCGCGGGCAGCGGCGAGGCGGTGCGGCTGATGCGTGCCGCGGGCTTTGCGGTAACAGGAATTGATCTCGACCCACACGGCGAGAGTGTGGAGCACGGCGACTTTCTGCGCCTGCCGTACTCCGACAGGAGCTTCGACGCGGTATTGAGCCAGTGCGCCTTCTTTATCTCCGGCGATGTGTCCGGTGCGCTGCGGGAGGCGCACAGGGTCTTGAAGCCGGGTGGAACACTCATGCTGTCCGATGTGTTCTTTGAAGCGCCTGCACCTGTTGTGGAAGCCGCAGGATTTGAGCTTTCACAGCTTGAGGAGATGACGGATGCGTGGCGGGAATACTATCTGGAAGCGCTCTGGCGGGGCGAGGACTGCGGCTGCGCCCTCCCGCGCGGCAAGTGCAGATACTGGCTGATTATCGCAAGGAAGGTGTGACAATGGATTTATTTGACCGCGTTTTGGAGCTGAGCCGCTATGGGTATTTCTGCGGCCAGATCCTGGCGATCCTGATGCTGGAGACAGTTGGTGAGGAGGACCCGGGCCTTGTGAAGGCCATGGGCGGCCTCAACGGCGGCGTGGGCTTTTCGCAGGGCTGCTGCGGATGCATGACCGGCGGGGCGTGTCTGATTTCCTACTTCACCGGAAAAGGTGATGACACCGGCATGGACCACCCTGAGCACAAAAGCGCCCTGAGCGAGTTTACCGCGTGGTTTTCGGACGAGATGACCGCGGACTACGGCGGCATCGACTGCCGCGACATTACGAAGGGCAACCCTGCAAACCGTGTGGAATTCTGCCCGCAGATCATCGCCGCGACCTACGAAAAGTGCATGGAGATTTTGAGCGAGAAGGGGCTCATCTGACCAGTGTTGAGAAGCAGAATCGATACATACATTATGAAAGCAGAGGCTCTCCCGGCAGTTACGCGGGAGAGCCTTGACGCGCTGCAGCTCAGAAAGCTCAACGCGGTATTGAGGCGTGAAAAAGTGCGCGGCGGGTTTTATAAAGATCTGCCGGAACATCTGGACAGCCTGGATGAGCTGCAAACGCTGCCCTTCACAACAGTGGAAGACCTTGCGCAAAACGCCTCCGGTCTGCTGCTGTGCTCACAGGCGGAGATACAGCGCATTCTGTCCGAT
>Ga0310695_10015054_pt1 | contig 10358 bp, 8 predicted proteins | sample RumenRJG_04DNA_FD_203882 | JGI IMG/M metagenome (GOLD analysis project Ga0310695, IMG submission 203882) | Bovine rumen microbial communities from Lethbridge, Alberta, Canada - RJG_04 (v2) (version 2) | ecosystem: Host-associated > Mammals > Digestive system > Stomach > Rumen | place: Canada... | reverse complement strand
GTGTGAAATGGCAGAAGAAGAAAATACAAAGGAAGGCAAGGAGGCGGCCGTGGCCCAATCGCGCCGTCTCGCGTCGATCGACGCGCTTCGGGGTTTCGACATGTTCTTCATCACCGGCGGATCGGCGTTGATCTCCGGGCTCTGCATTGCGTTCGAAAGCCCCAAGTGCTGGCTTGCGACGCAGATGAACCACGTCGCGTGGACGGGGTTCGCGCACCACGACACCATCTTCCCGCTCTTCCTCTTCCTCGCCGGCGTGTCGTGGCCGTTCTCCCTCGCGTCGCAACGGGACAGGGGGCGGGCGAAATGGCGCATACAGCTGAAGATACTCGCAAGGGTCGCCGTGCTGTTCCTAATAGGTCTTTCCTTCGGCGGCATCCTCAAGTTCAAGCCAGAATTCCGCATGATGAGCGTCCTCGGCTTCATAGGAATTGGCTGGGGTATCGCGGCGACGCTGTCGTTGTACATAAAGCGCTCCTGGCAGCTGTTCGCGATCGCCGTGCTGACGCTCGCCGGGTACTACTACATGCTGCACTGCTGCGTGGCGCCGGGCGCCCCCGCGGGCGCGGATTCGTATTCCATGGCGTGGAACTACCCCTCGTACCTGGACCGCCAGGCCTGGCCCACCCACCTGTACTACAAGGGCAAGTTCGACCCAGAGTCGTTCTTCTCGTTCCCCGGCGGCGCGGCGCTCGCCATCCTCGGCGTCCTCGCCGGACGCCTTCTGAATAGGCAGGACGGCCCGTCGCCGTGGCTGAGGTCGCTTATCCTCGCGGCAGGGGCGCTCGCCGCCTTCCTCGCCGCCCTTGGGATGGAGAGGTATCTCGGCGACCAGTGCATAAAGAAGCTCTGGACCCCATCGTTCGTCCTCTACGCCGCGACGTACTCCCTCGCGATGCTCGCACTGTTCTACTTCATTGTCGATGTCCTGAAGCTGAGGCGGTGGACGGTCGTGTTCGACCCGGTCGGCAAGAACTCCATCCTCGCGTATGTCCTAGGCATGATCGGCGTCACCGCCACGATCCAGCGGTTCCTCTTCCCCGGCCTGTGCGACTGGGTCGTGGAAAAGTACGGAAAGGAATGGCGCACGGCGGTTGTGGGCCTAACCACCTATCTTGTCGTCTGGGGGATAACGTTCTTCTTCAAGCGCAAGAAGGTGTTCCTAAAGGTCTAGCAAACTACCTGAAAATGTGATAGAATATAGACAGCGGGCGAGAGGTTCGCCTGGAATGAATGAAAAACAGAGGGGGTCGAGTGGTGCTGCAGATTTCGGGAGAGACAGATGAGGCCGTTTCCTGACATAGAGTTCACGATGCCAGGCGAGGAGGTCGCACGGACGTCTTATGGCGTGGTTACGCAGGACGACTGGGGGCGTTATGCATTGCTGAAGGGCGTCGGTCCGGATGATGCGTCGGCGCCGGGCCTCGACCAGACGTATTCCGCATTCGTCAACGTCGAGCGCGAGCTGGCGGCGTTCGGCATGGGCTTCCCCGACGTCGTCCGCACCTGGCTATACGCCGACCGCATCCTCGACTGGTACGCCGACCTCAACAAGGCGCGCGACAGGTTCTTCACGGAGCGCGGCGTCTACGACCGCTACGTCCCAGCCTCCACGGGGATCGGATGGTCGGCGGGCGGGGGCGCTAAGATCGTCCTCGGCGCGTTTGCCGCGCAGGCGCTGCGGCCGGGCGCCGTCGAGTTCGAGGCGCTGCCCAGCCCGCTCCAGTGCCCGGCGCTGGAATACGGCTCCAGCTTCTCCCGGGCGGCGGAGGTCCGCACCCCCGGCTGGCGCCGCGTGCTCGTCTCCGGCACGGCGTCGATCGAGCCGGAGAGCCACGACGTCGCGCACGTCGGCGACATCGACCGTCAGATCGACTGCACGATGAAGGCCGTCGCCGCGATCTACGAATCGCGCGGGATGTCGCTTTCGGACGTCACGGGCGCGCTTGTCTACTTGAAGGAGGAGTCGTTCACGGAACCATGGGAGAGGTGGCTCGATGCCCACCCGGAATACCCGCGAGACCACTCGCGGGCGATCGTGGCCGACGTGTGCCGGCCCGAATGGCTGTTTGAAATCGAATCGGACGCAACAACATGGAAATGACATCCACGAGAAGGTCCTTCATCTGGGGCGCGGCCGCGCTGTCGGCGTGGCCTGCCGCCGCGGCGGTGAAGCCCGGCGGCGCGAAGGGCGCCGCAAAAGGCGCCGCGAAGAAGGCCGCGGTCAAGCCGGCCTTCGTCTCCCCATGGGAGAAGCCCGACGGCATGGCGACGGACAGCGTGATGGCCCGGCGGCTCTACCTCGACCTCGCCGGGCGCATCCCGACCAAGGACGAGGCGCGGGAGTACGTCCTTGACGCGAAGCCCGGCAAGCGCAAGCGCCTTGTCGATCGGCTCATGGCGTCCGACGACTTCGCCGACTACTGGGCGATGCGCTTCTGCGACATCCTCAGGGTCAAGAGCGAGTTCCCGATAAACCTCTGGCCGAACGCCGTGTACGTCTACCACGACCGCATCAGGAGGTTCGTGAAGCGCAACGAGCCGTGGGAGGACTTCGGGCGGGCGCTGCTGACGGCGCAGGGAAGCGACTTCCGCGACGCGGAGGTCAACTTCCTCCGCGCCACCGACAAGCGCACCCCGGATGGCTGGGCGGAGGCGACCGCGCAGGTCTTCCTCGGCGTCGAGCCTTCGGCGCTCCCCAAGGCGAGGAGGGCCGAGATCGCCTCGTACTTCGCGAACGTCAGGATCAAGACGACCCGCGAGTGGAAGGAGGAGATAGTCTACGTCGAAGGGCTTGACAGGCGCGGCGAGCTGTGCGACAGGCTGTTCGTGAAGGGCCGCGCCGAGGTCGCCGCCGCGTTCACGCGCCGCGTGCGCGGCTGGCTGTTCGGCCCGGCCGCCGCCGGCGGGGCCGCCGCGGGCCCGACGCGCCTGAAGGACGCGCTTGCCAGGATACTTCTCTCCGACGAATACGCCAGGGGCTCCGTCACCGGCGGCTTTCCCGTGCGTCGGCTCGACGCGGAGGTGCTGGACGACGTGTTCTGCACATTGAGCGGGTCCGTGCGCAACTACCAGTCCCCGGCGCCGGAGCCGTTCACGTTCCTGCCGCCGAAGCGCAAGACGGTCTCCATAGAGGACGGTTCGATATCCAACGGCTTCCTCACCCTCTTCGGGCGCCCCGCGCGCGACACGGGCCTCGACAACGAGCGAGGCGAGGACGTCACGGCCAAGCAGCGGCTCTACCTCTTCAACTCCGGCAAGCTCAACAGGCAGATCGGCAGCATGATCCTGCCCGGCGGGCAGAAAGTCGACGGCAGGCCCAATCCGCTCCTTGCCCTGAACTTCCGCCAGCGTATCGAGGAGCTCTACTGGCGCATCGTGTCCCGCGCTCCGACGGAAAGCGAGGCCTGGACGCTCCAGGCCGAGCAGAAGAGGCGCAAGGGCAGGAACTGGGACCTCTACCGCGACCTCATCTGGTGCCTCGTCAACACCAAGGAGTTCCTCTTCAGGATCTGACAACGGAGCAAGACCATGAAACCAGCGAAGAGCGTAGTTGAGATATGGCTCTGGGGCGGACCCAGCCAGCTTGAGACCTTCGACCCCAAGCCCGACGCCCCGCGCGACTACAACGGCGGGCTGAAGGCGATCCCGACGAACGTGCCCGGGATGGAGCTGCACGAATGGTGGCCGGAGCTCGCGAAGTGCGCCGACCTCTTCTCCGTCATCAGGACGATGACTCACAGGCACAACGGACACGAGAGCGCGGCGTATCTCATGCAGACCGGGCGCATGCCGGGCGGCGGCGAGGTGTGCCCCGCCATCGGCGCCGTGATCTCTCAGGCGAAGAAGGCCGGGTACAAGGGCGACCTTCCGCCGTACGTGATCCTGACTGCCGCGAAGGGGCGCTTCAGCGAGGTAGGATTCCTCGGCGCCGAGGCCGCGCCGCTGGTGACGGGCGGCCAGCCCAACTCGCAGCGCTTCGTGGTGGACGGCATCGTCGCGCCGGCCGGTGTCAACCCCGCGGCGTCGAACGCGCGCTTCGACATGCTCGCCGAGCTTGATGCGTGGCGCCCGAAGGAGGGCTCCGCCAACGCCGCGCGCGCCAGGGAGTTCGACGTCGCCGGCGTCGAGGCGCGGCGCATCGCCGAGGGCGACGCCGCGAAGGTGTTCGACCTGTCGCTGGAGTCGGAGGAGACCCGCAACCGCTACGGACGCACCCACGTCGGACAGTCCCTGCTCGCGGCGCGCCGCCTCGTCGAGTACGGTGTCCCGTACATAACCTTGAACCACCCGGGCTGGGACTCGCACAAGCGCCACTTCGAGACGATGAAGAAGCGCAGCGCGGATACCGACATGGCCGTCGCGGCGTTCCTGAAGGACCTCAAGGATCGCGGACTCCTCGACTCCACCATAGTGTGGATGGGCGGCGAGTTCGGGCGCACTCCGAAGGTGGGATGGGATCCGCCGTGGAACGGCGGGCGCAACCACTTCGCGAACTGCTTCTCCATGCTCGTCGCGGGCGGCGGCTTCAAGGGCGGATGCGTCGTCGGCAAGTCCGACGAGACCGCATCCAAGCCGGTTGAGCGCCCCGTCTCTCCGCAGGACTTCCTCGGCAGCATCTACGAGCTGTGCGGAATCGACCCCGACGGCCCGCTCGCCAACAACAAGGGAAAGAAGCTGACGGTCCTGCCGCCGCAGTCCGAGGCCGGTCGCCTCAAGGAGATCTACGCATGAAAAGGATGCCGCTTCTAGCGCTCGCCTCCGCGCTCGCGCTCGCTGCGTCCGGCGCCGACCCGTACGCGGGCTACATCTACCCCGCCGGGATCCAGGCCGGGACGACCAACCGCTTCATCATCGGCGGACAGGGCCTCGGCGGCCTGAAGTCCGTCCACTTCGACAATCCCGGGCTCAAGGTCCTGGAGGTCGAGGTCGTCCCTAATTTCCCGAACCCCGCAAACGGCCTCCAGCGCAGGCACCTCGTGAAGTGGCTCGACGGCATCGCCGCCGGGAACATGGAGGAGCCGCCGCTGCCGGACGACCCGCACATCAACGAATGGCGCTCGAATGTCTGGTGGCGGGCGCTAGGCACGCTCGACAAGGGCAAGCTCGCCATCGTCGAGCGCGATCTCTTCGTGCCGAGAAACGCCCTCCAGGCGACGCCGTCGCTCAGGCAGATGAGGCTCGTCACGGTTGCGGCGGACAAGGACGCCAAGCCGGGATGGTGCAGCTTCATGGTCGTCAGCCCGGGCGGCATCTCCGCGCCTCGCCCGTTTGAGGTGACTGCCGCGCGCCACGTCGAGGAGCCGCTCTACGTCCCGCCGCACAGAAAGCAGCCCGAGCCGCCCCTCGTTGACGTCCGCGAGGTCGGCGCGGTCCTCGACGGACAGATCAGGCCGGGTTCTACGGACGTCTTCCGCCTCCACCTCGCGGCGAACAGGCCGTACGTCCTCTCCGCCACCGCGCGCGAATTGCAGCCCTACATCGGCGACGCGGTCCCGGGGTTCTTCAACGCTGTCCTCGTCCTGAAGAACGAGAAGGGCGCGACGGTGATGAAGACTGACGACTCGCTAAGGTTCCGCCCGGACCCGGTCATGTACTTCACGCCGAAGGCCGACGGGATCTTCACCCTTGAGATCCACGACGTCCTCTACCGCGGCCGCGCGGACTTCGTGTACTCGGTCGCGGTCAACGCGCCGGCCCCGCGCATCCGCTATCCGCAGGGCGGATTCCCGAGGAGCGTGATGAACAGGAATCCGGACGGGATTGTGTCCGCGCCAGGGGAGGTCTCCCGCAGGAAGTTCGTCGTGGACGCGCCCGGGCCGCATGTCCTGGAGGTCGTGGCCCGCCGCCGCGGTTCACCGCTCGACGCCGTCCTCGCGCTTCGGAAGGCGTCCGGCGGCCCCGTCCTCGCGCAGTGGGACGACGTGACAAACAAGGTGTTCGTCGGCTCCGTCCCGCAGGGCGAGTGCGATCCGATCGGCGTTTACGACTTCAAGGAGGCCGGCGAGTACGTAGCGGAGGTGACGGACCGCACGGGTCACGGCGGCAAGGGCTACAGCTGGTGGCTCGACGTGCGCAGGGAGAAGCCGGAGTTTTACGTGTATTCCGCGCGCTCCACGCTTCCGCTCGGCTGGAAGAACGCACTGAAGGTCGATTTCGTCCTCGAGCGCAGGAACGGATTCACGGGCGATGTCGAGCTGGAGTTCCCGGCGGGCGTGCAGGCTGTGGAGAAGTGCGCCTTCACCGGTGGGGTGGAGAGGATTACGGCGAAGCTCGTCTACAGGGGGCTGGAGAAGGCGGACATGCGCCAGGTCAAGATGGCGGCGCGCGCAAAGGTCGGCGACGAGATCCTGCGCGTCCCGGTTCTGCCGTGCGACGAGTACGAGCAGGCGTTCGCCTGGAAGCACCTTCTCCCCGCGTCGGCCTTCACCCTGAACGCGCCGCCCCTGCCGCCGAATGTCGCGAAGAGGCTTCAGCAGCAGAGGCTTCAGCAGCAGAAGAAACTACAGCAACAGCAGAAGCAGCAGCAAAGGCAACAGAAGAGGGATCCCCAGATGAAGAAGAATCAGGGGAAAGGCCAGAACAGGAAAGACCAGAAGAAGGAGATTAGGTCATGACGAAAGGGAAAATGGCACTGGCGGCTGCGCTTATGGGCGCTTCCGCATCCGCGTGGGGCGCAAACGCCCCGGTGAACGTCCCGGAGCTGATGAAGTCGTTCAGTGGAAACGCGATCAAGTCCGTTGCCGACTGGGAGAGCGTCAGGAATCCGGAGATACTTGAGGCCTACCGCACCGAGGTGTTCGGCGTCAGGCCCAAGGCGGCCGACGAACGCAAGCGCGTCTCCTTCGAGGTGTTCGACGTCGCCGAGGCGATGGATGGCAGGGCAGTCCGCAAGCAGGTGCGGATCAGGTATGCCGGGCCGCACGGACAGTTCGCGTTCCCGGTTACCGTCTACATCCCTAAGGGGAAGGCGCCGAGCCCGGCTTTCGTTTACGCCGCCATCTACCACGACACGGTGGTCGACAAGGACGGCTGCGTGGTGAAGAGCCGCTTCTGGCCTGCGGAGGAGATCGTCTCCCGCGGCTATGCGACGGCGGCGTTCATGGTGACGAACGTGGCGGCGGACGCCAAGGCGGGCTTTTCGCAGGGCGTGTTCCCGTCCGTGCAGCCCGAGGGCGAGCGCACTGCGGATAGCTGGGCGACAATCTCGGCCTGGGCGTGGGCCGCGAGCCGCGTCATGGACTGGATCGAGGCTGAGCCGCTTATCGACGCGAAGCGCGTCGGCATAGTCGGGCATTCGCGCGGAGGCAAGACGGCGATCTGGACCGGCGCGAACGACCGCCGCTTTGCGATGGTCTGCTCCAACGACTCCGGCTGCAGCGGCGCGAAGCTCAACCACATAAACCTGCCAAGGTCCGAAAGCATAGCGAAGATAACGAATAACTTCCCGTACTGGTTCTGCGTCAACTACCGCAGGCACGTCGGCAGGGAGATGGAGATGCCCTTCGACCAGCACGAACTGCTTGCGCTCATAGCGCCGCGGCTTCTCTGCGTGGCGTCCGCCACTAACGACGGCTGGGCCGGCCCGGAGGGGGAGTGGTGGTCTGCGAAGCTCGCGTCGCCCGCCTGGGAGCTGTACGGGAAGAAGGGGCTTGTGGCGGACTCCATGCCCGCCCCCGGGGCTCCGCAGCAGGAGGGGTACGTCTCGTACCACCTGCGCGCCGGCAGGCACGACCTCTCGCCCTACGACTGGAAGTGCTACATGGACTTCGCCGACCGCCACGGCTGGCGTCCAGCCGCTCCCTAGCCCCGCCCGCGGCCAGTGCGCAAAGTGTATTTTTCTCCTTGTTTCGTATCGTTGTTTTTGATATAATTCATGCGTAACGGGGATGTGCAATGTCGAGGTTGCATTGTGTCGGCATCCGCTACGTAAATCAAAGATGAGATATATGAACTACAAGGAATTCATACATCCCGAAGATGAAGCGGCGATGCGAAATCTGGAAGCAGTTCCGGGTTTTGACGCCGTGTCGCGTTTCATACTGGAGCATTATACGGAAGATTTGATGCACGGCCTCTACATGGCGCAGAATGTGCGCCTGTCGCCGACGCAACTCCCTGAGATTTACAACCTTCTGCCTCCGATATGCGGCAAGTTCGGTCTTGAACTGCCAGAATTCTATTTGACGATGGATCCAGCGCCAAATGCCTGGACGATAGGAGACAAGAGAAAGTTTATCGTCATCACGAGTGGCTTGCTGAATCATGTCACTGATAAAAAGGAACTACAGTCGATCATAGCCCATGAATGTGGGCATATACTTTGTCGACACGTGTTCTACAATACCATAGCCATGCTTTTAGTTAATTTTGGCGAGGGCCTTGGCTTTGGCAAGATTGTCCTTACGCCGATACTCCTGGCCATGAAGTATTGGCAGAGGCGCAGCGAACTTTCGGCAGACAGGGCCAGTGCGGTGTTCATTGGCGATTCTGATGTTCCGTGCCGCGCGCTTCTAAGAATATGCGGCGGGCCGGACAATTTGACGAAGGACATCAATCTGCATGAGTATGCGGAGCAGGCGAAGTCCTATTATGCTCTTCTTGCAAACAGCAAATGGAACAAGTTTCTTCAAAACATGGCCGTTATGAACGCTGAACATCCCTTTGCGGCAGTTCGCATAAACGAACTGTTGTCGTGGACGGGCAATGAGCAGTTTGCCAGTCTGAAAGAGGCGATTGCGAGCGCCGAGGTTGTCCCGATGTGCCCGAAGTGCGGTAGGCGCATATCCACCAAGGCAAAGTTTTGCAAGTTCTGTGGTAGCATTCTGAAAGGAGGAAGGTAATGGATTTGCTGCAAAGGCTGGATGAACTAGTCCAGAAGTCGGCGTCATTCCAGAAGATCATGGAAGACGGTGTTGTTGATGATGTCGAGGTTGAAGAACAGGCAAGACTTGTTGACGCAATGCTGTCTGATCTGGAACGGACGTTGTCGCCTGCAGATTTCGCTCGCGTGACGGAGTTCATGGCGGAGCTTTCCGTGCTGCAGGTGATTATGCGCTACAACCAAATGGGAGGGCGGTGACATGGCATTCACTTCGACAAAGGTATTCATGGTCCCGGCAAACCGTATTCCAGACATGACTCGGATGTTGGAGGCGGCGCTTCGCCTGGATGGATATGAGACGCGCAGTGACTCGCTGCTGGGCGGCGGTATGGTCGTGTCAATCACAAAGGGGGGATTGTTCAAGGCGATCATCGGGATGAAGACGGCGCTCAAGGTGGAACTGCGCGCGGACAACGGGAACGTACTTGCAAAGACTAGCGTAGGCATCTGGGGGCACCAGATCGTGCCTACGATGATTATGTGGCTTTGGTTTTGGCCAGTTCTCATCACACAGATATGGGGGTTGGTACAGCAGAACCATCTGGATGCGCAAGTGATGGAGATACTGGCCAAGGCGGCGGAAAAGGATACAACTACAATGGATGGTCAACCGGCGGATGCGCCTGCATGCTTCTGCTCCGAGTGCGGCAAGCCAGTAGCCGGCAACTTCTGCTCTAATTGCGGTGCAAAGCTGTGACGGGTGCAATTCCAGTGGAGAGTCAGAGGTTGTTGCAAAGTCCCTAGGCTACTATGCAAGGTGTGTTGATGTAGAGGAAAGGAAAGAAAGATGGCTATCGTATTTACACTTGCCGGCGTTGTCTTGTGTTGTTTCGTTGTCATGCGCCGCAAATGGATGATTGTCACGGGGGTTGCGATCTTCGCATTGGGGTTCGCAATCTATGCGAGCCCGCATTTTTTCGGATGCCGGAGCGGAGGCAGCGGCTTTCTGGGTTCGTTCAGCAAGTCGTTGTCCGCCTTCTATCCGTCCAGAGGCGGATTTGAGGAAGGCTTTGAGTCGTCTTCGTGGTATTGGGCTTTTCATGTACTTGCAATCTTCTACATAACGGTGCTTCTTGTGGCGCTGTTCGGCAGAGAGATGCTGAACAGACTGTCCATTGTCGTCCGCAGGTTACTAAAGCAGCCTCTTAACGTCTTCTGGGGCTATGGCGAAGAGGCAAAGACCATCGCCCGGGGCATAAGCGACGGCAAGGACAGCGTCGTGTTCGTCATGCCGGAGTCCAAGCGCTTGTGGATAGGGTTGAACGACGAAGACGACATCCATGCGGTGGCCAAGGCCGGATGGAAGTGGATCACCGGCAAGTCAAGTGCAAGGAGAAGCCTGATTCGCGCCAAGCGCCATTTCTTCATGGGAGGCGACGGACATCAGAATGTCGCGGACGCGGAGGCGCTGGTCAGGTCTTATGACGGACGGGAAAAGATCGATGTCTACGTGCGAATCGCGGCGACGGCCGAT
>Ga0310695_10015053_pt1 | contig 10359 bp, 7 predicted proteins | sample RumenRJG_04DNA_FD_203882 | JGI IMG/M metagenome (GOLD analysis project Ga0310695, IMG submission 203882) | Bovine rumen microbial communities from Lethbridge, Alberta, Canada - RJG_04 (v2) (version 2) | ecosystem: Host-associated > Mammals > Digestive system > Stomach > Rumen | place: Canada... | reverse complement strand
ATTTGTGATTCTGATGCTCATTCTTTTCATCTGGGATAAAAGGGAGAATAAAAAGAAATACAGGCACAGGGTGGAATTCGGTTCAGCCCGGTGGGGCACAAGGAAAGACATAGAGCCGTACATTGACCCTGTGTTTGAAAAGAACGTTATTCTCTCAGAAAGTGAGATGCTTACCATGAATTCAAGACCGTCAAATCCCAAGTATGCGAGGAATAAAAATGTCCTCGTGATAGGCGGTTCCGGTTCAGGTAAGACACGCTTTTTCATAAAGCCAAATCTCCTTCAGATGCATTCATCATACGTGGTAACGGATCCAAAGGGGCTGCTCCTTCCTGAGACGGGTATGGCGCTATATAAGAACGGCTACAAGATAAAGGTGTTCAATACAATAAATTTTGCAAAGAGCCAACATTATAACCCTTTTCAATACATCCGATCAGAGAAAGACATCCTTAAGATGGTTAACGTGCTAATGATGAACACGAAGGGTGAAGGAAAGAGCTCAGATCCGTTTTGGGATAAAGCAGAGACAATGCTCTATACGGCGCTTATCGGTTACATTCATTATGAAGCACCAAAAGAAGAGCAGAATTTTAAGATGCTGCTTGAGATGATCAATGCTATGGAAGTCAGAGAGGATGATGAGGATTTTAAGAACGCGATAGACCTTATCTTCGAAGATCTGGAAAAAGAGAAGCCCGATCACTTTGCTGTAAGACAATACAAGAAATACAAGTTGGCTGCCGGAAAGACAGCGAAATCAATCCTTGTATCTTGCGGCGCAAGGCTTTCTCCGTTTGATATCGCGGAACTTCGTGAGATAACGGCTTATGACGACCTTGAGCTCGATACTCTCGGAGATGAAAAAACAGCTCTTTTCCTCATCATGTCTGATACGGAAAGTACATTTTCATTCCTTATAAGCATGATATACACGCAGCTCTTTAATCTGCTCTGTGAAAAAGCAGATGATGAGTATGGCGGGAGATTGCCTGTTCATGTAAGGTGCCTTATTGATGAGTGTGCCAACTGCGGAACAATTCCGAATCTTGAAAGAATTGTTGCTACTATACGAAGCAGAGAGATATCGGCTTGTTTAGTCCTTCAGGCGAAGTCACAGCTAAAGGCATTGTACAAGGAGCAGTGCGAAACAATCATAGGCAACATGGATTCGCAGATATTCCTTGGAGGAAGTGAGACTGAGACATTAAAAGATTTAAGCGCAGTCCTTGGAAAAGAGACAATCGACTATTACAACATCCAAGATACCAAAGGGATGCAGCCTTCGATATCTACAAATTATCAGAAGGTAGGGCATGACCTTATGAGTATGGATGAGCTTGCTGTCCTTGACGGAGGCAAGTGCATAGTTCAGGTGAGAGGTGTAAGGCCGTTCATATCAAATAAGTATGACCTTACCAAACATCCCAAGTATCACCTGACTGCAGACTACAGCGCAAAGAACTACTTTGATGTTGAGCAGTTCGTAAAGCGCGGAGACAACTTAATACTTAGACCCGATGACGAATATGAAGTCATCGAAGCAGATGAATTGGAGAGCGTACCGGAAGAGGAATAAAGATCTTTCGAGGCGCTCATTTTTGTTTAAAAGAAAGAGAGGAATTAAAACTCCCGGAAGTTGTACAAAACCTTCATATCACACTCAAACACAGATGATATCTGAGTTTGAAGGGTTTTGCACACTCCTATAAAAATGTACAAAACTATGGAATGTACAAAATAAATCATATTAGGATGAAGAAAAAATGTACAAAAAGAGTTTTGTACATTTCCAAAAGTAACTGACAGTATTACTGGCATAGATTACTCTAATCTATGGCGTTTAAGCCAGAAAGGAGAATCTATGTTAGAGACACAAGAGATTCAGGGTATAGACCCTGAAAAAGAACTGAGGTATGGAGTTTATTCCATACAGGGCACGTTGGAAAGTGGGCAGTCGTTTACAAGGTCATTCATAGTACTGCGGAATGGCTACGGAATGATTGACAGCTTCACCGGGCTTGAGAAGTATGTTGCGTTTTACCAGTATCGGACTTACAAGCCGATAGATTCTGATCCAGGATCAAAGCTATATTACGTGACACAGATGCTGAACTATATACTCGTTGATCATGGAGAAGAGTATGGAGTCAGGCATGTTTTTGAGATCACGAGGGATATGCTGGAAGAGTTCTTTTATGCGTATGCTCTTGAGGTCAAGGAAGATGGAACCCATAGGAGCAGGGACAGCATAGAGGTCTGTATAGCTACTGTTGTCGGTTTTATGGGGAATCTTTCATGGAAGTACGGCGGGTTCATGAAGGTGAATCATAGTCTTCTGTATAAAGAGAAACTGATCTATGACAGGAGAGGGAAGCAGAAGAAGATCAGTGTTCCGGACTTTCAGGTTAATGGCGTAAATGAAATAAAATATATCTTCAGAGATATACCCACAAAGGCCTTCGAGATAATGATCCCGTTGGCCTTTCGTTATGCTCCTGACATTGCGTTTGCCATGTGTGTGCAGGCTTTTGCAGGATTGAGGCCGGGTGAAGTGTGCAATGTAAGGAGAGCGGACAGTCCATATGGTCCGGGGATTATTATAACCGAAATAGGCGGTCAGGCTTCAAAGGTTGAGATAGATATCAGAAAGGAGCTGAAACTGAGGTCTGATGATGTCAAAGTTGGAGATATCAAGAAAGAGCGTACACAGTACGTTTACCCGATGTTTCTGGATGCATTTATGAAGGCATATGAGCTCCACATGAAATATATGGAGGGCAGGAAGTTTGAAAAGGATTATGGTCCCATGTTTGTAAACAAAAGAGGCATGGCCATGACCTATAAAAACTATAAGGAAGCTTTTGACAGATTTGTAAACGACCATTTCAGACAGGCTCTTATGAATTCAGAAGATCCCGAGTTAAGGATATATGGACAGCTACTTTATGAGAATACACTATCTCCTCATGCACTGAGGCACTGGTTCACAGTACAGCTCGTGCTCAGGGGAGAAGATATCGGCAATCTCCAGTTCTGGAGAGGTGATAAGAGTCCTCAGAGTGCATTCACGTACCTTCAGAATAAGGGGGATCTTAACAGAGAGCTTTCTGCGGCAAGCAGCAGACTCGTGGAACTCCTGATGAACTTTATGGAGGAAAACGATGATGAATGATTACGTTTTTCTCTTTGAAGAGACAAGGAAGATAGCTCAGGAATGCAACTCAAAATACAAGGGACTCCGAGTTAACAAGGATGACCTTTATGAATTTTTGGATTATAACAACTGGTTCGGGATGGAACGGAAAGGTGCTGGTGATGACATTGAAGTAGTGATGAATATAAAAACCAGAACAGCACTTGAACTGTGGCTTAGAGGCTACAAGCAGCCGCCAAAGGTAAAAACCGAGCTGCTTCTGGAGAATTTCGAGAAGAAATATCCAAGGACCACAGACGTGGTTAGGAGGTTTATAGAATCAGAGGATGCCTGGGATAAAGCATATACCTGGCAGATGCTGGATTTTATGTTTTTCAACATAAAGACAGACGATGACATTGGAGATGATGCAAAGCTGCTGGAACTTCTGCGGAAGGGATTGGATGAACTTTCTGTTGTTGCAGGGGAATTTCTGATCCGCTTCATTTCGTTTGAGGATGAACAGTCTTCCAGATGGGAGTACAGGCCGGACAGGAGAAAAATTACCGAGACCAGAGGGGCTTATGATTTTGCAGCGTTTGCTGTCATGGCATATGTGGTATTCAATACGGAAGGCTGGAAAGAACATGACCTGATACAAAAAGCTGTAAAGGAACCAAGATATGCGAGCCTGTGGCTGTGGATAGCACTGCATTTTATCAGTGCTCTAAGGTCTTCAGATATGAAACGCCTGCCTGTTCCGATGGTTACAGAAGGAAAAGAAATCATAATCAGCAGGCTGCTTTCTGATGAGTATGATGATCTTGCGCTCAGCGCAGCAATGTATTGGAGAATGCAGCTTCAGATGGAAGAATTGACACCATCCAAAACATCAAGGCATAAAAATGTACCCAATATAAAAGTCTTTATACCCACAAGTCTCATGATACCGATTGGGGTTATGCTGCTTGCTGTGTTCATCCATCACGAGGACGACGAACCGCTGATTACAGTGAACAACGATTATTACCTCATCAAAGGATTCTTTGGCGAGAGATTTGTTGATGCCTGTGGTGGCAGGAGATTTTCTTCAAGAAGGGCAAACAAGGCATATCTGCAGGGCATAGAATCACTTGGGAAAGATGGTGCAAATGCAAAAGGATACATGCTTGCAGCCCTTGCAAGGAGTCATAAAGGCGGAATAGGTTCTCTTCCGGAGACAACAGATGTATATCTCAGGGATGAGAACTTCAGTGGATATACGCCGGAGTTCATCATAAAAGAAATGTTTGAAAGAGGCATATTTGGCTTTATACCGGTGATGCTTCTCAAGTCCTATGATGAGGAGACATTCCTGGAGCTTGGAGTCCATGAGCAGACGGAACTTATTAAGTCTATAGGACTTGATGGCTGTCAGCTTGAACAGGTAACAGGAACTGCAGACAGGGCGCTTGTAAAGGTCAGGGAATGCACCAGACTGTTTATGACAAACAGCGCTGTGGCAGATTGCAGGGAAGCTGCTGAGAGGCTGCTTGAAAAAATAGCTGCAGGGATAGCAGCTGCAAAACAACCGGAATACTTCTGCCTGAGAGTGGCTGCAGGAGATGGCTGTGCATGTGCTGACAGGGGAACCTGCCTTGGCTGCGGATATGAGATTTATACCAAGGCCGCATTTTATTCCGTCGTAAAAGAATTCCGCAGGCTATATCTGGCTAAGAAATCTGCAAAAGGTATTGATGCCATAAGATATGGAGTTCTGATGGAAAAGGCTGTAACACCTGCAATTACGCAGATGATTACCAGTATGAAAGCTCTGTACGGGTCAGATAAAGAAATGGAAGTAATAATGGATATTCTGGAAGGAGGACTGGACGATGATAGCAGCTATTGAATACGAAAGCCTGCCAGGATACACAAGATATCTGAAACTGGACAGGCTTGATGATCAGATGGTCACGAAAGCACGGCAGATCTTTGACAGATATGTTGATGACGGGCTGGTCATAGAAGGAAGGTTTGAGGATGATGACTGGATGCTCAGTAATCAGAAGAGTCATGCCGGACTTCATTTCCGCATAAATGAGCTGGAGTACAAGGCTGGTGCTACTGATGAGTGGACTGGATGCACGGCAGAGTGCTTTAAGGAATGTATAAAAGCATATACAGTCTTTCAGTTTGGGATGATAGAGATCTCAAGCCTTCAGACTCTGGTAAATGACCTGTGCAGGCTTCCGAAGATAGGGGCAGACAAGTGGGCAGGCAGCCTGGATATGCACGGATATCTGGAGGGCTTTCTTGCTATGTTGCCGGGCGATTATCCTGCAAGGGATATGCTGATAGAACGCATACAGGAAATAGGCAGATTTGAGAGTAGAAAAGCGGGACCAAGAAAACTTGCTGAGTTTTCGTACTTTTTTGCTTTTGGAAGAACCATAAAAAAGGTATGGACAGGAATGAGTGATGAAGAAAAAATAACCTATTTCCCTGTGTATCTCTGGTGGAACCTTACAGCAATACTTCCGCTCAGGGTAACGGAATTCCTGCTTATACCACGTGACTGCCTTGTAAAAAAGGATGACGGATGGATGCTCACCATCAGGCGCACAAGGCTGAAGAAGGGTATGGAGCGCATAAAATACAGGATTGCTGATGACTATGAGGAATGCAGATATGTGATCCCTGAGAGTATGGCAAAAGAGATAAGGCGTTATGTCAAAAAAACAGAGAGCTATATGCAGGCTGAATTAGGCACCCTGTTTATTCCGGATGAGAATAGCAGCCGTGGATATCTGGTATATTACAGCATGCAGAACAGACTGAAGAGTTTTTGTGACAGATATCTGGGCGACAGGAATTATCCTGTGCGTCTGGGGGATACAAGGCATCTTGCCATGATAAACCTGATGCTTTCAGGTGGCTCGCCTGTCATCTGCAGGGAGCTTGCAGGACATGAGAGCGTTGATATCAGTTCAAATTATTATGCGAACCTTTCAAGTGCGGTTGAGAGCATTGTTTATGAGCATTATCACAGAGGAAAAGGAGATGCACAGCTTGGCGGAACCCTTAAGTTCCCAGTTGCAAGAAAAGGGATTATGACCCGTGTTGGGAATGGATATTGCGATCATGAAGCAGTCGGTAATGGTGATTATACAGAGTGTGCCAAAAGCTATGGCCCCGACCTTGGGATGGGGGATTGCAGATACTGTCCACATTACTACCCGGATGATAAGGGACTGTTTCTGGAGATAAAGGCAAAGCGTAAACAGGATGTGGACGATGACAGCAACTTCCTTATACAGATGATAGAGATTGTCAGGAAGGGAAAAGGCTGCAGCGAAGATATAGCTTCTGCAATGGCAAGGCTTCAGGGCAGTGCTTACAGGTATGCAGCCATCTATAGCAGATTTCATGAAAAGGAGGAATACCATGGCACGACCTAAGATATATGACAGTCAGAGGCTTGTAGAACTTACGGAAGATTATTTCGTAAATACAGCAAATGGTGATCCTTCAATGCTGAAGTTCAGCCAGCTTGCGAAGTTCTTTAATGATAACGGGATTAAGGCAGAAGCCTATAACCTTAGGCGTGATAAGGCTCTCATAGAAAAGATCAGGGAGCTGAAAGAAACTGGAGAGACACAGCCGGAATCTATAACCGATGCATCCTATAAAAATCTGGATGTCGAAGGACTGATCAGGAAAAGCTATGACATAGGTGCACTACGAAAGGCTTTAATGGAACTGGATAAATACTGGAAAACAGTTTATGAAAAAGCAAAAGCGGTTTTCTCAGAGAACAAAAAGCTGCTTCATGACAGAAGTGTTCTGATCAGACAAAATAAGGAAATTGTAGAAAAAAATTCAGCTCTGGATAAAACGGTCAGCGAACAGAATGCTGAAATAAAGCAGCTAAGGGCTGAGAATAACTATCTCAGGGCACAGATAAAGAAGTATGTTTATCCGGCTGCAGCCAATGTTATGCTCGGGCAGATGAACCTGCCACAGAAGAAGGAACCGGGTGTTGTTGACCTAAAAGCAGTAGCAGAACTTATTGATGAAGGAAAACCCAAGGCATTTCATGGTGTTCAGAAGCAAAAGGTCAGAAAGCTGTCGAGGGAAGAAGAACTTCTGGCAAGGATGAAAGGGATGGTTGAGACATGAGCGTTTTGAAAAGAGGAGTCAATGACCTTGCCACACTCAGACCGGATATTGCATCTGAGTGGGATAAGGACAGAAATGATGGACTCATGCCATGGTATGTGACCTGTGGTTCAGAAAAGAAAGTTTGGTGGAAATGCAACAATGATCATTCCTGGCAGACAGTTGTATATAGCAGGACAGAAGGTAGAGGATGCCCGGTATGCGCTCAGCTTCGCACGGGACTAAAACCTGGGATAAATGATCTTGCTACAAACGCTTCTGACAAACTTTTGAAAGAATGGGATGACGAAGCTAACCTGCCGTTTACACCATCGACTATAGCAGCTAAAAGTAACAGACTGGTATTCTGGAGATGTGATGAAGGCCATAGCTGGAAGGCATCAGTTGTCCACAGATATACCAGAGGGGATGAATGTCCGTACTGTTCCAATAAAAAGGTTCTCAAAGGCTATAATGATCTTGCAACTACCCATCCTGAAATAGCCAGTGAGTGGGACAAGGAAAAAAATATCGGAATAGCACCTGATGAAGTATTGGCGGGAACTGATAAAAAGATATGGTGGAGGTGCAATTCAGGGCATTCCTGGCTGGCCTATATCTATAGCAGAAAAGCGGGCACAGGATGTCCCTATTGTGAGGGTATTCTGGTAGTACCTGGAGAAAATGACCTTGCATCAAGGCGACCTGACATAGCAGCCGAGTGGGATTATGAAGAAAATCTTCCGCTTACTCCTTCTAAAGTAGCAGTAAATTCAAGCAAGAAAGTGGGCTGGATCTGCGAAGAGAATCATAGATGGGAGGCAGTTGTATCATCTAGGACCAGTGGGAATTCCGGCTGTCCATATTGCAGTGGCCGCAAGGTGCTCGAAGGATATAACGACCTGAGATCTCAGAATCCTACACTGGCTAAGGAGTGGCACCCTGATAAGAATGGAGACTTACAGCCTGAGCATGTTTATAAATCCACACACATGAAGGTCTGGTGGAGGTGTGAAAACGGACATTCTTTCAAGGCTGCAGTCCATATGAGAGCTGCTGGAACGGACTGCCCGTATTGTAAAGGGAAAGATACGCTTCAGGGCTTTAATGACTTTGCTACTCAGTGCCCGGAGCTTTGTGGTGAATGGGATACTGATAGGAATACGATCCTGCCACATGAGATAAATCGGTGGTCGAAAACAAAGGTCTGGTGGAAGTGCAAGAACGGTCATGAGTGGAAGACAGCTGTTGCGGACAGGACATCGGGCAATGATTGCCCATATTGTGGAAATAGAAGGCCTGTTATCGGAGAGAACGATTTCAGCACCATGAACCCGGAACTTATGGAACAGTGGAATGCCGAGAAGAACATTGGAATAGATCCGCATAAGCTGACCTACCAGTCAACTATCAGTGTCTGGTGGAGATGTGGGAAGGGGCATGAATGGAAGGCTCCGGTATACCGCAGACGGAAAGGGTGCGGATGTCCCACATGTGCGAGGGAATTAAACAGACATACCGTGATTGCAGGAAAAAATGATCTGCAATCCAAGTTTCCAAAGTTGTTAGAGAGCTGGGATGATGAGCGGAATGGAGACCTTAAGCCCGATGGAATCATGACTCACTCCAACAGGAAGGTCTGGTGGAAATGTGATAAAGGACATCACTGGAGAGCTACGGTTCTGGCAAGAGCATATGGAACAGGATGCCCTAAATGCGAGGGTAAAAGACCAGTGATAAGCAGAATCATTTAAGCTAAATTAAATTGTTTGCTTTTTGCTTAGGTGTCATTATGTTAAAATGGGAGATATCAAAGACTAGAGGAGGACACGTATGAATGCAAGGGAGTACTTGGAAATACTGCATGTTGCAGAAAGACTGAAGGATACACCACGTCATTGCACGACTACAAAGGGGAGAACAGAAAGTGTAGCCGAGCATAGCTGGAGAATATCTCTTATGGCATTTCTGCTAAAACATGAGTTTATGGATGTAGATATTGATAAGGTTGTTGATATGTGCCTGATTCATGATCTAGGTGAATGCTTTACAGGAGATATCCCGACGTTTGTAAAAACTGATTCGGACAGAGAAGTAGAAGATTCACTGCTTGATCAGTGGGTCAAGTCACTTCCGGAGGAATTATCTAAAGACATTTCTGCATTATATAAAGAGATGGATGCGCAGGAGACAAAAGAAGCTAAGATTTATAAGTCACTGGATAAACTGGAAGCACTGATCCAGCATAATGAATCACCACTTAGTACCTGGGCAGATAATGAGTTCGACCTGAACAAAACGTATGCATTTGATACTGTTGCTTTCTCAGAATGGCTTACAGAATTGAGGAAAGAAATCCTAAATGACACACTTGAGAAGATTGATCATGAAAGCAAATAATACAACTGGGTATTTCGCTGATAAATAATAACTTAATAATGTAGCTAATATAAGAGCTATTTATGTAAAAGGACTGCAGAAACATCGCAGTCCTTTTTGCTTGGAGGAAACGATGGTAAGGATAAGATCTCCTGATTAGGGCAAATTAGGAATTACAACTGAATATTGTAGGTATAAAAAAGAGTTTTAAGTCAAAGAGCACCCGGCGCAGATGGTCGGCAAACTATGAGCACCGGATGCGGGACCTGAAGATCCTATCTGAATTTTATCACAGGTAGGGAGGTATGACATGGGAACTCTTTTTTTGATGCAGAAAAGTACGAACTCAACACATCAAAAAAAGAAGGAGGATAAAACTGGCAAGGGGTCTGGGTAAAATACAAAACCCAGTTTTACGCGTTCGTTACTTTTCTATTTTTATGCATCTAAATGTACAAAACCCCGCAAATCAAAAAGTCAGTTTTGGATTTAATTATGGCATTTTTTCAGAGTTCAATCACAGTTTTGCAGACACTCGTTGTTGCGCTTGGAGCAGGTCTTGGAGTATGGGGCGTTGTAAATCTTCTTGAGGGATATGGAAATGACAACCCCGGAGCGAATGCTCATGTACGGTAAGGAAGCAAGCAACCGAAAACAAGAGATAGACCGCCAGCACTACACTATTCCGAACCAAAGACCAAAAG
>Ga0310695_10015052_pt1 | contig 10359 bp, 7 predicted proteins | sample RumenRJG_04DNA_FD_203882 | JGI IMG/M metagenome (GOLD analysis project Ga0310695, IMG submission 203882) | Bovine rumen microbial communities from Lethbridge, Alberta, Canada - RJG_04 (v2) (version 2) | ecosystem: Host-associated > Mammals > Digestive system > Stomach > Rumen | place: Canada... | reverse complement strand
CCTGAGGAACTGAAGGGTAAGTGGACACCGTATATGCGTGCTGAGAACGGCACCCGCTACTGGGCTGTGCCTGGTCGTGAGGGCTTCACCCACATCCTCGGTGGCTTGGAGAAGGACTCTAACACTGGTGCCATCTCTACCAATCCCGAGAACCACGACCTGATGACACGTCTGCGCCAGCAGAAGATTGCCAATATCCAGGTGCCCGACCTCGAGGTGGATGGTGACGTGAACGATGCCGATCTGCTGATCGTGGGCTTCGGTTCTACTTACGGTCATCTGCGCTCTGCTATGGATGAGCTCCGTGCTAAGGGTTACAAGGTGGCTCAGACCCACTTCAAGTATCTGAACCCGCTGCCAAAGAACACCGCTGCCGTACTCTCTAAATACAAGAAGGTGGTAGTGGCTGAGCAGAACATGGGTCAGCTCGCTGGTTATTTGCGTATGAAGGTTGATAACTTCGTACCGTTCCAGTTTAATCAGGTGAAGGGTCAGCCCTTCGTCGTAGAAGAGTTAGTGAACGCATTTGAGGACATATTAAAGAAGTAAGCTATTATGAGTTATACAGCACAAGATTTTAAGAAAGGCCAGCCCCGTTGGTGCCCTGGTTGTGGCGACCACTTCTTCCTGGCTTCACTCCATAAAGCTATGGCCGAAATCGGCGTAGCTCCTGAGAACGTCGCAGTCATCTCTGGTATCGGTTGTTCAAGCCGTCTGCCCCACTACATGGCTACCTATGGCATGAACACCATCCACGGACGTGCTGCTGCCATTGCTACAGGTGCCAAGGTGGCAAACCCCAACCTGACCGTCTGGCAGGTATCTGGCGATGGTGACGGTCTGGCTATCGGTGGTAACCACTTCATCCACGCCAACCGGCGTAACATCGACCTCAATATGATCCTTTTGAACAACCGCATCTACGGTTTGACCAAGGGTCAGTACTCACCTACCTCACCCCGTGGTTTCGTGTCTAAGTCATCACCCTACGGAACCGTTGAGGATCCCTTCCGCCCTGCCGAACTCTGCTTCGGTGCCCGTGGACACTTCTTTGCACGTTGTGTAGCTACTGATGCAAAGGGAACTGTTGAGGTACTGAAGGCTGCCTACGAGCACAAAGGTGCCAGCGTTACGGAGGTTCTGCAGAACTGCGTCATCTTCAACGATCACTGTCACGATGTAGTTTACAACAACGAGGGTCGTAAAAAGAACGCCATCTATGTAAAGCACGGCGAGAAGCTGGTATTCGGTGAGAACAACGAGTTCGGATTGGTACAGCAGGGCTTCGGCTTGAAGGTGGTAGAGATTGGTAAGGATGGTTACACCATCGACGATGTATTGGTTCACGATGCCCATTGTGAGGATAACACCCTGCAGTTGAAACTCGCCATGATGACTCCTGAGGATGGATTCCCCATCGCTCTCGGTGTGATCCGCGACGTAGATGCACCTACCTACAACGACGCTGTCTATGCACAGGTAGAAGAGGTTTCTGGCATGAAGAAGTATCACAACTTCTCCGAACTCTTGGAGACCAACGATATCTGGGAAGTAAAGTAATCTTTTAAATCATTAAGGTTATGGCAACAATTATTCTCATCATTATTGTAGTCCTTGCCGTTCTGGTAATAGGCTATATTATCACGACACAGCGTGAACTCGTCCATCTGGATGAGCTTTGTAAGAACGCTACGAGTCAGATCTCCGTACAACTGAATTCTCGTTGGGATGCCATCACAGCACTGGCCAAGACCGCTGCTCAGTATGCCAAGCACGAGTCAGAGACACTGATCAACACCATCCGTGAGCGTCGCCAAGGCAACGTTACTACTGCTGAGCAGATCAACGAACAGCAGGGTGCTATCTCACAGGTATTAGGCCGATTGATTGCCATCGGTGAAGCCTACCCTGACCTGAAAGCCGATGCACTTTACAAGGAGGCGATGGATGGTATGCGCGACTATGAAGAGAAAGTACGCATAAGTCGCATGGTCTATAACGATACTGCCACAAAGATGAACCGTATGGTACGCCAATGGCCCTCTTCGTTCGTAGCAGGATTGTTGCACTTCACTGAACGTGCTTATCTCGAACTCGATGATGCCAAGAAAGCCTCATATCCCGATCTGGACGAGGCATTCAAGAAATAATAAGCAAGTCGCTTATCTTCATCTATTGGACAGACTACGCCCCACAGATGGCGTAGTCTGTCTTTTATTACTACTTTGCAAAGTCCACATAACAATCATTGGTAAATTAGAGGTCACAAAGAGGAAATTTTAGTTTTATGCGTATTTTATACACCAAATAATTCATGCATCCGAAGATGATATCAGAAAAACATCGTAACTTTGCACACGATTTTTCAAATAAACTCAATAAGATCTAAAATAATATGTTTCACATTTACGAAGGCTTTCATCTCGTTGATGCGTACCATAAGATGCGTCATCAGAGAAAGTACAACCCTGACACCAAGCGTGCCGTCAAGATTGCCCTTGTGGCTATCGTTACTCTTCTGCTCTGGAACATGCCCGCCGAGTGGTATGGTATCCAGAACCTGACTGTCATCCAGCAGCGTATCATCGCCATCTTCGCGTTTGCCACGCTGATGTGGATTCTTGAAATCGTTTCCTCTTGGGCTACATCGGTAGCCATCATTGTGTTGATGCTCCTGTTCTGCACAGACAGTGGCATCCTACCGATGGTGAACGAGGAGGAAGTGGGCAAGTTGCTCTCATACAAAGGTGTGATGGCTACATTTGCAGATCCTGTGATCATGCTGTTCATCGGTGGTTTCGTACTTGCTATCGCCGCTACGAAGACAGGGCTCGACGCCCAGTTGGCGAAAGTGCTCCTGAAACCTTTCGGCACACGTAGTGAGATGGTGCTCCTGGGCTTCCTGCTCATCACGGGTCTCTTCTCGATGTTCGTATCCAACACGGCAACGGCAGCCATGATGCTCACGTTCCTTACTCCTGTGTTCCATCAGTTGCCGCCAGAGGGAAAGGGCCGCATATCGCTGGCCATGTCCATCCCTGTTGCAGCCAACCTCGGTGGCATGGGTACACCTATCGGAACACCTCCAAACACCATTGCCCTGAAATACCTGAACGACCCTGAGGGTCTGAACCTCGGACTGGGATTCGGTCAGTGGATGATGTTCATGTTCCCGCTGGTGATTGTCTTGCTGTTCATCAGCTGGCGCATCCTATTGAAGATGTTCCCCTTCACCCAGAAGCGCATTGAACTGAAGATCGACGGTGGCATGCAGAAGGGCTTCCACTCTTGGGTGGTGATCGTCACCTTCTTTGCTACAGTAGCCCTTTGGTTGCTTGATCGTGTAACAGGTATCAACTCATATACTGTCGCTATGGTACCTTTTATGGTGTTCGCCTTGACAGGTGTCATCAACAAGCGTGACTTGGAACAGATCAACTGGAGTGTTATCTGGATGGTGGCTGGTGGTTTTGCCCTCGGCTATGGCCTGAATGCTTCTGGTCTGGCAGCTAACGCTGTAGAGAGTATCCCCTTCGGTGAGTTCTCACCGCTGCTGATTATGTTGATGGGTGGTGCCATCTGCTACTTGCTGTCGAACTTCATCTCCAACTCTGCTACGGCAGCCTTGCTGATGCCGATCCTGGCTATTGTCTGCGGTGCTATGGGTGACAAGCTTGATCCGATCGGCGGTACGCCTACCGTACTCATCGGTGTCGCCATCGCTGCTTCATCAGCAATGATTCTTCCTATCTCTACCCCACCAAATGCCTTGGCATTTGCTACGGGTCATATTAAGCAGAATGAAATGGCAAAGATGGGAATCATTATGGGTGTCATCTCAATGGTGCTTGGTTTCGGCCTCGTATATTTGATGGGAACACTCAAGCTTATCTAACTAAAAGGCCCGCCACACGGCGGGCTTTTTTAGTATTTAAAGGAAGAACCTCCAACAAACTCTCGCATGATGCTTGTGGGCGGTATCTCTTTGTCGCTGATAGGAATGAAGTAGTGGATGAACTTCAACAGCCGATGGGCCTCAGCATACTCGGCACAGTTCTTTGGCACAGAGGAAAGGATGAGTTCGGCATGGGTGCGAAGCACGGCAAACTCGATGTTGAGTGCCGAATTAAACATTACATCGGCCGTCTCCTGGTAGGGGAAGATCCACTGTTCCTCAGCCTCACACACGCTCTTCCACTGGCTGATGGTCTCGCGGGCAGTATAGGCACCCTTATTGTAGTCGCGGATAATGCGGCGCAGGAGACGATTGTCCTGCGTGGGGATCCAGTTATGGTCGTCGAGGGAGATACTGGTCAGGGCGGAGATGTAGATCTTGTATTTCAGCGCATCGTCGATGCCTGCCGTGAGTAAAGGGTTCAGGGCATGGATACCCTCGATGATTAGCACACTATCATTTTTCAGTTGTAACCTCTTGCCGTTATACTCGCGCTTGCCCGTCACGAAGTTGTACTCCGGCACTTCTACCATCTCGCCGTTCATCAGTCGCGACAGATGATCGCCTAAAAGTTTATAATCGACGGTCTCGATATTATCGAAGTCGTATTGTCCATTAGGCAGCTTCGGCGTATCTAAACGGTTCACGAAATAGTCGTCAGTGGAGAATGAGAGAGGACGGAGTCCGCAGGCGAGAAGCTGTACTGACAGTCGTTTGCAGAAGGTGGATTTACCAGAGCTGGATGGACCTGTTATCAGCACAAGTTTGATGGGATTCGTCTCCCGATGGAAACGGGCATCGATCTCCTCGGCAATCTTCACAATCTTCTTCTCCTGGAGGGCCTCGCTCACCTGAATCAGCTCAGAGGCATAACCTCTTAGGATGGCCTTGTTCACATCACCGGCATTTGAGAGTCGCATGATAATATCCCAACGCACCTTCTCGGCAAACACCTCAAACGTACGGGGTTGGTCAACCCTTTCTGCCAGCACCAGGGGATTGTGCTTGTCGGGCACCCGCAACAGCAGACCGTCCTGATAGCGCTCCAGTCCCCACACCTTCAGATAGCCTGCAGAGGGCACGAGCGGACCGTAGTAATAATCCACGGTATCACCTAAGGTGTAATAATCCGTATAGACCTGTCCACTAGTCTCCAATAATTTTACCTTATCCGTAAAGCCACGCTCGCGGAACACACGGATAGCCTCCTCCGTTGTAGATTCCGTGCGGCGAAACGGCATGTCGGCATCGATGATCTCCTGCATACGGGTGCAGATATGCTTCACATCGGCATCGGTAAGGGGTTCACCTGAACGTTTCTTAAAATTACAATAGTACCCGCGCGCGAGGGGATGCTCGATAAAAAGTTTGCTACCAGGATACACATCGCTCACCGCCTTATAAAGCACAAAACAAAGCGAGCGTACATAGACACGACGTCCCGAACCGTCGCTGGCATCGATAAACTCCACGTCACGGTTATTGAACAGGCGGAACTTCAGCCCCTGCGAAGCATTGTTCACCTTCGCCGACACCACCGGATAGGCCATATTTAACTCATCAGCATAGGCCTGATAGACTTCTACCAACGAAGTGCCCTCAGAAAAGCTCTTGGTGATACCGTTGTTCTTACAGCGTATCTGAAGCATAGAAGTCAGCGTTTGTCAGCAATCTTACGGAAGCTTTGCAGTTTCTCACCGAAACAGAGGTCACCACAGTCACCAAATCCTGGCACGATATACTTCTGGGCATTCATGCCTTGATCAATAGAAGCACACCAGATAGTGGCATCCTCAGGAAGAGCTTCCTTCACCACCTCAATGCCCTCAGGAGCAGCGATGATACAGCATACATGAATCTTTTTAGGTTTACCCGACATGAGCAAGGCCTCGATGGCTGCCGCCATAGAACCACCAGTAGCCAACATGGGATCAGCGATAATCAATGTTTTGCCTTTCACACTGGGGGCTGCAATATAATCGGCATGGATGCCCACCTCGGTATGCTCGCGATTGATGTACATGCGAAAGGCTGACACATATGCATTATCCGCACGATCGAAGATATTGAGGAATCCCTGATGGAAGGGAAGTCCGGCACGGAGTACTGTACCTAATATGATATCATCCTTCGGCAGAGGTATCTCTAGAGAACCAAGGGGGGTCGTCACTGTCTTTGGCTTATAGTCGAGTTTCTTGGAAACTTCATAGGCCATCAGTTCACCTATGCGTTCCACATTATGACGAAACGTGAGACGGTTTTTCTGGTAACTCTTATCGCGGAGTTCTGACATGTACTGATTGATGATACTGTTCTGTTCTGAGAAATTAATAACTTCCATTTTGTCACATTTTAAGTTTGTTTGGGTGCAAAAATAAGAAAAAAAAAAGAAAAACTAGCAAATATCAAAAAAAAACATTATCTTTGCGCCATAAAACCGGAAACCGATGAAACGGTCACTTCTTTACCTAACCATTATCACAGCCATTATCTGTTGTGCATGCACCAATCGTAAGCCGAAATACGTTATTGGTGTCTCTCAATGTTCTGAGGACATCTGGCGTGACTGGCAAAACTCCGAAATGATGCTTGAGAGTACCCTCCACGATGGAGTGGAACTGCGTTTCACTACAGCTCGTGATAACTCCAAACGACAGATTCAACAGATTGACAGTCTGGTGGAGAGTGGCATCCAACTGCTCATCGTTGCACCCAATCAGTTGGCATCTGTAACGCCAGCTATCAACCGTGCCTACGACAAAGGGATCCCTGTCATCGTGTTTGAACGTAAGACCGACTCCCCCAAATACACAGCCTTTGTGAGTGCCGACAATTATGAAATTGGTCATATTATGGGAAATTACGTAGCTATGCGCCTGCAGGGTAAAGGTCGCGTGATGGAGATTCTCGGTCTGAAAGGATCCTCACCTTCTGAGGAACGACATAAAGGCTTTACTGATGCCTTAAAAGATACCGACATCGAGATTGTGGCAACCCTACAGAGTGACTGGACGGAAGAAAAAGGCTATGAAGCCGTGAGAAATTACACGGGTAACCTTGAAGACATCGATGTAGTGTTTGCCCACAACGACCGCTCGGCCCTCGGAGCACGAAGAGCTTTTATTACAGCACATATAGATAAACTTCCACTTTTCTGCGGCATCGACGGTTTGCCTGGTAAGGACGGCGGTATCCAGATGGTGCGTAACGGAGTACTCGACGCTTCATACATCTACCCCACCCGAGGTGACCAACTTTTACAACTGGCCCTAGATATTCTTGACGGTAAACCTTTTCAAAAGGAAACTATGCTCACGTCGGCTATTGTGACCAGTGAAAACGCTAATGTGCTGATGCTTGAGAGCGATGAGGTGATGCGCCAGTCACAGCGTATGACACGTTTGAAAAATAAGGCCGACGAATATATCCAACAACTCGGCACGCAGAAGACCATCTCCATTCTAGCTGTCATCCTGATCTTCCTGCTGCTGATCATGATTGTGGGTATCTATTACTATTTCTTGCAGCATGCCCGCATCAGCGATGAGCGCAACAAGATGGAGCGCGAGAAACTCGACTTCTACACCCAGGTGAGTCACGAATTGCGCACACCGCTGACCTTGATTCAGGCACCGTTAGAGGAGTTGACAGAGACAGAAGAAGGCAAGAATGCCAGTCCTGAAACCAAAGATCTCTACAACATCCTCCGACGTAACACGAATCAACTGATAGAACTCATCAACAAAATGCTTGATGTACAAGCCACAGGCAGTCTCGATATTCTTGCTACAGGTCATCAAGAAACGATAATGGCACCTACTACAACAAATTTACCAACTGCTTCACCAAAAGACGATAACCAATCGAACACCATCCTCATCGTGGATGATAATGCTGATATCCGCAGCCTTTTGCGCCGCATTTTGCAAAGCCGCTATCAGGTGAACGAGGCCGATGACGGTCAACAAGGACTCGCTTTAGCCAATGAGATAGTTCCAGATCTGATTGTCAGCGATGTCATGATGCCAGTAATGAACGGTTTGGAATTCTGCCAACGTGTAAAGGACAACATCGTCACGTCGCATATCCCTGTCATTCTGCTCACAGCCCGTGCTTTGAGCAAACATCAGGTGGAAGGTTATGAGAGCGGTGCCGATGCATATATCACCAAACCTTTCTCTGCCGACGTGCTATTAGCCCGTATTGACAACCTGCTGAAGAATCGTATGCGGCTGAAAGGACTTTTCAGAAGTGAGGAGGAGAAAGAGGTCAAAGAGGTACACCTAACAGAAGTACCGATCGAGGAATCCCAGAAGAAAGAAGACACGTTTATGATCAAGTTCCGCGAATTCATCGAACGGAATATGTCTGACAGCGATCTAGGTGTAGAGACCATCGGCGCAGAACTCGGTCTTTCCCGTGTTCAACTGTACAGGAAGGTGAAAGCCCTCACTGGCCAGTCGCCAGTAGAGCTACTGCGCACAGCACGCCTTCACAAGGCACGTCGTCTACTTCAAGAGTCTGGCAAGAGCATCTCTGAAGTAGCCTATGAGGTAGGCTTCACTGCCCCTAGCTATTTCACGAAATGTTTCAGGGATGAATTCGGCATCAGTCCCTCTGATCTTACTTCTTGAGATAAGGTGTACATTGTCTAATCACAATAGGCAATTCCTCGGCTGTAGCCTCTTGCTCTGTGATGGTCAGCCTGACCATTGCCCCCTGACGGTTTAAATCGTTTCTCGGATCAAAGATAAAATTCCCCAGACTGTAGAAGATAGGTTTCCCCTGATAGGTCTCACTGGGCTGAAGGGTGTGCGTATGGTGGCATACCAGACAGTCGGCTCCAGCATCTATCAACTGACGGGCCTCATAACGTTGACGGGGCACTACCTCCAGATGGTTCTCCCATCCCCAATGAAGACTCACGATGATAAAGCACTTGGGATCGGCCTGCTTTAACTGGGCAATACGCTGGCAGAGCGTTTCTATCGTCTGCTGACCCACACAGGGTTGGTCTGGCAGACGGGAAAAGTTCTCCAGTGCCAACTGCAACGAGGCTATCAACCACACACTGCGTGGACTATCAGTTAACAATACTGGCTCATCAGCCTCCTCCTGGTTCTGCCCAGCCCCGACAGGCGTCATACCTGCCTTGATGATATTCTCCCTAGTGTCCATCAGTCCGATGCGCCCTTGGTCAATACTGTGGTTATTCGCCAGATTCAGGTGGGTCACCCCATGCCGCTTCAAGTCACCCAGCCATTCAGGCTCTGCCCTGAAGATATACTGTTTAAACACAGGAGCATGAATCTTCGTGGCTGGGCATTCCAAATTGCCCACCACAGCATCGGAGGTACGGAACACGGAGTCTATCTCCGCTGAGAACAACTGGTCGATGCCCTTTTGCTCCACTACTTGACGCACCCCGCGGTCGAGCAGGATGTCACCCGTCAGTGTGATGACAAACGAACTAACAGCCAGTACTATAGAAGAAACGTTCATTCGAATGAGGCACTTCCTTCAGGGGCACGATGATATCCTTCATCCAAACGGGGCGACCCTCCTCAGGATCTGTCTCCATCGTCTTCTGCCATTCCTCGTCAGTCAGTCTCAGCATATCGACGGGACGTGTGGTCTCACGGTAAGAGAGCACGGCACCACGCATCAGCCAGAGGTAGCCATCGACCTCCACGATACAGTAGATCTCGTCGGCCTGGCCCACGCCCACATACATCACACACTTCTCGGGGTTGTTGTCGGCATTAGCGGTATAGACGTCAGCAATCAGCGCCACCTTACGATCGGTGCCTTGCACATCGTCCCAGCCCATCAGATACATATTCTCATCGCGTACCAAGTCGAGAGAGATATTCTCAAATGTCGCACCAATATGCTTTAACTCATCGTAATCGGCCTCGTCCAATTTCCTGCCAGTCAGCTCACGCTCACTAACGCGCAACAGAAACTCTGCCTCCTCCTTCAGACGAGCGGTGGCATTCTCACCTTTCCCAGTAGTCAGGTGGTAGCGCTCCAGCACGTCGGCAGTAGCCTGCAGCAGGCTGATGGCCTTACGCCAGAACTTCACATTGGGTTCCACATAACCCGTCACCACAGGCTCCGGGGGGCCACCGCCGCCACACTCTGCCCCAAAGGGCTGTTTGGCATAGAGGATGGCGTCGTGTTTCAGTTCAGCCCATGAGGCCAAGGCAGCATTCAGGTCTTTCTTCTGCCATTCGGGTGTAAGCATGAAGTAAGGATAGTCCTTGCAGGTATCGTTCACCGTCTTCAAGGCATCCACCCATTTGGTGCTGATGGTCTGTTGCCAGTCAATCTCCTTCATGCGCTGCTTCATCTTACTCAAGGCAGCCACAAAACCATCCCACTGCTGGGCTTCTTGCAACTCA
>Ga0310695_10015051_pt1 | contig 10360 bp, 8 predicted proteins | sample RumenRJG_04DNA_FD_203882 | JGI IMG/M metagenome (GOLD analysis project Ga0310695, IMG submission 203882) | Bovine rumen microbial communities from Lethbridge, Alberta, Canada - RJG_04 (v2) (version 2) | ecosystem: Host-associated > Mammals > Digestive system > Stomach > Rumen | place: Canada... | reverse complement strand
TGTACGCTTCATCTTTGATCATTGTTTCTGTAAGTCAGTGGTCAAGGATGGTAAAACCTGCCGAGTGATTATTCCTTCTTCTGTGGTATATATTGGCGAACATGCCTTTGATGGCTGTGCAATTAACGTTGATTATACCAGAACTGCTATATTTCCTTAGTTGTATATCATAAAAATTTATGCGTATGTTCACATTATGTTGTATTTTGATTCTGTTGGCAGCTTTCAGAATCACTCGATAGAGGTTAAAAAAATGTAATTCTCTTCTTATATTGATTATATATTAAGATAAATTTGTATCTTTGTGATTAATAACTAAAAATTTAGATTATGCCCAAGATTACAAATCCCAATGAAATCCTAAATGGATATATTATTGAGTTTCCAATATTTTGTTTCATAATATCCTCAAAGATAAATTGTTGAAGAAGCCCAAAAGATAGAATTCGTTAAGGAAAAGATAAGAAATAAAGGCGTTAATGATAGAAATATTGAGTAAAATAACTACAAACCAAATAAAGAATTATGAATGATTTCATTGATCAGTTAGATCCTGCACCACAGGAAGTGGAGTTCCACGAAAACGATAAGGCTGTCATTATCGATCAGGTGTATAAACAGGAACCCGAGATTCCTGCTGCCGCTGCCGACGAGGTGGGTATGGAGATTGAAGTGGCGCCTGCCCTTGAGGACTTGGAGCCCTACGATCCCAAGAGCGATCTCGAGAACTATAAGTATCCGACGCTCGATTTGCTGCAGAAGTCCGAGAATGATGATAATTCTTCAGTATCAATGGAGTCCATTATAAAATCTACTGTTTTTCAAGATTCTAAGAGTGAGCTTCCTTGTGCCATAGGTAAAACTGATGAAGGAAAAGTTCTTTTATTTAATCTTACTGAGACACCTCACCTTCTTGTTGAAGGTGCTACTGGACAGGAATTATCTGTCTGTCTGAGAACTATTATCACCTCTTTGTTATATAAGAAGCATCCTGCAGAGATGAAGATCGTGCTCATCGATCCTAAGATGGTGGAGTTCAGTGTCTATAAGACCATCGAGCGCCATTTCCTCGCAGCCCTTCCTGAAGAGGTAGATAGTCCGATCATCACCGATACCACAAAGATAGTCCGCACCCTGAATTCACTCTGTGTGGAGATGGATGCCCGTTACGAATTGCTGATGGCTACCGGCGAGCGAAACATCAAGGACTACAACAAGAAGTTCAAAGAACGCAAACTTAACCCCGGGATGGGACATCGCTATATGCCTTATATTGTCGTTGCCATTAATGATTTTGAAGGCGTAGAGATAGGGCAGGCAATATCCCATCTGGTTCAAAGAGGCCATGATGTTGGTATTCACTTGGTCATTGCTATCAAACATTCGACAAATAATATCATTACTAATATTAAGGGAAAAATTCCAGCTCGTATCGAACTGAATAGTAAGGGTGATATAATCTTTTACGATGAACATAATTCTGAACATTTTCAATGTGCTACCGTAAGTACATCTGAGATCAAACATATAATTGAGTATATTGCATCCCAACAGGGCTATGGGGGTATTTACTCACTTCAAGAGCTAAAGAGTAGCAAAATAAATACGGATGAGACATTCTTATATCTTTGTTTCTCACAAGAAGATCATACTAGTGTTTATCCTATATGTAAGATATTGGATGATAAGAATGTTCCCTATTTGTTAACTCCATTGTCTGAGTATAATGGTTGGGATGGTATTAAAGAGGATCTTGCTGATATAGAATCTGCCAAACAGTTCCTATGGGTTGTTAGTGATAATTCTCACAAAGATGATTATATTGCAGATATTATTGATTATGCAAAACAAGTAAAGAATGAAAGCGAAATCATTGAATATGATTTGAATAGTCCAAAAGAATCAATTATGGACTTATGTTCTATTATTGAAAAGAGATTAGGCTTGGATCCTGAAGGTTTGTTTACTAAAGCTAATGAGCTAAATGAAATAGGCAATCATGATGAGGCTATTAAATTGTATAGAAAAGCTGCCAATAGGGACCATTCTGGAGCTCAAACACAGATAGGTATATGCTATTATTTTGGTAAAGGAGTAGTGAAAAATTACGATCTTGCTGTATCATATTTCAAGAAAGCTGCAGAACAAGGAGAACCAACAGCGCAATATTATCTTGGTGAATGCTATATGAATGGAGATGGATTAGAGAAAAATGATAATAAAGCATTTAAATACTACCAGAAAGCATCAAATCAAGGTAATTTAGATGCTCTAACTGAGCTAGGAAGATGTTATTATGATGGGATATGGTTGGGTGAAGAGGCACCAGATGGTGGTTTTTATATGAAATATTGCCAGGACTATAATAAGGCTGTAGAATTATTCAGTAAGGCTGCAGAGCAAGGGCATCCTAAGGCTCAAAATAGCTTGGGTATTTGTTATGAAAATGGAAATGGGGTAAAAAAAGACCTAGGGTTGGCTTTCAAGTGGTACCTTAAATCTGCTGAGCAAGGGAACCAGATAGCTCAATGTAATTTAGGCTGTTGTTATGAGTATGGTCGTGGTGTTAAACAAAACTACTCTGAAGCTAAAAAATGGTATCAGAAATCTGCAGACCAAGGAAACGCTAGAGCTCAATTTTGTTTAGGACGTTGTTACCAATACGGAATAGGTGTTGAGAAAATTGGATATGAAGCATATTATTGGTATTTGGAATCAGCAAAGCAAGGTTATAGCGATGGACAGTTGAATTTAGGATGGTGTCTTGATACGGGTTATGGGACAATTGAAAGCCAATCAGATGCTGTTGAATGGTACCTTAAATCTGCTAAGCAAGGAAACCAGACAGCTCAATGTAATTTAGGCTATTGTTATGAGCATGGTCGTGGTGTTAAACAAAACTACTCTGAAGCTATAAAATGGTATTTGGAGGCATCTTCTAAAGGTAATAAAAGAGCTAATGATAATCTTCATAACATGCCAAATGATATTATATTTAAAGAAGCATATCATTTGAATCATGATAATATTGATAATAGTAAAGCATTTAAATTATATATGATTGGGGCAGAGAATGAATATGCTCCTGCTCTTTGTAATTTAGGTTGGATGTATAGTAAGGGTTATGGCGTTATTAAAGATATGTCAGAAGCCAATAAATGGTATCGTAAAGCAGCCGAAAAAGGCGAAAGAGTGGCTCAAATGAATCTGGCAGATAATTTAGAAAAAGGAAACGGTATCAACCAAGATTATTCAGAAGCTTTTAAATGGTATAAGAAAGCTACAACTGGAACCATTGGGGATCAGCGTGAGATGGTCGCTAGAGCTCGATATACTGTGGCAAGGTATTATGAGAATGGTCTAGGTATACCGAAAGATATAAATGAGGCTATAATTTGGTATGAGAGGGCTGGTTCATATAAGGATGCAAAAGAGAGAATGGAATATCTGAAAAAGGAAAATAGTCTTACAAACAAAATTTTCAAACTGTTTAAGTAGATAAGATATGGGAACAATATATGATATCAAGAAAGAAATTGAGGACATCCAGAGACAAGCAGAGAACAATTTCGGCTTTTCACTTGATTTGTTCTATAATGCAATGAAGGGAAAGATATTGCCTGATGGACATTTTTCTGGTTTGAAGACCGAAGTCCCCAAGAACTTACTGTATACTTATAATGAAGATAGAACACTAATATTGGATTATCTGAACGAATCGTTATTTCGAGCAATTATATCTTTGCCTATTAAACAAGTTCATATTTCTTTTGTGGATTTGCATTTGACTGGTGGTATAGCCGATCTGACAAAGCCTCTTGACAAGAACCTCTATAGTATTATTACTGACAATCACCAATTGGATGAGTTTTTTAGATCTCTGAAGGAGAGAATGGTAAGTGTTTTAGAGGAATATGGAGATATCTTGGAATACCAAGAGAAAAACAAAACATTCAAATATCCATATGAAATAGTAGTATGGTTAGGTGATATGAATAAGAATGGGGCTTATTATTCCCAGTTTATTACACTTTTGAAACAAGGAAATAAAGGAGGCATATTCTTCATATTGTTACCTCAATTCCTAGATAAAGGAATAGAAGATGTAGTTAAAGATTTGGATGGCTCTTATGAATCAATAGCCGTTGACTCAAAGATGGCAAATTTCGGTACCCGTTATTTCAAAAGGTTCTATTGGAAAGACGAAGAATGTCGGAAAGCAATCTTTGACTATATCCAAAGCGAAATGAACAAGAAGCCCGTTTCCAATGTGAAAGGCGTCAATGTTCATAATCTTGTTAGTATTCCATACGCACCTATTAACGATACAATAGAGATTCCTGTTGGTGTGGACGATAAAGCCAATGTCAATTTCAGAATGGATACTGTAAGTCATGTGCATAGCTTTATCATTGGTCAGTCTGGTTCTGGTAAATCCGTTTTCTTGCATAATGTGATAATGGGAGCCATTGCCAAGTATGCACCTGAGGATTTACAATTATATCTCTTGGATTTCAAACTTGGTGGTGTGGAATTCAACAGATATCGTGATGTTAAGCATCTAAAGGCATTGTTGGTTGATAATTCTGATATTCAGATAACCCTAGAGATTCTTAGAGATTTAAGTGAGTCGATGAAGGAACGTGGTAAATTATTACGAGATGCTGGCGTTTCGAATATTGGTGAATACAATAAGAGAAATCCGGATAATCGTATGCCTCAAATCATCTTGATTGCTGATGAATGCCACGAGATGTTTAATCCTCATGGAAATAAGGATAGAAAACAATTCAATGAGATTTCTACTATCTTAGCAAAGTTAGCAAAAGAAGGTCGAAGCCAAGGAGTTCATATGGTACTTGCTACTCAGACGCTTGCTCAGGCAGAGATTTCAAGTGAGATATTGAACAACATTACAGACCATTATCTCCTGAAATGTGCTGCTGGCGATTCAGAGCGCATGGTTAGAGATAGTAGCACGATAACAGGGTCATTAAAGACAGGTGATGTGTATTATCATCATGTGGAAAATCAGACGCAGTTCCATTCCTATTATATTAATAAGGAGGATTCGGATGTTGTCATTTCTCAGATCATTGAAAAGTGTGAGCCTTGCAAGAGTAATGGCCAGTTCTATTTCAGTGGTTCTCAAATGTTCCATATAGACCAAACTTTGGTTGACGAACTGGCTGAGAAGGGAGGCAGAAATCCTGTGGCAGCTATTGGAAGAAGCATTAGTTTGAAGAATGATTCCGTAAATGTATCGCTCCGTAAAGACGATGGTGAGAATATTATGGTAACAGGTATTGATGATGACCAACAGGTTTCGCGTACCACGATGAATATCATGGAGTCTATCATCCTTTCTGCCAACAAGAAAGAGATCCCAGTTCGAATTAGTGTATTGAACTTCCTTAATGAAGACGAATCTCGTTATATGGGTGTCTTGGAGCAATTGGATGAGCAGGGTGCCATCAAATTGATAGGTAAACGTAAGATGGGTCAATATCTCTATGACTTGGCAACAGATATTAAGAACGAAGAAGCTAAACGTCAGGTTCTCTTTATATTGGGGCAGGAGCGCTTCCGTCAATTGAAACTAGATGAGGAAATTGAACTTGAAAATGCTGATAGTAGTCCTGCTGATGATGCATCTCCCTTTGGTGCCTTATCATTCGGATCGCCTTCATCCACAAGTGTTGATACTAAGTTTAATTCTTTCAAGAAGACATTGGCCTATATCATGAGTGAAGGCCCTGCCCAGGGAGTCCACACTGTGCTCCAGTTGGATAAACCTGACAAATTCTTATATGAAGATTATGTATCAAGCAAGATGATTCTCTCGAAATTTAATCACATCGTTATCCTGCGTTCAGAGGAGAAAGTTGCGATGACGCTGGGATTAAGAGACGATATCCGACCAGAGAATCTGTCATCGGATTCAGAAAGACTTAGAGCTTATTATTTCGCCACGATGAATGACGAATATAAACTCTTTACCCCATATGATGGTGCAGACAAAGATTTACTAAAGAACTTATAAATAAGAATATTATGGCTATAGACGCTGGTATAAAAAACGTTGGAGAACTCCAGGAGTTTGGAAAACAAATCAGTCAATTAGGCGATCAGATGAATGGTGTTATGGCTCAGGCTCATAATCGTTTGGCTGTTGTTAGTGAGGGTTGGCATGATGAAACGAATGAGAAGTTTAAAGCCAGATTTGAGGAGAGTGTGAAACAGGTGAAACAAATGTCAGAGGATTTTAAGGCATATGCAGAATATATCCGCAAGACCTGCGAGATCCTTGAGCAGTATAAAGCAAATAAACTGAGACTCTGATGGCTGATGTCAAAATTAAGAAAGTTGACTTTATAGAAGGTTATGCCAGAAAGTTTGGTGATTTTGGGCATGCTATGCAAGGGAATGTCCATAAGTGTAGCCAGATGTCTGATCGATATGAAGACCGTTTACATGAACTACAGAAACGGATAGAGGATTCATGCGAACGTATCGAACAGAACCTAAAGAAAGCCAAGAATGATTTGGAACGTCTTTACGAATCAGATGATATTCATCCTGCAGGTGTTGATAGTGCCTCTTTTCGTGTTGAAGCTTTGCAAACACAGCATAATACAGCACAACAGATAAAAGGAGAATCTTCAAAGATGGTAAACGAAGCTCTCAATATTTGCAGTGAATTGAAGGAATCTTCTAAAGAGACAGAACACGAGTTACAGCAGATGGTAGATTCGGGCATGATGTTTCTTAAAGAGAGTGTTTCTAATATTCGTTCCTATGTCCAATACATTCATATCAAACAATGAACAATAGTGTAGTAGATCAGATGAAAGATGATTTGGCAACATTTGGAAAGCTAAATCAGATATTGTTGGATAACTGGGAAGACGATTCTGCCAAGGTGTTCCAAAGTCAGATGATTGACAAGATGAATCAGACTTGTCAAAAATATAGTGAGATGGCTGAGGAGAAATTAGCTAGATTGAATAAGATTGCTGAACTATTAGAGAATTATGCTGAACAGTTGCGCCAAGGTGCTGTAAAAAAGACTTTGTTTGTTAGAGGTAGAGCATATCAGAATGGGCAGAACTGGATCAGTGATTTTTCTTATCAGACAACTTGCGACCAGTTTGTTAATACTACTGATAATGCCAGTATTGTGGCAATTGTGCAGGCTGAGCATCCTGATTGGAAAGACATAGTAGTCATTTCTGCGGAAAAGAGTTCCGACAATGTGGATATTTAGTTAATAACACGTGTAGAGAATAAACAACCACATCGAATCATTCGTATCTTTGCACCAGATTATTAATTTAAATGGTATAAGATTATGATTACGATGTTTTTAATTGGAGGTTTAATTTTCGTTGGTATATTTTTCTTCATTCGCATTATTATCACACTGGTGCAGATCGTATTTGGACTGATAGCAATGCTGTTCGGACTTTAACGAAAGGAGGTCATACATGTTACAAAAAACAAGAAAGACAAAGGTTGAAGATGGGCTGAGGGTTGATGCACAGGGCGTCATCTATCGTCAAGATGGAGATCAGAAGATTCTGGTAAAGGCCGATGATCACAGTCCCATGAGAAAAAGCTCAGGATGGGGAGTGGAAAGCTATATCATAGAACCAGGAACTACCAGAATTGAAAACGATGCTTTCCAATTTTGTGATGCCCTCAAGAAGGTGATGGTACCAAACTCTGTACGCTCCATTGGTGAATATGCTTTTGCCAATTGCAGTAATTTGGAGGAAATATGCTTTCAGGAACCAGCTATGCTCGAATACATTCCAGAGCATGCTTTCCAGCAGTGTAATAAGTTGCATCAGATGGTGATTCCTAATAGCGTTGGTTATATTTCTGATTATGCCTTCTCGTTTTGCAACGGACTTAAGAAAGTGGCGTTTCCTGACAACATCAGTTTTGACAAGCCTGCTGATTATACACCAAGAGGCACGAGCAATATGATGGAAATGATGGGGTTGGGCTTTAAGCTACTTCAACATTCTGTTGACTCTCTGGAGTGCGTGATAATTCCTGCCGGTAAGAGAGCCTTGCTGGAGGAGAAATTGCCTCATCTGAAGCATTTGTTTGTTGATAAATAAGGAGGACGATATATGAAGATTATACAATACGAATGTCGCCCTGGGCAATTGCGCTCTACGATCTATCAGGTGCTGGTGTTCATCAATGAGGACAATAAGGCCTTGACGGAACGAGTTGCTGAGTGGACTTATGATCCAGAGTTCGCTGATCTGAATAAGTACCAGTTCTATCCTGTCTGTCGTGAGAAATGGGCTGGTTCTCCCGATGCGCCTCAGAACCTTCGCAATCTTTTAGCACAATGCGATGTTTTGGCAAGATGTGTACCTTCTACTGAAGATAAAGATGTGTTTATGGCAGGCTTCTTCGAGCAAGCAGATGATTTTGAAGGCATTAAGAAGGAACTGCATGATTTCGTAGATAAGGCTTTTGATTCATCCTGCAAGAACTACTATACCTATCTGGCAGAACAGGTTTTACTCAGAAATGAGATGATGCTTGATGTGTATAATTATCCTGAGGTTCAGGAATATGTTGACAAGATTGGTACTGGTGATTTGACCTATGCTTATGCTGGTGAACTTATCGACAAGTTGCTGAATGAGGATGAGCAGGAGAGTATTTCACAGGCTGTTGAGGTTTCGTTGGGTGGTTCTTATGAGAATATCCAAAGAGACGTTAAGCTGATACTGAATGATTTCGATTTTACTTCAGATTCTTATGCGCCGAAGTTCCAGGTAGTGATTCATGAAAAGCTAAAAAGAGAAAAGGGTGTCTCAGGCAAGTATGATATCTATCTGAAACGTAATGGAGAGTTAGATGACCAAGAGCTCTATTTCTCTACCAAGCATGCCAAGGCTCTGTATATCTATTTCCTGATTCACGCATCGGAGAGATTTATTAAGGATCAAATAGACAAAACAGAATTGACAGAGATTTATTTCCAGATCTATGGTGTTAGGGATGAGATAGAAAATAGAATAGCAGACAAAAAGAATTTCAAGAACGAGAAACTCTTTGACGTATTCATCAAAGATACAAAACCCTCCGCCAATCGTACTGTTCAAGCTGCTTTGAAGGGTGTTTATGATTATTCTCTTATGAAGACAGAAGAGAATAAGAAAAAGCCATTCCGCGATGCAGAAAAATGGTACACTATCCAGGTTGATGACGATAAACACTATTTCGTTGATATGCCTAAGGATTGTGTGGAAGTGCCTGAAAGTTTATTGAATGTTTAACTTAAAATATTACGATTATGAGTGTTGTATTTGACGTAGAAGGCATTGTTATCGGTGACCGTGCCAAATTAGAGCAAATTGCTGAACAGTATCTGAATGACCAAGAGGCGAAAGAGATGAATTATTCTTTGGAAGCCAAGATTAATGAGGACGGAAACCTCGAGTTCACAGCTCAGGGTGTAGGTCGTCAATTTCAGACGCCTGATGTGGAGAATGTGATTGAAAGGTATCTCGACAACGATGTAGAGTGTTACAAACTCTGGGGTTGTACTGATGGCTGTTGGGACCAATATACCAATGATACTGAGGGTAGATTTTACAAGCAGTGGTATGTGGAGGATTATGCCAATAAGGCTAAAAAGGTATTCTTTGATGATTATGAGGAAGCAAAATCTTATGCCATGAATATCATCAAGAATGATCCAGAGTATGTTGCGAATTTGGAAGAATCCGGTATGGATGAAGAGGAGTTCTTCGATGAGAACTTCTTTGATTATTTAGACTTCAATCAGGAACCAATTAAGATCGTTAATATCACCAGAGTTAATTCTGAAGATGTTGAAAATACAGACATTTATAATGAAGATATTCCAACTACAGAGAAGGGTAATTATATTGGGAAATATCAGAATTTGGTTATTCCCATGGGTTTCCATGATAAGATTGTCGATGTGGAGTATTTTTATCCAGACAATTTAAGTTTATTGGATGAAAACTCTTCATTCTGTTTTGTAGAAGACTCGATGAGTGGTATGGACTGGTATCCTGAAATAACAGGTTATTTGGTAAGATTTATTGCAAAACAGAAATTTAAGATAAAGAAGGGTAAGAGTATAGGTATGATCTTCGAAAACTTAGAAGATGCGCAAGCCAAGTTGGCTTCGATGGAGAATAACGATTCTTCCTCTTCAGATTTTCAGCAGAATGAAGATGATTTGGAGTCGCCTTTTGTAATGGATCATCAGGATTTGGAGTCACCTTTTAGTGTCAATGTGGTGATTGATCAGTCTGAGGAGTCTAACAATGATGACATAGAAGTTGACAATCTAAAA
>Ga0310695_10015050_pt1 | contig 10360 bp, 5 predicted proteins | sample RumenRJG_04DNA_FD_203882 | JGI IMG/M metagenome (GOLD analysis project Ga0310695, IMG submission 203882) | Bovine rumen microbial communities from Lethbridge, Alberta, Canada - RJG_04 (v2) (version 2) | ecosystem: Host-associated > Mammals > Digestive system > Stomach > Rumen | place: Canada... | reverse complement strand
ATGAACTCAAGGAATCGCTCACGTCGATTCTCGATATGGAGCGCTTGATGGGCCGTGTCGGTAGCGGTCGTGCAAATGCGCGTGACCTCGCGGGAATGGGACGTTCTCTTTCGCAGGCATCAAAGGTCGCTGACGTTTTGGAAGGCTTGCATGCGCCGCTTTTTGAAGGTCTACGCGAAACGTTGAATGCAGCAAAGGGCCGTGGCGAAGACTTGCTCAAGTACTTCAATGATGACCTGCCGATGACCGTGCGCGAAGGCGGAATGATCCGCCCGGGTGCAAGTGCTGAACTTGATGCGATGAACGAGGACATCAAGGAACGCCGCGAATGGATTGCTTCGCTGGAAGGTCGCGAACGCGAACGCCTCGGAATCCCGTCATTGAAAGTCGGTTATAACCGCGTGTTCGGTTACTACATCGAAATCACGAAGGCGCAGATGGCAAAAGCCACGCAGCCGATTCCGGACGAGTATATCCGCAAGCAGACAACGGTGAACGGCGAACGCTATATCACGCCCGAGATGAAGGAATGCGAATCCGTCATCAGCAACGCCGAAGTCAACATCCATGCGCTGGAATACAAGATTTTCTGTGAACTCCGCGAACGCGTGAACAGCTGGCGCGCCGAGCTCCAGGGCATTGCCGATGCAATTGCTCGAGTCGATAGCTTGTACAGCTTTGCTCGTGCTGCCCGCAAGTACAATTACGTTTGCCCGGAAGTTTTTGAAGGGACGGGTATTGAAATTCGCGGCGGTTTCCATCCGGTGATTGTTGCGGTGAACCCCGATTTGAACTTTGTCCCGAACGATGTGACGCTCTCGCCGGACGGAACGCGACTGATGCTTATTACAGGCCCGAACATGGCTGGTAAATCGACGTACTTGCGCCAGACGGGGCTTATTGTGCTCATGGCGCAGATTGGCTGCTTTGTGCCGGCTGAAAGTGCGCGCATTGGCGTGGTGGACCGCATCTTTACGCGTGTGGGCGCAAGCGACCGCTTGAGCCGTGGCCTCAGTACGTTCATGGTCGAGATGATCGAAACGGCGAACATCCTGCGCAATGCGACGCCGCATAGCCTTGTGCTGCTCGATGAAATTGGTCGCGGTACGAGTACGTTTGACGGCCTCTCGATTGCGTGGGCGATTGTCGAGACGCTCCACAGCGAACCTGCCCGCATGGCGCTCACGCTGTTTGCAACGCACTATCACGAATTGACGGGGCTTGTGGAATCGCTGGAACATGCTGGCAATTTCCAGGTCGCCGTGCAGGAAAAGGGCGACAAGCTCACGTTCTTGCATAAGATTCTCGAAGGCGCTTGCGATTCGAGCTATGGTATTCACGTGGCCGAGATGGCGGGGCTCCCACCTAACGTGGTGCGCCGAGCTCGCAAGATTTTGCTCCGTTTGGAAAAGCAGAAGATTGACCCGAGCGACGAGGCGCAAAACAAGAAAATCAAGGCGCAGCCGCAGATGGACTTGTTTGCACCGCCAGACGAAAATACGCTCTTGCTCAAGGATGAGATTCGCAGGCTCAAGCCCGAGGAAATGACCCCGATGCAAGCGCTGCAACGCCTCATGGACCTGAAGGAAAATTACGGAAAATAGCAATTAGTCAATAGTCAATGGTCTTTAGATAAATGCGGCGAAACTGCAATAATAAAACTACTGACTAATGACTAAGAACTAACAACTAAAATATGATCGATTTCGCGGCTTTAATGAACTTTGCTTTTGAGAATCGGCTCTACGAGTCCGAGGTTCATGGCATTGAGCATTGGCATCAGGTGGAGTACAATGGGCTCCTCTTGGCGAAAAAGACTGGCGCCGACATTGATGTGGTGCGCCTGTTTGCTATTTTCCACGATTCCCGCCGTCTTGATGATGCTTATGATCGCGAACATGGGGCGCGTGGTGCAGAATTCGCAAAGCTCTGCCGTGAAGAGAAACGTTTTGAGCTGGACGATGAGCGCTTTGGCTGGCTCTATGATGCTTGCCGCCTCCACACGATTCAGCCGCGTACAGGAATTGTTACGATAGACACGTGCTTTGATGCGGACCGTCTGGATTTGGGCCGTGTCGGGTTCCCGCTGAATCCCCAAAAGATGGCGACGGAATGGGGTGCAAAAATAGCCCAGAAGTCTCTGACTTCGGGCTATTCCGTATTCCACATGCGTGAGTGGATCCGCAAATTGGTGCTTTAATTATTCCTTAATTGCCTGGAACGTGCAGCTGATTTCGACAGCGACGTTCTTCGGGAGTGTCGAAACGCCGACTGCCGTACGGGCGTGCTTTCCATTTTCACCGAGAATCTGTACGGCAAGTTCGCTGGCACCATTCAGTACAATCGGCTGGTCGTGGAAATCGTTTGCGGACTGCACAAAACCCTGGATCTGAACGAGGCGGAGTGTTTCGCCGGCTTTCAACTGCGTGAGGGCGGCGGCAATGTTGTTCAAGAAGCAAATCTGTGCCGCTTCCTTAGCTTTTTCCACAGAAATCTGGTTCGGGACGACGCCTGTAAAAGCGGAAAAGTCGCCCTTTACAGACGGCAACTGCCCAGAAACAATAATCGTATCGCCAAAGCGCGTTGCCGGGACATAAGCGGCAACCGGTGCGGGGCAGGCGGGAAGCGTCAGCCCCAATTCTTGGAATTTAGAGACAATTTGACTCATGTAATCTCCTTGTTTTTGCGCCTTTAATATACAATAATTGAGATGCGTTTGGTGCGTTTATGTCCCGCTATTTAAAAAGCCCGCACGTTTTTGCGTGCGGGTATATTTTAAGGCTATTGTTGGCGATTACTTCTTCTCGACTAATTCCGTGGCGAGCTTCTTCATTCCGTTGAAGTCCCACTTGCCGCTGCCGAGCTTCGGGATGGCTTCGACGACAAACACGGAACCCGGCTGCATGAGTGGCGGAATGCCCGACTTGCGCAAACTTCTCGAAATTTCTTCGGTGTCGAGCGTTGCGTCGCCCTTGACGAGGAGCACGATACGTTCGCCCTTCACAGAATCTGGAACGGCGGTAATGGCGAATTCGTGGTCGCCCAAGATGCCTGTTTCTGCAATGCGGAGTTCCACGGCAGTAAGCGAAATCATTTCACCGCCGAGCTTTGCAAAGCGGCTGTAGCGGCCGAGAATCTTGACGAAGCCGTCTTCGGTGATGGTACACTTGTCTCCGGTCTTGTACCAGCGACGCCCATCGACTTCAAAAATGACGGCATCAGTTTTAGCTTCATCGCGGAGGTAACCCTTCATCACTTGCGGGCCTGTGATGACGAGCATGCCTTCTTCGCCTGGTGCGAGGAACTGGTTCGTTTCCGGATCGATGATGGCGCCTGTTGAACCTGGGACAACCATGCCGATGCTTGAGTGGTCGCAGCACTTTTCCATCGTCAAGAAGTCGTCGAGCAATACGTTCGGGGCGTTGAGCGTGGCAAGCGGCGTGAGTTCCGTGCAACCGTAACCTTCGTAAATGTCCTTGCCGAACTTGAGCTTGAAGGTCTCGCGCATTTCGGGGCGGAGCTTTTCTGCACCGGCAATCACGTAGCGCAAAGAGTCGAGGCACATCGGGTGTACCCAGCGGTTGATGGCGATGGCGCGGAGGAACGTCGGGGTGCCCATGAGGATGGTTGCCTTGTATTCGGCGCATACGCGGGCAAGAGTCTTGATGTCGGTCGGGTCGGGGCAGAGCACCATCGGTACACCGTCCAAAAGCGGCATCATGAATGTCATCGTAAAGCCAAACGAATGGAACAGCGGGAGGAGGGAAGTCATCACGTCGGTGCGGCAAAGCCTGATGACGTGGTCTCCTTGCTGGGCGTTGGAAATCACGTTCTTGTGTGTGAGTTCTACACCCTTCGGCGTACCTTCAGAACCGGAACTGAACAAGATAACGGCATCATCGGTTAACTTAGACGTGGTGAACCAGAAATCTCTCAAAAGCTTCTTGGGGAATGTAAGGACGATGAACGATTCGAGCAGGCGGCAGAATGTGCTGATTTTCTGTTCTTCTTCGTCGATGTAGAACATCTGGCATTTTTCGGCGAGCTGCTTGAAGTCCGGGTTCTTGCCGCAGAGCTTGTCGAAGAAGGCGCGGGACGTGATGATTGTTGAAAGTTCAGCCTTGTCGATGCAGCCGATGAGCGTGTCCACAGGCGAGGTGTAGTTCAAATTGACCGTCGTCTTTCCGCAACCGAGGATGGACATAATGCCGAGAGCGGCGTCGCGGCTTGTGGGGAGCATGAAGCCTACATTCTGGTCATTCTTGGTGAGCGACTTGATTTTTTTGCCGAAGTAGTGGCAGAGGCGGATCATCTCGTAACCATTCACGTGGCGGCCGGCGGGATCTATCAAAATCGGGCGGGAACGGCGCTTGCGCATGGCGCGGTACCAGAGCGGAATGATACTTGCGGAATGGTCCATAGCCATGTTCCAAATATCCGTGCCCAAGTTTTGCAGATCCTTGCGGATGACGTTTTCGGGCGTGGTGGCGGGCATGGCCTTGCCAAAGCCTACGCTGATGACGCGGTTGAAATACTGCGGACGGTTCACGCATTCGGAGGCGTGGCTGTAGCGGCTGCCCCAGAGACCTTGTATGTAGAACGGGACGAGCTGAGCGTTAGTGCCTTCAATTGCCTTGCTGTAGTCGAGCGAGAACTTGGAAACAAATGGCGTCTTGGAAACTTCGCCTTCGGGGAAGATGACCACCGCTTCGCCCTTCAATAGCGCCTCGTGGATTTTTTCCATGGCTTCGCTGGGGTCGCGGCGGTTGATGTTGATGACCGACTTGCCGTGAGAGAACCAGCGCAAGTACCAATCTGCAAACGTGTTCCTGTTGCTTGCGATGAGGAGCGTGCGCGGAGAGGCCATCTGGAGCACGGCCCAGTCGATGAAGCTAAAGTGCGGACCCACCAAAAGGAGCGGGCCGGATTCGGGCATGTTCTGGATGCCGTGGACCTTGACCTTATAGCGGAACACGTATGAGAATGCAAAGCGGAGCCCGGCGCGGAGGAGCGTCATCGGGGTGCGCTTGAGCGTGAACACGAACGTGAGGGCGAGGATTACGGCGAGGAAGAACATCTGCTTGTGGAGGCTGAGTTCGGTCATGAGGAAGAGGATGACTTGGAAGCCGAGCAAGATGAACAGGAAGCTCATCTGAATCATGAACGAAACGGCGTGGATGCGGCCAGATGTGTCTGGGCGTGTGACGTTTTGGATGACCGTGCGGAGGATGACGAATGCGGAGCCTGCCCAGAAGGCGATGAATGCGTAGAGGAACGCAAGGACGTACTGGTTATTGATGAATGGCGTTATAATCATCGTGATGGAAGACGCAATGGCGGCAAGCGGGATAAGGCCTGTTTCCACGAAGTTCTTGGAGGACTTGGCTGCGCTGATAGCGCCAATGACGTAACCGATTCCGGTGAAGATGAACGTCCACTGGAAAAGTGTCGTGCTTTGCGTGCCCGTCATGTTCTGCGAAATCATGATGAGGAACTGCGTCACGCTCCAGAAAGCGGCAATACCGAGCATCGAGAGCTTGAGCATCGGGTTCGACCAGGTCGAAGAGAAATTGCGCATGGGGGAGCGAAGCTTCACGAACTTGTTCTGCTTGCAGATGCGGATGCAGAACGACGAAATTGCAGCGAAAAGTCCAACAGCGGAGAGGATGAATGGGAGGAGCGAGTAGCTAATGGTCGAGCTGTCGTTCGGACTGTAGTCAAACGTGAGGAAGGATATAATTGTGATACCGAGCGCCATGAAAATCAAGTGCTTGGCGTTGATTTTCACGAGGTCGTTCCCGTCGGTGATTTCTTTCATGAGGCCGATTTTTGCCGGATTGAAAATCGAGAGGAAAATGCCGTACAGGAACAGGAATGCAAATGCGCCAAAGTCGAGTCTATCGCCAAAGAAGAATGCGATGAGCAAAACGGAGATTGCCATGCCGATGGAGGTCCAACCCATGACTTTGCTCTTGGGGAAACGGCCGGCGAAGTAACTTGCCACATGCATCATGATGATGCTCGGCGAGAACATGGCGAACTGAAGTAGAAGGCTCAGCCAGAAAAACCGTGCACCCTCGGAGTTGAAGGTTATCCATCTTTGGAAGTGGATGAATAAACCCAGTTGCATAAAAGAGGTTAAAAATACAGCTATGTAATAGGGAACTTCGCCAGGGCAAGTAGTACGTTTCATATAGGTTGTTTAGTATAAAAATTGTTCAAAAATGCGAGGTAAATATAGTAATGATTAGAGGGGGTAAAAAAAGCGATGCCCGCGCGGTGGCGGGCATGATACTAACGACCAATGGCTGATGACCATTGACTAAAGACTATTGACTAACAACTACTTCTTAAACACTTTATAGAAGCAGAAAGCGCAGAGCCCAATGATAGCGCCCCAAGCGCAAACCATGAAAACGAGTCCGCCCGTAGTAAATTCAGCGTCCATTTTTTAGCCCTCCATGTTTTCGTCAGAGTTACCGATTTCCATCTTCTTGATGCTCTTGCTGCGGCCCTTTTCTGCGGGACCACCCTTGCGCCAGGCATAGGCGATGGCGAGGTTCAAAAGCAAGAACAGCACGAGCAAGAATCCGCGGAATGCCCACGTAAATCCGATTTGCGGGAACGTGTGTCCGAGGAATGTGACCGTTGCGTTCGGGTCTACGTTGCTAAGCGTGATGAACGGGAGACCGTCCGTGAGTGTGAACGAAACTAAGAGCACAATTAAGTAAATCGGGCAGACGTAAAGAATAATTGGGCGGAGGAAGCGCGGGAGCTTGAGAAGCGAGCCATCGTTCATGGTGGCAAATGCTTCGTTTTCGCCAGGTTCCACAACCACTTCGGCTGGGAGGTCGCCATTTTCCTGGGCTTTCTTGGCGTTGCGGCGTCCGAGCACGAGGCTAAAGAGAACGGCCTGGATCATGCCCACAAACACGATAAGGTACGTACCGCCCCAGAAGTCGAGTTCATCGACAGTGCCTGCGGCGAGGCCGAAAATAGCGGTGAGGCTACCGATAAAGGTAATCGTGCTGACCGTCGTGACGGACTTTTTACGCGTAAACTTGAGGTCGTCTTCGCAGAAGCTGATGAGCGGCTGGATGATGGAAATGGCGCTCGTGATGCCTGCAAAGAAGAGCATGGTGAACCAAACGGTCTGAAGCACGCCACCGAACGGGAGCGTTCCGAAAACGTAAGGCATCGTCTGGAATCCAAGACCGAACGTGCCGAGCTTGGCGCATTCTTCGATGTTTGCGCCTGCGATAAGCACTGCCATCGGGATCACGACCGTACCACCAATAATCACTTCGGCGAAGCCGTTCGTTGCACTTGCCGTGAGCGAAGAAAGCACGAGGTCTTCCTTTGGCTTGAGGTAGCTTGCGTAGCAGAAAATGATGGCCATACCGAGGCTCATCGTGAAGAACACCTGGCCTGCAGCCGCCATCCAGACCTTCGGGCTCGCGAGTTCCGAGAAATCCGGGTTCCACATGAAGGCGAGACCCTTGCCGATGCCCGGGAGCGTGAGCACGCGGACCACAAGCACGAGGCCCAAAATCAAGAGGATCGGCATGCAAATCTTGTTGGCGCGTTCAATGCCCTTGCGCACACCGAACGAAAGCACAACCATGTTCGCGATAAATGTAATGAGGAAGAAGATGATGGCGACCGGGATGCCGCCGACGCACGTCTTGAGCATGATGTAGTTGCCGAAGAATTCCGTCATCTTTTCCGGACCCTGCGCGACAACGTCCATCAACGTGCCTGTTGCCGAGTAGAATGCGAATGCCAAAATCCAGGACTGGATAAATCCGTAGTAGAAAATGATGAAAATCGGTGGGAGGAGTCCGAGCGAGCCCAGGTACTTTGCCCACTTCTTCTTTTTCTGGAAAATCACGTGGTAGGTACTCGGGGAGGTGCCGTAATTGTGGTAGCCTGCGTAACGGCCGAGTGTCCATTCAATCCAGGCGAGCGGAATCCCGAGGAACACAAACGCAATGAGGTAGGGGATGATGAATGCGCCGCCGCCATTGGTAGCCGCCTGCACAGGGAATCGAAGAAAATTGCCAAGACCGACTGCGGAACCAGCGACTGCGAGGATGACCCCGAGTTTGGAACCCCAGTTTTCACGATTATTTGCCATGTTCTTTTCCTAAAATTTGAGCCGAAACTCAGTGAATATCGTGTTAAATTTAGTTATTCCTCGAAAAATGGCAACTTTGAAAAATATTACGTGTGGGGGGATAAAAAAACGCAGGCTCGGATGAGTCTGCGTTTTTGTTAATGGCGAGAGACGCTTACTTGTTGTTGGCGCGGATCAAGTTGAGGGCGGAGCCTGCCTTGAACCATGCCCACTGCTGTTCGTTATAGGTGTGGCTGAGGGCGATGTTATCGACCGAGCCGTCCTTGTGGTGGGCGACGAGCGTGAACTCGGAACCCGGAGCGAACTTGGTGAGGCCAACGATATCGAACACGTCTTGTTCCTGGATCTTGTCGTAGTCGGCAGCATTCTTGAAGGTGAGGGCGAGCATGCCCTGCTTCTTGAGGTTCGTTTCGTGGATGCGGGCGAAGCTCTTCACGATCACGGCCTTCACGCCGAGGAAACGCGGTTCCATAGCGGCGTGTTCGCGGCTGGAGCCTTCACCGTAGTTTTCGTCACCGATGACGATGGAGCCCGTGCCCTTGGCCTTGTAAATCTTGGCAAGTTCGGGGACTTCCTTGTATTCACCGCACTGGCAGAGAACCTTGTTGGTTTCACCGTTGAAGGCGTTCACGGCACCGATGAGCATGTTGTTCGAAATGTTTTCAAGGTGACCGCGGTAGTTGAGCCACGGACCAGCCATAGAAATGTGGTCGGTGGTGCACTTGCCCTTGGCCTTGATGAGGAGCGGGGCGCCTGCGATGTCCTTGCCGTCCCATGCATCGAACGGAGCGAGAGCCTGGAGGCGCTTGCTGGTCGGGTTGATGGAAACGGTGATGTTGGAACCGTCGGCAGCCGGAGCCTGGTAGCCAGCGTCCTTCACATCGAAGCCCTTCGGCGGGAGTTCACACTGTTCTGGCGGGTCGAGCTTCACGGCCTTGCCTTCGTTATTCACGAGGGTATCGGTCATCGGGTTGAAGCGGATGTCGCCAGAGAGGGCGGCAATCACAGCCATGAGCGGGGAGGCAACGAAAGCGTGCGTGTTCGGGTTGCCGTCAGCGCGCTTGGCAAAGTTGCGGTTAAAGCTGTGGACGATGGTGTTGAGTTCCTTCTTGTCGGCGCCGGCACGGTCCCAGCGGCCAATGCAAGGACCGCAAGCGTTTGTCATAATCGTTGCACCAAATTGCTTGAACAAGTCGATGAGGCCATCGCGTTCAGCTGTGTAGCGAACTTGTTCGGAACCCGGGTTGATGAGGAGCGGGCACTTCGGGGTAAGACCCTTGGCGAGAGCCTGCTTGATCATGTTGGCTGCCATGTAGAGGTCTTCGTAGCTGGAGTTCGTGCAAGAACCGATGAGGGCGGCACTCACGACCGGCGTAGATTCCGGCTTCGTTTCGGTAGCCTTGAGGGATTCTGCCATGTCGGTCACGGCGAATGCACGGTCCGGGCTGAACGGGCCGTTGTAATGCGGGATGAGCGTGTTGAGGTCGATTTCCACAACGCGGTCAAAATACTTTTCCGGTTCGGCTTCAACTTCGGGGTCGGCCTTGAGGTCAGCGGCAATCTTGTCGGCGGCGTCAGCGACATCGGCACGGCCAGTAGCGCGGAGGTAGCGGCTCATGGAATCGTCGTAGCTGAAGGTGGAGCAGGTAGCGCCCACTTCGGCACCCATGTTAGCAATCGTTGCCTTGCCGGTAGCGGAGAGGCTGCGTGCGCCTTCACCGAAGTATTCGATAATAGCGTTCGTGCCACCCTTAACGGTGAGGATGCCTGCGAGCTTGAGGATGATGTCCTTGGCGGTAGCGAAGCCCTGGAGCTTGCCAGTGAGCTTCACGCCAATCATCTTCGGGTACTTGAGTTCCCACGGGAGGCCGACCATGGCATCCACAGCGTCTGCACCGCCCACGCCAATCGCGAGCATGCCGAGGCCGCCGGCGTTCACGGTGTGGGAGTCGGTACCGATCATCATTCCGCCCGGGAAGGCGTAGTTTTCGAGCACCACCTGGTGGATGATGCCTGCACCCGGGAGCCAGCAGTCAATGCCGTACTTGGCAGAAACGGACTGCAAGAAGTCGTACACTTCCTTGCTTTCTTCCTTGGCGCGCGGAAGGTCCTTTTCGACACCTTCGCGAGCGATAATCAAGTGGTCGCAGTGCACGGAACTCGGCACAGCCACGCGGGACTTGCCTGCAGTCGTGAACTGGAGGAGGGCCATCTGGGCGGTTG
>Ga0310695_10015049_pt1 | contig 10361 bp, 10 predicted proteins | sample RumenRJG_04DNA_FD_203882 | JGI IMG/M metagenome (GOLD analysis project Ga0310695, IMG submission 203882) | Bovine rumen microbial communities from Lethbridge, Alberta, Canada - RJG_04 (v2) (version 2) | ecosystem: Host-associated > Mammals > Digestive system > Stomach > Rumen | place: Canada... | reverse complement strand
GGTGATTTGCAGTGAATTCTGTAAATCGCTGCCGGAGGATATTCTTTTTGTCAATCGGGAGGAAGACATGGGACTTCCGAATCTGCGCCGCGCCAAGAAAGCGCTGCGACCGCATCACATGGCAGAAAAATTCAGCGGCTGGTTTATCGCGGACCGTGAAAATGGTCTGATTCCGGGTGTTGATGAGGACTTCAGCCCAGGCGGTATCGGAAACTGAATGAATCGTGACGATACAGAGGCCGGGCAGGTGTGCTTTATCGGCCGGAAAAACTGGGGGAGTATTAATTATGAATAATAACCAATATATGGATCCGAGAAATCCGTATCAGGCTCAGGGCATGCCCCGGAGACCCGGTGATAATCGATCAAATCCGGGAGTCATCGTTCTGATTGTACTGATTGTGCTGTTGCTTCTGCTGGCGGTTGTTGGCGGATTCGTCGCATTTAAAATTTTCAAAGACAGGATGACGACGAATGTTGATGTCAGCAGTCTGATCAGAGTCAAAACGTCGGCGGTGAAGAAGAAAGATATCTCGGTCAGCGCGGATGACCTGCTGAATGCTGCGGGAGTTTCATCGGCGAAATCGAACTACGCGGATATGCAGCAGGCGGCGCAGAGCTTTGTCGAGTCACTTACGTTTACGACAACACCGTCAACCGGGGATCTGACAAATTATGCCGGACAGGAAATTGAAGTAACGGCCAAAGGAACGCCGGCTCAGATCGAGAAACTTGAGAAGACGCTGGGCATTCGGCTGAGCGGCCTCAACTATAAAAAGAAGGTCACCGTTGAATCGAACCTGCCGTCTTCATCGAACGCGTCAAACGGCAGCTCGGGAAGTTCGTACAGCGGGAATTCCAGCTCATCGAATTCATCCAGCTCATCAAGTTCATCAAGTTCATCAAGTTCCACCCCGTCGAATTCAAACGTTTCACACAGGTACACGGCTTCATCAATTGAGAACGCGTGGAGTATTCTGGAGGCCGGAGAAGGTGCCGGTGAATATGCAGTAAGAAACGCGACGACAACAAACATGGCGAATCATTCCGGCAGCGTGAATAAAAGCGCTTTTGCAGGTGATAACGACCGCTGGACAGACGCGGATATCGGTCATTATGCCACTTATTTCGGTAAGGGAAGTGGCGATACGGACATATTAGCGTACTTTTATCGTGTAACGATGTATGATAATAAGAATGAGGAATATGTAACTTCTTTTGAGGGCGCGTGTTACCGTGGAATTACGGAGAATACAAGCGCGAACGATGTCCGGAACGGTATGGTTTATGACGGTTATTATAATGCGGGCGATGGCGGCGTAAGCAGTCTGATTTCCTGGTATGAGAATCATTACGGAGTTAATATGATTAATATTAATTAAAGAAGTGAAGAAGGAACTATATTTCGATTTCTGCTCCGGCCGCACCGGGCCGGACAGGCTGACTGCTTAAAACAACGGAGAATTATGGCAACATGAATAATAATGATAATACGCCTGTTCGCGCGACGAGAAGCCGGCGGGCTGCGGAAAAAAAGAAAAAGAAAAAAAGCAGAGCCGGCAGGGTTTTTCTGGTTTTGCTGATTGTGGTGATCGCGGCGGCCGGCGGACTTACCGGATATAAAGTTTATAAAGGAAGCGGGAAAAATACCGTTGATATCAGCGCTTTGATTAAGGTACAGGTGACGCCGGCGAGCAGGAAAGCGATATCAGTAAGCGCGGACGACCTGCTGGAAAAGGCCGGAGTTCCGGAGTCGGATTCTAAATACATTGAAAAACAGCAGGCGGCGCAGGTCTTTGTCGACTCGCTGCAGTACACGACCGAACCGCCGGCGGCGGATCTGACGGATTATATCGGAAAGGAAATCGAAGTAACGGCAAAGGCAGAAAACGACGACATCAATGCGGTTCAGAAGGCGCTCGGTGTTGAGATCAGCGGCCTCGGCGTCAGCAATAAAGTGAAGGTAGAAGAGAACAGTGAAGGAAGTTCTTCTGATAGTACAGTGTCGGGCAGTTCGAGTTCGTCCGGAAGCGGCGGGGCATCAGCCAGTTCGTCAAAATCAACTGATAAAAAATCGTCTTCGGACAAAACGGCCGGCGGTAAAAAGTACACGGCTTCTTCGATCCGGAGCAAAACCGCACTTCTTAAAGCCGGACAGAACGCCGGGAAAAATGCGGTAACGGGCGCGACAACCTCCGCGAGAACCGGAAAAAGTGTTAACAAAGAGACGTTCGCCGGTACCAGCAATCGTTTTACCGACCCGGGAATTAAACCTTCTTCGATCTATCTCGGTACCGATTCCGACGGAGATGACATCCTGGTCTGCATCTACAAGGTCGAAATGTATGACAACGGGGTGAATAAAGAAGACTGGGTGAATACCTTTGAGGGCGCGCATTTTGACGGAATCACCGCAAGTACCACGGAAGCGCAGCTCAGCAAGGGCATGAAGTACGATACGTTTTTTTACAAAGATGAGGGCGAATCAAAGCTGGTCAAATGGTATGAAAAAAATTTCGGTGTAACGATGGAAAAGATTAAATAGAATGACCGGATTTAAGCCAGACGGTCAGAACAAGAAGTCAATCAGAAGCCGGCGGATATATTTTAATGTCCGCCGGCTTCATTCTTCATAGATGCCGTCCATTTGGTTGATCTTTGATGCCAGGTATCCGGCGCCGAAGCCGTTGTCGATATTGACGACGCTGACCCCCGCGGCGCAGGAATTCAGCATCCCAAGCAAAGCCGCCACGCCCCCGAAGCTGGCCCCGTACCCGACGCTGGTCGGCACCGCAATGACCGGGCAGTCCGCCAGCCCGCCGATGACTGACGGCAGAGCCCCTTCCATCCCGGCGACCGCGATGATGCATCGCGCACTCGTGATAAGATCGATCCGCGCCAGCAGACGGTGAATCCCCGCGACGCCCACGTCGTAAAGCCGGGTCACGCGGCTGCCCGTGACTTCCGCTGTCAGCGCGGCTTCCTCCGCGACATACTGGTCGCTCGTACCGGCTGAAGCAACGAGTACATTTCCGATTTTCCGGATCGGCGCCGGGGAGGCGATTCCGATCAATGCATCTTTATGATAGTCCAGTTCGATGCCACGCGCCGTGAGCACCGCGGCCTTGTCCGGATCCAGCCGTGTGATCAGCACATTACGGCACCCGTTTTCCGCCATGCCGCGGACGATGCCCTCAATCTGGGCAGTCGTTTTTCCTTTGCCATAGATCACTTCCGACATCCCCTGCCGGATTCCGCGGTGGAGATCGATTCTGGCGTAGCCGAGATCCTCAAAAGGAGCGCGGCGCAGCTTATTATACGCTTCATTGACCGTCACCTTCGCGCAGGCGACGTCCTGAAGAAGCTGCATGATGTCTTTGTCTTTAAACATGACAGAGCCTTTCTGTGACAGGCGGGCGGCTTTTTCGGCTGCCAGACCGCCTTAAAACGGATCATTTCTGTATATAGCGTACTACACGTACCGTTACATTATCAACAGCTTTCCGCGTATTTTAATGACGATCTTATCTCAACGCCATGAATAACTGTTCCGTATTGTTATGAATATCCATCACGCATTGAATTCACACGACCGATGTGATAGCATAAAAGAAATATTTACACGCTGCGGAGCGAAATCGGAGTCTTTATGGAACAGGATCTGAGTGTTAAATACGATAGCTTAAAAAAGTCGCTTGAGGAGACGGGAAGCCTTGCGGTTGCTTTCTCCGGCGGTGTTGATTCGACTTTTCTGCTGCGAGTCGCGCACGATATGCTGGGCGACCGGTTACTGGCGGTGACGGCTGATCTGGATTCTTTTCCTGATATCGAGATGACTGCGGCTGTAGATTTTTGTCGTGAGGCGGGGATACATCATATCGTGGCAAAGGCAGATCAGCTTGCGATCGAGGGCTTCAGGAACAATTGGCCAGATCGCTGCTATCACTGTAAAAAGATTGTTTTTCAGCGGGTTTACGAGGCAGCTGCGCAGAAGGGGATCCGGACTGTGGCAGACGGCACCAACGCGGATGATCTCGGAACGTACCGGCCGGGGCTGAAAGCGCTGCGGGAGCTCGGAGTGAAAAGTCCGCTGGCGGATAGCGGGTTTTCCAAACAGGAAATTCGCATTCTTTCCCGGGAGCTGGGACTTCCGACATGGAATAAACCGTCGTTTGCGTGCCTTGCGACGAGGTTTCCGTATCACGAGCCGATTACTAAGAATAAACTAATGATCGTTGAGGAGGCCGAAAGGTTTCTGATCGACCGGAAATTCAGGCAGATGCGTGTCCGGGCGCACGGAGCGGCCGCCAGGATCGAGGTGCCGGAGGAGGACTTCGGGCGGCTGATCGAGCCGGGGATTCGGAAAGCTGTTAACAAGAAGTTTCACGAACTGGGCTTTGATTATGTGACGATGGATCTGGACGGATTCCGGTCGGGAAGTATGGATGAAAACATGGAGGATATGAAATGAACAGAAAAGAAGCAGCTGCGGCTATGCACCAGAATAAGTATAATTGCTGTCAGGCAGTCGTTTGCGCGTTTGAGGATGTGCTGGACGTGGATAAAGAAACACTTTTCAGAATCGCAGAAGGATTTGGAGCCGGAATGGGCGGAATGCAGGGCACCTGCGGAGCTTTGTCCGGCGCGGTCATGCTGGCGGGTCTGAAGAACAGCGATAAAAACCTGGAAAATCCAGGTTCCAAGGGCGCGACAACAAAGCTTTCAAAGGAAATGGCGAATCGTTTTGAGGAAAAAAGCGGCGCTACGATCTGCAGAGAACTGAAAGGCGTGGATACCGGAGTCGTTCTCTGTTCATGTCCGGACTGCATCAGCAACGCGGTGGAAATCGCGGAGGAAGTACTGGGTCTTTAATCGAACAAAGGGTGATGCGGCGTCGGGCAGGCGGCGGCGTCAGGGCCGGTTTCAACGGTGTTCGGCAGTGCCTGTCAGATGATGAATGCGCGGCCGAAAGACATCGGAACCGGTGGAAAATATGAAATCGCAATAAGGCGATATATTTGAAAAATGCGTAATGATCAGGATCGTTTTGACTGATGCGCTGCGGACGCGGCGAAGCCGGAAACGGTCCTGTTGCTTTAATTATCTTTTAAATAGGGTGATGGAGGGATCGGATGCTGGAGATTAAAATACCTGAATATGCAAAAGACGTTTTAAGGAGGCTGGAGTCCGGCGGGTACGAAGCGTTTGTTGTGGGCGGCTGCGTGCGTGATTCGGTGATGGGGCGGGAACCGCATGACTGGGATTTCTGCACGTCGGCTCTTCCGGAAGAGACAAAGTCCTGCTTCCCCGGGTTTCATGTGATTGAAACCGGAATAAAGCATGGAACCATCACGGTTGTGATCGATCAGGAGCCGGCTGAGATAACGACGTACCGGATCGATGGGGAATATTCAGACGACAGACATCCCGATTCAGTGGAGTTTAGTCGTGATCTGACGGAAGATCTCGCGCGGCGGGATTTTACGATCAATGCCCTGGCGTATAACCCGCAAACCGGAATCGTTGACCGTTTTGGCGGCCTGGAGGATATTCGGGACAGGAAGATCCGCTGTGTCGGCGACCCGGAGCAGCGTTTTTCAGAGGATGCGCTGCGGATTATGCGCGCGTTTCGTTTTGCTGCGGTGCTGGGTTTTGAAATCGAAAAGGAAACAGAAGCGGCCGCTTTGAAGCGGGCCGGGTCGGTGCAAAATGTGGCGGCGGAGCGAATTCAGGCAGAGCTGAAAAAGCTGGTTTTGGGACGACGTGCCGGATCGGTTTTGACAAAGTACTGCGCGCCGCTCTCGGAAGCGGCGGGCATCGCGTTCGCACCGGCTGAAAAACTGAAGATCGTCGATTATGCGCCGGCGGAACTTCCGGTAAGACTGGCGCTGGTTTTTGACGGTGATGTTTATTCAGCCCTGAAAAAACTGAAATTTGATAATCATATGATTTCGCTGACGACGGCAGTCGCGGAGCTTGCGGCAGGATCGACTCCGGCAGATGATACGGCACTCAGGATGCTGATGCGGGAGTATGGTGAAGAAGCAGTGCTCGGCTCGCTGCAGGTGCGGGCTACGGCGGAGGAAGCGGAAAAGCAGGGCGTATGGCTGGGCGAATGTGAATCGCATATAGGCGATGAGTCGGGAGGCGCAATGAGTGCGGCGGATCTGATCGCGATTTGCTGGCGGATCATCCGCAATGATGAATGCCGGAGTCTTAAGCAGCTGGATCTCAGCGGAAAGGATCTGATTGACGCGGGATTTGCGGAAGGCCGGGAAATCGGATATATTTTGAATGTGCTGCTGGACAGAGTGATCAGCGGAGAACTGCCGAACAGGAAAGATATTCTTCTGAAGGCAGTCACTGAGTTGCGCTGACTATTTTTTATGTTATACTAAAATAAGTATAATTTGCCCACAGACGGCGGAAGGACGGAAGAAAAAAATGAGTGACAATGCTGAAAACAGAAATAATAATTTTATAGATAACATTATCGATGCGGATAATAAATCCGGCATATACGGCGGCGAAGTATATACCCGGTTCCCGCCGGAACCGAACGGTTACCTGCACATAGGCCATGCCAAGTCGATCTGTCTCAATTTCGGGACAGCGCTGAAATACGGCGGCAGGTGTAATCTCCGATATGATGATACGAACCCGGCAAAGGAAGACATCGAATATGTCCGTTCGATCGAAGAGGACGTCAGATGGCTAGGGTTTAACTGGGATGAACGAAGATGGGCCTCCGATTATTTTGACACAATGTACGACGCAGCGGTCGAACTGATCAGAAAAGGTCTGGCTTATGTCGACGATCAGACTTCAGATGAGATACGCGAAATGCGCGGTACATTGAAAGAGCCGGGAAAAAACAGCCCGTACAGAGACCGTACGCCGGAAGAGAATCTGGCTCTTTTTCAGGAAATGCGAGATGGAAAATATGCAGACGGCGAGAAGGTCCTGAGGGCTAAAATTGATATGGCATCGTCTAATATCAATATGAGGGATCCGGTCATCTACAGAATCGCGCACAGGGAACATCACAATACCGGCGACAAATGGTGCATTTATCCGATGTACGACTTTGCCCATCCGATTGAAGATGCGATCGAAGGCATTACGCATTCCATCTGTACACTTGAATTTGAAGACCATCGTCCGCTTTACGACTGGGTCCTGAAAGAAGTCGGTTTCTGGCCTAATCCCCCGAAACAGATCGAGTTCGCGCGTCTCAACATTACGAATACGATCATGAGTAAGCGGAAACTCAGAGCGTTGATCGACGCCGGCGAGATCGAAGGCTGGGACGATCCGAGAATGCCGACAATCGCGGGAATCCGACGTAGAGGCTATACGCCGGAGGCAATCCGCAGCTTTTGTGAACAAATCGGCGTATCCAAATCAAACAGCGTTGTCGATGAGGGAATGCTGGAGTTTTGTGTTCGTCAGGATCTGCAGAATCGCTGCGAAAACCGGAATGTAGTCGAAGATCCGATCAAAGTCGTGATTACCAATTACCCGGAAGATCAGACCGAGATGCTGGAACTGGATAATCACGGAAAGATCCCGGAAATGGGCAAGCGTCTTGTGCCGTTCTCCAGGGAAATCTATGTGGACGGCGCCGATTTCATGGAAGTGCCGGTAAAAAAATATTTCCGGCTCTTCCCGGGAAATGAAGTTCGTGTCAAAGGGGCCTACTTCATTAAATGCGAAGAGGTCATCAAAAATGAGGATGGATCGATCAAAGAGCTCCACTGCACGTATGATCCGGAAACCAGAAGCGGAAACGACTTTAAAGGCCGTAAGGTCAAAGGAACGATTCATTTTGTTGATGCCGCGACCGCAGTTAAAATCAGAATTCGAAACTACAACAGTCTGATGCTGCCGGACGAGAACGGGGAATATCAGTTGAATCCGGATTCAGTGGAGGAAACCTGGGGGTATGCGGAGCCGTCCCTGAAGGACGCGCAGCCGGGTGAGCGTTTCCAGTTTTTCCGTCACGGATACTACATTGCGGATACTCGGTACACGACGGATGATGAAAAGGTGTTTAACCGGATCGTCGGCCTGAAGAGTTCGTGGAAACCGCCAAAATAGTGTCTGAATAATTAAGAGACCTGATATTATAAATGACCGGAGGTGGGTATTCGTTGAGTCAATATATACCGGTACTGGCCGCTTTCGTGAAATGTCTCGCGGCGATTCTGGCGGGCATCCTGCTGGGAAACGGCGCAGTCTATTTCTTCAATAAAATGCCGGCCGGATGGTTTACCGAATACGGCGAACGCCCGTCGGATGAACTGTTGGATCCGTATACGCAGCGGATTAAAAGTTATCCGTGGAAGTTTGTTCTGACGATGTTTTTTGTCGCGGCCGGGATCTGTTTTGTGATGCGGGATTACCGGTCGGCGGTTCCGATGGTGATTGTGCTCTGGCTGCTGGTGGAAATGGCGATCGGGGACGCAAAGTACAGGATCATTCCTGATGAACTGGTTGTTTTGACGGCGATCACAGCGATTGGCTTTGTCAATTACAACGGCGGATGGAAGGATTGCCTGATCGGAGCCGGTGCTGGTTTTGCGCTGATGGGACTGATCGCGCTGACCGGACGGCTGCTGTACGGGAAAAGCGGCGCGGGTGGAGGAGATCTGAAGCTGTTTACGGCGCTCGGGCTTGTACTGGGGCTTTACGGAATTATCACGGTGTTTGTTTTAATGGCGTGTATCAGCGCTGCTCACTACATAATTCTGATCATTCGCAAAAAACTGGAAAAAGACGGTACAATGCCGCTTGTACCTTATATTACTGCAGCGGTAACAATTTATTTTATTTTTCTGTGGGGAAAAGTGGAATTGCTCCTGACATTGTAATAACAAAGATTTGCGGGTACTCACAGGCCTGCGGAAGAAGGAAAGGAAATCAATGCTGACAGGGAAACAAAGAAGTTATCTGAAAAAGCTGGCGCAGTCGATTGATCCTGCGGTGTACATCGGTAAATACGGCCTGACAGACGCTGTGATAGAATCAGTCAATGAAAATCTGACAGCCAATGAACTCGTGAAGGTAAAGATTCAGGACGGATCGGAATTGCAGCCGAAGGACGTCTGCCAGTATATGGCGGAAAAGCTGAAGGCAGAATATGTGCAGTCAATCGGGAAAAAGTTTGTCCTTTTCCGTCCTGCAAAAGATAAAGAAAAGCGGAAGATTGTACTTCCGAAGTGACCAGGGTGCCTGAATGGAAAAAAATGTTCTGCTGACAATTGAATACGACGGAACGAGATTTCACGGCTGGCAGAAGCAGCCCGGCGTTCGGACGGTCCAGGGGCTTCTGGAGGAGATGCTTGCCGTCGTCTGCAAAACGGAAATCCGGCTGAACGGTGTCAGCAGAACGGACGCCGGCGTTCACGCACTGGCGCACAGGGCTTCCTTTGCAGGTGAGTTCGGGATCCCGGTTGAACGTTTGAAGATCGCGGTCAATAATCTGCTTTCGGGCAGAACATCTGCGGTTTCGAAAAATGCGGACGTACGGATTCTGGATGCCCGCAGGGTTCCGGATTCTTTTCACGCGCGTTTTGATGCACGCGGAAAACTGTATCGTTACATCATTGATAATAACCGGGATATGTCGGTATTTAACAGAAACTACCGGTATCATGTGGCGAGACCACTGGATCTTGATAAAATGAGGGAAGCGGCTTCCTTTGTCGTCGGAACACATGATTTTAAGTGCTTTCAGGCTTCGGGACAGGAACCGGATGTCGATACTGTTAAAACAGTATATTCACTGGAGGTTTTTGAGGAGCCGGCGGGGGAGGGCCTGATCAGTCTGGAGGTCAGCGGTGATGGTTTTCTCTATAATATGGTGCGGATCATAACCGGGACGCTGGTGGAAATCGGACTCGGCAGAAAGAAACCGGAGGACATGAAACAGATCATCGAAGGCCGGGACCGGCGCGCCGCAGGGCATACCGCACCTCCGCAGGGACTTTATCTGGCTGAAGTGCATTATGACGAACGGAGTTTTTTGGATGAATGAGAGGTGTTTATGGAAAAAGATACAGACAACAGATTGTCCTGGGATGAATATTTTATGCAGATGGCGGAATTGACATCCCGGCGCTCGACATGCCTGAGGCGGCACGTCGGTGCTGTGATCGTGAAAAATAAACACATTATCGCGACCGGATACAACGGTGCGCCGAAGGGCCTGAAGCACTGTGCTCAGCTGGGCGGATGTCTGCGCGAGCAGATGTCTGTTCCTTCCGGTGAACGCCATGAACTGTGCAGAGCCCTCCATGCTGAGCAAAATGCCATCATACAGGCGGCCACGCTTGGTCAGAGCATTGAAGGCGGAACGA
>Ga0310695_10015045_pt1 | contig 10364 bp, 16 predicted proteins | sample RumenRJG_04DNA_FD_203882 | JGI IMG/M metagenome (GOLD analysis project Ga0310695, IMG submission 203882) | Bovine rumen microbial communities from Lethbridge, Alberta, Canada - RJG_04 (v2) (version 2) | ecosystem: Host-associated > Mammals > Digestive system > Stomach > Rumen | place: Canada... | reverse complement strand
CGGACCTATAAAGCCTGATATTGCATTAAATACTGTCGAAAAGACATCAAAGATTTTCTTAACAATCGGAATGACCGCGGACACGACAGCCCTTATTACATTCAGGATGACCTTGATCGCCGCTGAAAGAGCTGGAATAACCGCCCTCATAATGCTTGTCAAAACATTGATCACAACTCTGATAACCGGAATTAATGCTTTGATGACCGGTGCCAGTGCCTTACCTATTGTCGAAATCAATGACATTATAGGCGGCGCAAGTTGCTTGAAAGCTCTCATTATCATCCCTAGAATTGGCTTGAGCGATGACAGCAGGAGCTTGCCGAGCGAGTTGACGGCGTTTCTAAAAGATTCGCTTTTTGTGTACAACAGCAGAAAAGCCGCTGCAGCGATCCCGATCGGGCCGGTTAGTGTTGTGAATAATGTCTTAAGAGTGCCAAGTTTAGAAGTCAATGGTGCCAGTTTTGTCATCAATCCGCCGATCATCACCGCAAGAGGCCCGCCGACCGCAAGAACCGCAGTAATACCAGTAACCACTTTACCAATGACCGGATTGGATTGTACAAAATTCAGAAATTTTTCAACTTTTGGTATCAGATTGGTACTTACGAATTGCGCAATACTTGAGATCGCCGGAGCGAGCGCGGCGCCGGCAGTTTCGGCCAGGTCTCCAAGGCTGTTCTTCATCTGCTGAATCTTGCCCTCAGGAGTCGCTAACATGGCTTGATTCATGTTGCCGACATTTTGCGTGATGACCTTTGACAGCATGGCCGCCTTTTCGGACTCTGTGCCGTATTTCAATACTTTTTCCTGTGCAGCCGTAAATGAGACGCCGACCCTCTTCAGTGCGCCGGTCTGTCCGTTCATAACCTTGCCCATAAGGTTAGCGATCTGTGTTGCGTCCTGTGCAGTACCGTTAAGACCCTTCTGTTGAACAAGTAAGTTTTCCATTGCGGGCATCAACGAATTGACGGTGGATGGATATTTTGCGAACGTTGCCAGCTGTTGAGCACCTGACAGAGCAACCTCGTCACCAACCACGCCCTCACGTTGTAATGCGCTGGCTAGTTTCATTGTTTCTGCTGCAGCCTGTTTAGTTGCGCCCATCCTTGTTTTGTAAATTTCTGTTAATTTTGTTTCGGCAGCGTTTTGTACTTGATAAGCACTCATCGCGCTCTTGATACCTGCGATTATCGGGACCGATACTGCTGTTGCGATAGCCCCCGCTTTCATCAGGCCTTTTCCTACCCCGCCAAGACGCGATGCCATTCCTGCGTGGATCTGTTCACCTGCTTTTGTGCCTGCCGCTGATGCCTCAGGTGCTATTACTTTTTGTATTTTTCCACTTATGCCCTGCGCTGATGGTACTATCTGCACATAGGCGGTTCCGAGTTGAGCCATTATTTAGCCCTCCAGTTCTTCAATCAGTTTTGCCCTGGCTTTTTCGTATTCTGCGCCATTCTCAAAACCGAACGTTTCATTGTTTTTTGTTTCTATATAAAAATTAGGGGCCAACTCCTTCGGTTTGTTGCGCCCTTTCATTCCATCTTCTGTCTGCATCCATATAAGGATGTTTATCATGTCGTATATTTTTGCTAATAAAATCGTATCTGCCGGAGCTGTAACTCCTGCAACCTTTTGACCAATTCTCGATTTGTCCCCTAGACCGGATACAAGGGTGCCTAGCAGTCTTACTGGCACCCCTCTGTAATCGTATATCCGATAAGTTTCAGCCAAATCGCAGATTAACTCCGCGCGGCTGTGAGCAAGTAATCCGGCAAGGGTTATGAATTTTTTCCGTCTTCTCCCAAAGCTTCAAAGAGTTCGAGAATACAGTTTGTTGCTTCGTCAATCGGTACTCTGCCATCCTTGCCTCTGATATGGTCGTAAAGGCTTTTTTTCTGATCTTCACCAAGGATTTTATTGATAACCGTAACGATTTCGAGCGGTTCGTCGCTCTGCGCTTTCTGCAATGATTCGAGCAGTTCCATGTCGTCAAGGACTATGTCGTCCACTTTCCACTTGAATCCGTTTGCAAGTTCGCCCTGTTTTTTCATAATTCCCTCGCTTTCTCAATTTTAGTTGCTCTTGATGTACTCGTAATGTGTACTTCCGTCACTATCCGGCAGTGCAGTGATCGTGAGTTCATAACCTGTTGCTTCGTCATCTTTGTAGACGATGTCACCGATTTCGGTGATCTTGCCATCAGGTATTACAATTCTCTTAAGAGCTCCGCCGCGCATGATCATATCAACGACCCAGATAGCCTCTTCCGGCTCATCACTATTGGCTGATACTGTGAGTCCAGTTGCAAGCGTGCCTGTTACGTTGTCGCTACCATAGACAGCGGCCAGAACATCCTTGCTCAGGACTTCAATGAGCGTTACCTGGAATGTGTCTGTTTTTTCTGTCTGCGGTGTGAGAACTACATCTCCGCCCCATGCCTTGATCTCTTCGGATTCGGGGCTGTTAGTGTTAGTAACACCATCCTCGGAAACGTAACCGAGTTCCACGAATTCTGCTGCAAGTGCTGTTGTTGCATCTGTCGGAAGAGTCGTTCCGAGCGGAGCCCTGAAAATCGCTCCAGTCGTTTTAGGCTTACCGACCGATACGTTCGATACAGTTGACATTTATTTCACCTCCGTTAGTAGTGAGTGATAACAAAAATGGCCTGATAGCGATATTGCTTACTGGCCACATTTGTAAAGTTATAGTCTGAATTAAGGCTTACGCGTCCTATCTCGTCATTGTCCGCAAGACTTTCGACTGCCTCTTTAACACTTTCGTTAAGTGCCGCCGCCTTGTAAAGCGTGTCTGCGTATGATTGTAACGCGAAAGTTGATTGATTGATTTTATTTGTTCGAGCCGACCCTGTTTTTTCCACAAGGACGTATTGTTTCGGTGCGTTTTCTGGTCGTTGCATATAAACGTCAACTCCGAGCGCACTTTTTAAGTGATTTAACACTGTAACTTCTATCATGTTTTACCCCTTTTCTCGCGGCAGTCCGCTTGAACCCAGTGCCTTCTCAAGAAGGTTTTCTTCGTAAGTGGCTTTGACGGCTTTTTCGCCTTCCGGATATACAGTACCGATCGCTACATATTTCACTGTACGGACAGCTGTGCCGAATTGAGAGCCATTTGGTGCCATGCCTTCTGCCGTTTTCTGTACAGATTGAACTGAATCTCCCAAGATTGACTGCATTTCGTCCGATTTCATAAGTTCTCTGAGACCTTTGATATCTAGCTTGAATTTTTGAATCTTATTCATAACGTTCAACCATTACCTTTTTATTCCATTCAAGCGGAATCATGGCTTCAATCCCTTCAAGCGGGATTCCGAAGGTTTTCCAGCTTTCTCCAAAGAAATCAACTCGTTTGTTCTCCCAATCGTGGGTGTCGTTTTTCGGGATCGCAAGCGTGTAGACCGCTTTGCGTCCGTATAAATTGTGCGAGTCCTGAATCTCTTCGGATGATGCCGGAGCAACAAGCACATTATTAACCTCGGTTTCCGTTTCCGTATAAACCGGATCGCCGAATGGATCAAGCTCTGTTTGTGCATTGTCAAATAGAATGACGGTGATTCCTCTGATCTTACTCATGCTCATCACCGCCATACCATTCAATCGTCCCGTACCTTTGCCGCCTTAAGCCGAGCCGTTTAAGGTCGTTTCTGAGAATGCTGTTAGCAATTCCCCCGCCTGGGATCGCATACGTGCCCGACCATGAATAGCCGAGTGCGCTCTGCGATTCCTGCGACATCGGTGCGCTTTGGGTGTCGATAGATAGTGCCCGAACAACTACATCAACAGTTACAAGCTTCACAACACTGCCGTAAGCCTCATCAGCCTCTATCATCGCGTCAAGGTCTTTCCCGACCTTATTTGCTTCCATGCGGAGCGCGTCAGAAACTAATGGCAACAGTGCCGTTATGCGATCCTGTTGTTCTGTTGTATAAGCGCCCCCAGACAATGTGAGGACATCAGCGAGTGTTGCAAAATCGCTCATTTTTTAGCCTTTCCTTTCTTAATAGGTGCGGACTTCGGAGTATCTTTGACCGATTCAGCCTTTACCGGCTCCCAGTCTTCTCCTTTAAGCTCTGAAGCTATTTCTATGACCGCTCCTGTTTTTATGTTCCGATATTTCATAATTACGCCTCTCTTACGATTGCGAATGAAGCTGCATCGAGAACTCCCCATCCAATATAAGCTTCTGCTCTCAGGACTACTTCGTTCGTTCTCTTCAGATCGCCCTGACCGTCCGGATCACCGAATTCGATAACTTCGAGCGGTACATTCTTAGCGTAGCCCCATCTAAAAGCGTTCTGGAAGTCTCCTACGATTACGTGGTCAGCCTTGCCGCCTGTTGCGATTTTTGCAACAGTGTCGTTTACGTCAGATGTCATCCCGTAGAATGCGTCCGGATTCTGACCGAATCTGTATTCCGGATACTGAGCAACGCCGTTTACTTTGATTGCTGACAGAGCAGTTCCAGCTGCCGGTGACATAGCGATACCGTTGACGGCTCTTTCACCACCGATAACAGCCTGTACTGCTGCATTGATATTGTCATCCACTGTTGCGGCAGCATAAGTCACTGTATTGGATACGAGACCGTCAAAACTGTTTGTTGCCCTGAAGGATGCTGCAGTCAGGTCTGCTGGATTCAGGCCATGCAGAGCCGCAATATCCAGGCCTCTTGCCATCTTCTTAGCGAACCCATCGGCAAATGCCTGAAGAATCGGGAGTCTGCCTTCTTCTGAAGAGTTCATGAATTCATCGCTTACTCTGTGCTGGTAAACCATCTTGACCGGTCTGATCGTCTTCGGAGCGACTGTTGCGTCACCTGCAGGTTTGTTTGCGCCCTCACCAACGATGGAGACTTCTCCGCCCATAGCGAATGTAAATACTGTTTCGCCAACGAACGGAATCGGTTTTGAGGCGCACAGTTTAGCGAGTGCGGAATGTCCCTGAACTGCGTTAAACATTTCGGACACAAGCTGTGCCGGGAAATTTGTTGTTGCTGTTGTTTTGGTAGCCATGATATTTTCCTTTCTTTTAATTACCGCTCAGGTCAGCCAGCATGCTCTTCCATGCCGCCTTTTCCTGGCTTTCATTTGTTAGCTCCGGCTCATTACTTCCGAGCGGCGCTGTTGACGGTTTAGGCGCAAAATCTTTCGCAAGCGCTTCAGCGTCAGCTTCCCACTCTTCCTTGTTTTCACCTCTGAGCCGATCTGCATACTCGATCTTGAGCCCTGCCCGCAGTGCGATTCTCGTTTTTTCCAAGTCGGTCTTGTACTTCGCGCTTTCAGCAAGGTTTCTTTCAGCTTCAGCCGCTGACTCCTGCAGTTTAGTGTTCTGACCCGTCAGCTCCTCGACCTGTGATGTGAGTGTGCCGACCTGAGCCTTTAACTCGTCATAATCTGCATACTTTTCAGCCGCTTCAGCTTCTGCTTTTTCTTTTGCTTTTTTGATGCGCTCTCCGATAATCTCGTTGAGCTGTTCTTGTGTTTCAATTACTTTGAAATCTGACATTGTAATAACTCCTTTGCCCGTTTAACCGGCGGTACCGTAAATTGTGATATTAAAAAACACAGCCGAATTGCTGTGCTTAATAACTGATGTTTTGTTTTTTCGAGCCTTTGTTTTCGTAGCACTGCCAATAAGCTAATGCCATGCTGTCTAAAATTGAGATGTCAGCCGTTTTGATTTGTGACTGGTAGCCAAAGCCACCTTTCGAGCCTATCGCTCTTTTTTCGCAGTTGGTTATGACCTGCGTTGCGGCGGATTGTTCCATGTGGACGATGTTTCCTCTTGCAATGCCCTGTTCCCACAAAGCATAAGCATTGATGATTTCAGGGACTGACGGAATGACCGCCTTGCCGATTTTCGCCTGTTTCATCGCGTCTTTTAGCATCATTTTGCCGTTGTCGCCGTCAACCACCACTGTTTTCCAACTTGCCGCATCGAGAAATGACAAAATCCACTCAAGGCCAGCCTTTATCGGCCTGCAGTCAATCGCTTCAACGAAAATCTTGTCATCCGCAGTCTTAACTGCTATTGAAACAGAAACATTTTCGTTATCATGACCGAATTTGACCCCGACGAACAGTTTGCCCTTCAGTTTCGGAAGTTCATCCACCTTCAAAGCGTCCCATTCCGCAGCCGTTATCGCCGACTTTTGGTTATAACTGAGCCAGTGGCCAAGTCTTTGAATGTTAAAGTCGATTTCGTCCCCTGCGGTCTCTGATCTGATCGCCCTTGCCTGCAGGAAATAGCCAAGTGATGGATTGGTTTTATACCAGAGATCCTCATCATACTTGTCGGATAGCTCCGGCACTGACCATTCGCACCATCCGGACTCATAACCGCCGCCTTGCAATAAGGTTTTGCGGTATTCAGGGAACACTGTTCCGGCTGAAACTGCAGTCGGCGGAGTCCCGATCATGATCGTTTGCGGATTCTGCGAATCGGTAACCACGTACTGCAGGGCCGTAGCCTGTTCGGGTGTGTACTCCTGAGCCTCATCAATGATTAACAGGTCATATCCCTCACCAAGACCGCCTGTGGATGTTCTCGTCCTGAACCAGATCCCGCCGCCCTCTGGCGTAATAAGATGTTCCTTGCCGTAGCCCTTTAACGACGATTTGATTTCGATGCCCGCCTGTTCGCACATCCGTCCGAGTCTCTCCCAGATTGCGTGTGAAGTTGCCGTCCTGTGAGCGGTATAAAGCACTCTCTCGCCATACTTTAATGCCCTGAGGCATCTAGCTAAGATTATTTCACTCTTGCCGTTTCTGCGGGCCAGCGAAAAACCGAATTTCTGATGAGCCCAAAGTCCATCTTCATTTACCGCCATGATGTCATACATCATTGACACCTGCCATGGAATAGCCTTGTGGTCTGTCTCGTTGTACAAATCAATCGCCTGTTGTCCCAATGACTTCTCGTAAGGTTCGATTACGGATACCGTCGGAGTTTGTTCTCCATAACGAGTATCCATCTACAATTAGCCTCCTTTCTGATTGTGATGTATCAAAAAAGCACCTTTCGGTGCAGTATGGCTAAATGTTCTCCCACTGGTTGTTCTGCCAGTTGGTCTGTCTTTGCGATCCTGTCGCGGTATTATAAATGATCTCGCATCCACACCCCGGATGTCGTTCAAACACGCCGTTGGCCTTTGCTTCTGCATTAGTCCAATGCCCCTCTCTTGCAAGGCACCATTCACAAACATCTTTACGATTATGAACACCTACATCATCATAAGTGCGATCGACTGTCACCTCATAGCCGAGATCCTCACACAGTTGAGCATTGTCTTTCATCGTCTTTGTAGCCACATTCTGAGCGAAATTCATTGTAGCCACATTTACAACGCTCTCGACTTCGGGAAACGTTTTAGCAGTCAACGCCTTCGATACTATTTCTGTTGCTTTACTCGGTTCAAATTGCGCCTTAACTGCTTTTATACTTAGACCCGTTCGCCTGTTAATCCCATTTTGGATCGTTTGAGCATACGTTGCCACCGATTCGTGTATTCCATAAAGTCCCTCAGGCAAAACACTTGATATTATTTCTCTGTATTCTGCAACACTGATTGTATCCGTTCCAAGATGTTTTTGGAGAGTAGCACCCAGGACTCGCGCCATTTCTAACGCGTACTGATCCGCATCAAGATATGTCGCTTTACCGGCAGCCATTTTTTTATAAAGTCTTGCCAGCATTTTGTTGTTTCGGCATCCGGAGCTAAAATCTTTTGCAATCTCCGTAATTATTCCCTGTTTCATTCTTCTTCACCGCCAAAATTGATGTTGAACAGTCCACCCATATCACTTCCCTCTATTCCAGTCAGATCTCTGAGCGCCTCAGCCGTGAAGAAACCAGGAACGGCCTGATTTATCTTGATTGCACCATCGCCGATTACTGACAGCGCTGCAGCGTCCGGCTCGAAGATAGGATCCCATTTCAGTTTTGTATCATAAACACGACTTCTTAAGTATGGTGTTTTGTCTCTGACGCAAGCTGCCAGATAACCAGTATTCAGCAGTCCCACCCCGATAGTCTTCTGCGTTTTGCGTGCCGCCAGTCTCAATGATTCGTGACTGCTCTTGATCGCTTCACTGCTAGATGGATTTTGTGAAGGAAACCCGAGATCGTCAAGCGTCAATCCAGTTTCACCGGCAAATAAGCCCGCAAACATCCGGAGCTGTTCTGAGTGCGGAGTCATGCTGACTGTTGTAAACTGACCGACAACAGGATGCTGTCCGTCTTCGTCCTTGTCGATTCGTAGCATACTGCTCATCGTTGCCCGCCATTTGTCCATTGCTTCCGCATTCTCATCCATTCCAAGAATGTACTTCTGCGGATAAGAATAAAACTCTGCCGCAATTTCTGACCTCTTAACCGTCCTGATCGCGCTATCCATTATCGACATACATGCTCTGCTGATTCTGCTGTGCCCGAACGGTCTTTTGGCATCAGGCTTATTAATAATCGGCACCAACAGCGGATATGGTGCATCATTTGACACCGCCTCGACAATTCTGCCACGCTGGTAAAATATCGTCTCTCCGCGTAAAAAATGAGCCTCAAGAAGTGGGTTGTCGTTGTCGTCAAACTCAAGCACTGCATAACCTTCAGACAGCATGTTAGTGATCGGATCGAGAATTCCTGTTGCGTGAGATCCATCTATTACTCTGAGCCTCGGGAAACCGTCCTGATCGGCTGATATGTAAATGAAGTCACAACTGCTTATCAGAGCGCCCAGAACAGCGCTGTCAATCATGACGTCCCTGTTATTAAGATTGAAAATCTCATTCATGTTCAGAACATCGTTATCAAACTCCCTGAAGCTGATACGGTCCGCAAGCGAATCAACCGCCTTCCCGCACCATCCAAGAGTACCCATCCAGTACTGCAAGTCAGGCGGAGTGCTGATCCTGAAATCTTTCGCGATATGCTTCATCTCATAATAGCTATAACGTGTCTTTACACGCGCCTTCCGCAGGTTTAATTTGTTTCTCAGATAATTAATTCCTCTGTAATTTGCCATTTTTTTACCTTTTCTTCCATTTTATGTGAAAATTTGTGCAGTGGCAGGTGGATTGCCGCCGTGGGGTTGCCGGGGGAGATATGCCCCCCTGTCTCGGTCTGCTAAAAAATTTTTTTGTCTCAGCCCCGATAGTTCTTCCAGTCGCAGTGCTGCTCGAGCACTCTGTTATCAATAATTTTATTTTCCGCGCGAGTCGAATAGAAATCACTTATCATTATTTTGTCTGATTTCTGTCTGTTGCAGCATCTGTGTGCCAGCTGTAAGTTACTGATGTCGCTCGGATGTCCACCTTTACTTACTGGAATGATGTGATCAACTGTTGGCGAGAGCGGGAGCGGATATGGTATCGACTTATCAACAGGTTTTCCACAGATACCACAAATGTCCTGCGTCGCCAGGATCTTCTTGCGCGCGGCTTCGTAGGCCCCCCGGTGTCCAGAAGACCGGTCCCTTCTTTTGGGGGTGGGGGTTCTTTTGGTGGGGGTGGGTTTAACTGCACCCTGGGTGTTTGTCATGGTGGGTATCTCCTTGTAACTGAAAAGGACCGGCGGCGCCGATCCAAATCAGGATAACTATTATGTCTGCATTTGTGAAAAGAGTTCAGTTGACTAGGATTCCCTCACCCTTCTCCGAGCATACCGTATCATATGGGCTACAGTTAAAGCAATACACAAAGCACGACAATCAGCGACAATCAGCGACATTTGAAGACAAAAAAAGACGGGCACTGTCGCCCGCCTATAATTAAGGAGATGTTTAGTTATGAATGCGATCTATAATGTCCTGAGCTTCAAGCCATCCCTCGACATCATCGTTCGGCTCTGCGATAGATCCGGCCAGTTCCAGTAGTCCATGCTCGTAGCCGTAAGAGTAAGGCTGACAGACCACGTCCCATAAGTAACTGCCGTTAGCATCTGTTACTGTTATTCTGTGTCTTTCCATCAGGCCGTCCTCGTTAGCGTCAATGTCGAGTCTGTGATAGTGGTAGCCTTTTGCCTTCAGGTAATCTTCAAGTATGTCTAGTTGTGACTTGTCTTTCATTCCTCGCCCTCCATCTTTTCCAGCTTATCCAGCTTATCCAGTTGCGCATCGTTCAAGTACAATGTGTTCGTTCCCTCTGCTTTATAAATGCTCACTGGCTCGTTCCCGAAAACTTCGCCTATCGTGATGATAAACTTATCTCCTGTTTCGTATTTGCTCATTTGCCCTCACCTCTCATATCAGCACCGCAGTTCGGGCAAAATGATCTTCTAACAAAATACTGACAACCAACAGCGACATTGCAATTTGAACAAACATATACTTCTTTCAGACAA
>Ga0310695_10015044_pt1 | contig 10364 bp, 5 predicted proteins | sample RumenRJG_04DNA_FD_203882 | JGI IMG/M metagenome (GOLD analysis project Ga0310695, IMG submission 203882) | Bovine rumen microbial communities from Lethbridge, Alberta, Canada - RJG_04 (v2) (version 2) | ecosystem: Host-associated > Mammals > Digestive system > Stomach > Rumen | place: Canada... | reverse complement strand
CTGTCTCGGGCTGGCTGCCACAGAATCCGATGGTGAGATAACCGCCGGCGTTGAAGTTGTTCTGCTGGTCGAACATACGGTGGAGCACCTGCGTGAGGGCGGCGCGCACCTGTCCGTTGCTGAGGTCTTTGGGCAGCGTCTGATACCAAGCCATGAGTGCCAGGGGCTGCATAGCGGCCATGCGGTAAGGCGTGGAGCGCCCAATGACGGGGAAGGTGCCTTCGGGCGAGATGAAACGCTCGAGGATGATGGCCATCTTCTGGGTGCGGCGCAGTTGGCGCTCACGATATTTCTTGTAGTCGATGCCCCATCCGCTGTCCTTGGCGTCGAGCATGTTCTGCAGGGTCTCGAGATACATGGCATGGAAGACATAGCACGAATAATAGTCGAAGGCAAAGGTGCCCTGCCCGTCGGAGAACCAGCCGTCGCCCACATACCACTCCTCGGTTTTGCGGATGGCCATGTTGATGCGGAAATTGTCGTGCGGTGCTCCACACTTAGCCAGGAAACTCTCGACGACACTCGAGAAGAGCAGCCAGTTGGTGTAGGGCGGGTCGACACGGCGCAGACGGGTGAACTCGTCGATATAGCGTTGCTTGGTCACGTCGTCAAGAGGCACCCAGAGGGCATCGTAGGCACGCACGAAGCTCTCGGCCAGATAGGCAGCATCGACAAGTGTCTGTCCTTCCTTTCGCCAGAGCAGATAGTCGGGTGAGGCAGGGTCGACGGCATTGCGGTAGGCCTGGAGGGCCCATTGGCGCAGCTGGCGACGCTGTTGGCCCTCGGCGGTGTCGTCGTCGGGAAGGCTGAGCCACGGTGAGATGCCCGCCATCAGTCGGCCGAAGGTCTCCATATAGACCACTCGCCGGTCGCGATTGTCGAACGAAGGCGAGAACTCCGTCTGCATGTTTTTCTGCAGTTCGCCCTTGGCCATATTCTCGAGCACGGGCTGTGCCAGCTTGTAAGCCAATGAGCACCAGTACTCACGGTCGGTCTGTACGGGCTTTTTGGCTTTCTTGGCAACGGCCGTAGCGGGCAGCAGGAGAAGGCAGAGCAGCAGAACGGCGGTTGCTGTTCGCATGAAAGATAGGTGATTGGTTCTCATATTCATTGCGTTTTTAGGGTATTAATGGGCCTTTCTCAGCCAGCGCTCATACTCGCAAGCGGCAAGGAGGAAAGCTCCCACGCCGAAATTAGCCTGACTGTTGGCATCGACGGTCTGTCCGGGGATGGCACGCTCGCCAATGGGCTGCACATAGCCCACCCGTCCGTCGCGCTGCAAAGCAGTCTCGGTGAGGTATTTCCACGCCCGCTGGATGACGGGTGCGAACTCTTTGTTCTGCAGGTAGCCGTGGTTGACGCCCCACAACAGTCCGTAGCAGAAAAAGGCTGTTCCGCTGGTCTCGGGGCCAGGGGCATGAGCCGGGTCGAGCATGGAGCGGGTCCAATAGCCTTGCGGCTGCTGGCACTTGGCCACCGCACGGGCCAGGCGTGTGTACTTATGCACGAAGAAGGGTTGCCAGACGTAGGTCTCGGGCATGTCTTGCAGCACCTTGGCGAGTCCGGCGAGCACCCATCCGTCGCCACGGGCCCAAAAGTCTTTCTTGCCATTGGCCGACTTATGGTTGGGCCATACATACTTACCGTCGCGGAAATAGAGTCCTGTCTCAGAGTCGAGCATGATGCTGTCGCTGTAGAGCAGGTTCTCGTAGAGCTTGTCGAGGTATTTCTTGTCGCCCGTGAGCTGATACATCTTCGTCATGACGGGCATCACCATGTAGAGGGCGTCGGCCCACCACCAGTAGTCGTGCACCTTCGAGTCAGCCTCGTAGCCCATGACCTGCTTGGCGCGGGCCACCTTCTGCTCGTCGGGGGCGAGGTTGTAGAGGTCGATGTAGGTCTGGAAACATATCTGCCAGTCGCCGAAGAGCACGAAGTCGTGACCCTCGCCGTAGTGCTTGTATTTCCACTTGGCCGGGTCGGGCTCGGTAGCCCCCTGCCACTGGTTGTGAGTGGCCCAGCGGATGCTGTAGTCGAGCATGCTGTCGTCTTTCATGAGTTTGTAGACCTCGATGTTGCCAGTGTGGTAGGCGGCATTGTCCCAGAAGGCTCGCACCTCGGCCTTGTTGTTCTGCTGCCAGTAGGTGTTGACCTTGCGAATGACCTGTCGTACCTGTTCTGGAGTCCACTGCCGGGCTTGCAGAGAGCCGGCTGCGAGCAGGGTGAGGGTCAGTAATAATAGTTTTCTCATCATTCAGCTTTTGTTTTAGTGCAAATATACGATGAAAAATGGTAATAAACGATAAGAGGCTTGTTAATTGTTATGAAAACGGGGCAGTCTGCACGCGACAGGCTGCCCCAGTCATCCATGAATTAACAACTAACCTAAAAAACTTTTATAAAAAAAGTGTGTGTGTGTTAGAGAGAGAATCTGTCATTAGCTTCTATCCTCATCGGCCACAGCCTCTTCCCAGTTGGTCCACATGGGGATGCTGTCGTCGTAGCCGTCGTAGCCATAGTTCTGGCGCAGCTTACCCATGTTGTTGGCGGTGATGGCTGAGTTGGGAACAGGCCAGAAGAGGTTGTGCTTGTTGACCTTGTACTCGTAGGTCTGGTTACCCTGCTGTCCCTTGCCATAAGGATGGTTGAACACGTTGTAGGTGGTGCAGCGGCGATACCAGTAGCTACCGCCATTGAGGTCGGTACCTTCCTGCTTGTCCCATGTGTTGAGGTCGTACTTGTTGCCCCACTCATCGGCGACGCCACTACGGGCGAGACACCAGCTGACGCGCACCATCTCGGCCTGACGGAACTCCTCGAGATAGAGCTCGCGGGCACGCTCAGACATGATGTCGCCAATGTTGACCACCTGGAACATCTTCTTGGCATTGGCACGACGGCGCACGGCGTTCACGTCTTCAGCAGCACCTGTGGGGTTGCCCTGATAGAGGCGGGCCTCAGCACGCAGCAGATAGGTCTCTGCCAGACGGAAGAGGTACATGTCGCCATTAGCACCCTTGCCCGAAGCACCCTGGAACTGGTTGGCTCCCTGGTTCTCCTCGTTGGGAGTATCGAGGATGTAGAGCTGATAGAGCGGTGTGGGATACCAGCTGCGGATGGTGTCAGAGCAGAGAATGTCGCCCTTGTGCACCACAATCCTAGAGGGGTCGTTGGGGTCGTAGTAGTCCTCGGTGGCATAGAGCTGATAGTTCTTGCCGTAGAAGTCGGACTTACGGTTGTTGTACTTGAAGTCTTCCATCTCCATCCAGTTACCTACCTCACGGTTGTGGCGCAGGTCTTGCCAGTCAGTCTCACCGTCGTAGCTCCAGATGGTCTTATTGTAGTAATAAGAGGTGCGGTTCACGGCGATGCCACGTCCGGCAGCGCGTACCCAGTCGAGGGTCTCGTTGTAGTTGCTGTTGTTACGGGCAATGTTCTGTCCGGGGCCGCCGAGTCCGTGCGGGTCGCGGATGATACCATTGCTCCAGTGGGCGAAGCAGGCACGCATCACATTGTAGGTGGTGAAGTCCTGGTCGTTGGAGTTAGAGATCATCATGATGGTCTCTTTGTTGGCAGGATTGGCGATGTTGGGCGTGCGGTGCAGGTCCCAAACCACATTACGGGTCACCTTCCAGGTCTTCTCAGCGCCAGAGGGCTGCCATGTGCCGAAGTTCTCGGTCATGAGCTTCAGACCGTGGTTGTTGATGAGGTCGGTAGCCATAGCTTCAGCCTTGGCATATTCGCCAACAGCCAGATAGCACTTCACGAGCAGGTGCATACAGCCTTCCTGATTGACCTGACCCACATAAGCCATCTTGCTCTGGGGGGGAACATGCTCGACGGCAAACTCCAGGTCGTGAACCAGCATCTTGAAGATGGCTTCCTTGCTGGTAGAAGAGTAGTTGCGCTTGGGCACGCTGATGAGCTTCGTCACCAAGGGGATGTCGCCAAACTGCAGGGCGAGGTTATAGTAGGCATAGGCGCGGTGGAAATAGGCACGTCCTTTGTAAGCGTCGCGTGTAGCGTCGTCAAGTCCTTTCACCTGGTCGACATACGTAAGGATAGAGTTGGCATATTTCACCATGCTGTAGCCCTGGTCCCAGAAGCGCTGCATGTAGTTAGCGTCGCCACCGCTGGCCATACCCGAGGTAGGTGTGAGCTTGGCGTCGAAGTTGTCCTGGAAACCACCGCCCATATCGGTCTTGGCATACATACCTACATCCGACATGAGGTAGTTGGTGAAGATACCCACATTGTTCCAGTTGCCGTCGATACGGTAGGTTTTCAACTGTTTGTCGCACTGTGCCAGGGCGGCCTGCAGACCGGCCTCTGTGCTGTAGGTGGTTGCCGGCTCATAGAACGACAATGGATCCTGCTCGAGGAATGAGTCGCCACAGCTGACCATCATCAATCCCATCACACCAAGGGCAGCACCACCTTTGAATATATTATTGAATCTCATAATAATTATCTGTTTTACAATGATCACGTTTTTGTTGATTATAATGTTACGCTCAGACCGAACTGGAACTGACGGTTGGCAAAGCCACCTGTCTCAGGATCGCCATACTCCCAGCTGTCGATGGTCAGTACGTTGTTGATGCCTGCTGTGAGGTGTATGCGCTGTACGCCGATCTTGTTGGTCAGCTCCGTGGGGATGGTGTAGCCGAGCGTGATGTTGTCCAGACGTACGAAGCTGCGGTTGTACACCTTTTCGATACCAGTGACGCCAGAGGGACCTACGGCATTCAGACGGCCATAGTCGTTGGTGGGGTTCTCAGGTGTCCAGTACTCCTTCTTGAAGGTGTTGCAGGTCTGTGTGAACATCGAACCAGAGTTGTCACCGTTGAGCCAGTAGCCTGCGCGGCTCTTATGACCCATGTAGCTGTACATAGAGAACGAGAAGGTGAAATTCTTCAGGAAGGTGAAGTCGTTGCGCATGTTCCAGTAGATAGGCGGCTGTGTGGTGCCCTGGTAGACGCGGTCCTTGTCGTTGTAGACGGGTGTGCCGTCGGCCTTGTCGTCCTCAGTGCAATAGTTGATGACCTTCGGGTCGCCAGGCTTCTGGTTCACCTTGGCAGCCTCTTCGGCCTCGTCGGCCTGCCAGATGCCGTCGGTATCCCAGTACCAGATCTCGCCGATAGGCTTGTCGATGAACCAGCCGTTGCTGGTGTCGTCCATCTCCTTGCCATCCTCGTCGTACTCGTAGTAGAGGTGCTTGATTCTGTTCTTATTGTAAGAGAAACCGAGTGTGGTGTTCCACTTGAAGTTCTCGGTGTCGATGTTGCGGGTGTTCAGCGAGATTTCGATACCGGTGTTGGTCACCTCACCCAGGTTGGTGGTGATGCTGCTGAAGCCAGTGAAGTTAGGCAGGCGCTGGCTCATAATCATGTCGTGCGTGCGCTTGTGGTAGAGGTCAATGCTACCGGAGATGCGACGGGAAAGAATAGAGAAGTCAACACCGAAGTTCCACGAAGAGGTCTTCTCCCACTCCAAGTTGTCGTTACCCAGACGGCTGACGCTCAGGGCATTGAGCACTTCCTGCTTGGAACCGCCAGTCAGATAGTAGGCATAGAGACCACCGTTGGCCAGGTTCGAGAGAGCCAGATAAGTGTCGCTGAGCGAACGGTTACCGTTTGTACCGTAGCTGAGACGCAGCTTGGCCATGTCGAGCCACTTCCAGTCTTGTGCGAATTTCTCCTCAGAGAGCACCCAGCTGGCACCCAGTGACCAGAAGTTGGCCCAAGGATTGTTCTGTCCGAAAGCAGAGTAACCGTCGCGACGCACGGTGGCAGTCAGCATGTAGCGGTCCATGTATCCATAGAACAGACGGCCCAGATAGGCGGCTGCCGTGTAGTGGGTGTCGTTGGTCTTGAATGAGCTCTGCTCTTTGTTGGCACCCTCGATATAGTGGAAGCCCAGCACGTCGGTTGGCGTGATGTTGCGGGCATGAATCTCGTCGTACCAGTAGCGGTTCTCCTCAGCCTCCTGAACGAGGGTCACGGTGAAGTGGTGCAGGTCGGCAAACGTGCGGTCCCAAGTCAGCGTGTTGTTGAGGTTCCAGTTGAAGGTCTTCGATGTGTTACGGTTCGAGCCGCGGTCGGCAGCTTTGCTGTCGGGCAGCTCGGCCGACATCCAGTAACGGTCGTAGAACCACTGATAGCGAGGAGCGATGTTGAACTGATAGGTGAATCCGAACGGCAGGGTCACCTTGGCATTGAAGATGGTGTTCAGCACGGTATAGCCCTTATCCAGGTCAAGATACTGCTGCTGGAAATGATAGTTATAACCACCGTTGGTGGGGTTGCCGGTACGCGGGTACTGCACCTCCTTGCCTTCAGCGTCGAAGCGAGAGGCATAGGGAGACTCGCGCAGCTGGTTGTCGTCCCAGTAGTTGCTGCCCAGGGGCACCTTCTGCGAGATGTCGCTACGGTCCTGGAAGTTCACGTTGGCGCCCACTTCTAGCCAGTCGGTAATCTTGGCGTTCAGTTTCATGTTGGCGCGGTAGGTATGGTAGTCATCACCCTGGATGGCACCCTCATTGTTCAGATAGCCGAAGCCCAGGTAGTAGCTGACACGGTCGGTAGCACCCGAGATGCTGGCGTTGTAGTCCTGGTTGAAGCCTGTGCGGAAAGTAGCATCCTCCCAATCATAGGTTCTGCCGGCCAGGAAGTTCTCCATGACGAGTGCGGCATCGGCGTCGAAGCCCATACGGCGGGCATAGAGGCTGAGCAGCGACTCGCCTGCCTGCGAGGTCTTCGGACCGTTGCTGGCCCACTGGTCTTGCGAGATGCCGTATTTGCCGAGGTTGTCGAAGTGGTCGTAGTATCCGGCAGGGATACCGCTGTCCTTACCATAGTAACCCCATGTGCCGTCCTCACGGTAGCCGTAGGTCTGGGCTTTGTACCAGTCCTCGCGGTAGGTCATATACTCGCTGGGGCTGAACATGTCGCGATAGGCCGACTTGGTGTTGGCGGCAAGGTTCATACTCACGTTGATGATGGGCTTGCCCTCCTTACCTTTTTTAGTAGTAATGATGATGACACCGCTGGCGGCCTTGGCACCGTAGATGGCAGCCGACGAGGCATCCTTCAGCACGTCGATCTGCTCGATGTCGTCGGGGTTGATCTCCGAGAGACTACCGGCAAACTGCATACCGTCGAGAATAATCAGCGGTGCATTGTGCGATCCGTCGGTGTAGAGTGAGTTCTGACCACGCAACTGGATGCTGGCGTTCGCCTGGGCATCAGAGCTGAAGCCAATCTGCAGACCTGGTGTTCCGCGCAGCAGATCCTGTACGGTGCCAGGGTTCTGGTCGGCAATCTTGTTGGGGTCGATCTGAACCACCGAACCGGTCAGGTCTTTCTTACGCATTGTACCGTAACCCACGACCACCACTTCCTGCAGGGTCTCTACGTCTTCCTCGATGGTCACGTTGACGCTTTGGCCGGCCTTGAAGGCCACTTCCTGAGGCTTATAGCCCACATAGGTAATAACTAATACCCCCCCGACGGAGCGTTTCTCATCTCGAAGTTTCCATCGATGTCGGTCACTACACCCAAGTTGGAGCCTTTCACTTTGACGGTGGCGCCGATAATAGGCTCACCCATCTTGTCTTTCACCTGGCCTCTCACGACATTGTTCTGTTGAACAGCCTGAGCAGCCTGGTCTGCTTTTGACGGCAGGGGAATGGCAACCATTCCTGCAGCCAACGCCATGACGAAACATAGTTTGCGGCATGGATTCATTAGATTAGCATACTTCATTTAAATTGGTTTTGGTTGAATGTTGATTATTTCAGTTAGTTACTGTTATCTTCTGTTTTTTAGGTTCGTTGCAAAGGTCTGCATTTTCCGTGAAACTCACGTCTACTATTTGTGATTTTTTGGGCACAAATCGTTAATCGCCCAAGAATTTGCCCATTTCCCACGCCTCTTGCCAGCGCACCACGGGCACGCCGCCCTCAAATGCTATAGGCAGCCACACGTAGCGGGCATCGCTGGGATGCTTCGGCCGCCAGATGTCGGCCATGAAGAGATAGCGCGGCGACTTCAGGGCGTTACCCCCGCTATGATTGATTTGCAGCACATAGGTGCTCTGTGCGCCGAAGGTCTTCGCTGCATTGGGTCCTGTGCAGGGATTGGGATGCTGCGTCCACGGTCCCCAGATAGAGGGTGCCGAGAACATGCGGGCCTCGTTGGGCTCCCATCCGGTACAGCCCGAGGTGATCATCCAGTAGGTGCCCTCGTGCTTGAAGAGGGCCGGTGCCTCATTCTGTCCGCCGGGAGCCACGCGGGTGTAGCGCCCGGTGTGGTGCAGGTAGTCGTCGGTCAGCTCAGCCACATGCATCGTCAGGTTGTCCTCCGACGAGAAGATGTGGTAGGCCCGTCCGTCGTCATCCACGTAGAGGGTCATGTCGCGCGACATTTGTCCCCCCTGCAGATCGCGCTTCAGGAACAATCCTTTCTTGATGGCCTCACGCCAGGCTGGTGTCCACCACTCGCGGTAGTCGTCGGCCTTCAGCTTGTTCATGCGGCGTATGTCCTTGCGGCTCATGTCGACAGGATAAAGTCCCGCATTGGCACGCTGCGAGTAGAGGAACGTGTAAGGCCCTTCGGGCTTGTCGCTCACAGCCACGCCGTAGCGGGCAGCCCGGTAGCCTTGTCCCTTCAGCTCGAGGTGGAACCACATGACGAACTTCCCCGTCACCTTATTATATATAACCTTCGGGCGCTCAAGCACACAGCCCCGCTCGATGTCGCTTCCCGGCTCGTCGCTCACGCTCAGCGCCACCCCGCAGTTGCGCCAGTGCACCAGGTCTTCCGATGCATAGCACATCACGCCCACGAGGGCTGCCGACGTGTGGTCGGCCTTATGCTCGCCAAACCAGTAGTAGGTGCCGTTGTGCTCCACGATGCCGCCTCCGTGGGCGTTGATGTGGCGGCCACTGGCGTCGGGCCACAGCGCTCCCGGGCGCACCAGCCGGGGCTGGCTCTGCCGCTCGTCCCAATAGCGCTCCAGCCGTCGGGCCTCGTCGAGTGTTATCTGTATCACGCTGCCATGCTTGGGCGAGGAGAAATTGGTGGCTTTCATCACACCCTCGTTGAAGCGGCCCAGCGGCTTGAAGGTCTTGAAGTCGGTGGTCTCTACAAAGCCGAAGTTGTGCGGACGGGCACTGTAGATGTCGTACATGATGACCCACCGGTCCTCACCGATGCGCTTCCACACGTTCGGGGCCTCGCAGCCCTTCGGCTCGGCGTCAATCTGCTCGTGGTGGTAGTCGCTGTAGCTGTTGATGCGGTCGCTGATCATGTATTTGATACCGCCGGGGTTCTCCTGCGCCACATAGATCATGAAATAACGGCCGTCGGGCATCGGACAGATGTCGGCGTCGAGCACCTGAATCTTCTCGTCGGGATACTCGAACAGCAGCTGCGGCTCGGTCTCGAGCGTGGTGAAGTCGTCGTTGGCATAGCTGTAGTAAAGCTTGGTGCGCCCGCCGGCCTGCTGACGGATGGTGAAATAGACCATCAGCTTCTGCGCCTGCGGGTCCCAGATGGTCTGCGGAGCCCACGCACAGCCAATCTGGCCGAAGTGCTCGGGGAAGAGCTCGTCGATGCGCACCTCGGTGTGTGTCCAGTGTATCAGGTCGTCCGACCGCATCAGCACCAGTCCACGGTTGTTGCCCCATCCAAACTCGTCGGGGCGCTCCCAGCGCGTGGTGCGCAGACCCATCTCGCGGCCGAACACATGCAGGTCGGTCATGGCGATATAGAACTTGCCGTTGGGTGCGCGGTAGATATGCGGGTCGCGGATGCCCCGCTGGTCGGCTATCGAGTCGCCGGCGATGATAGGCTCGCTGCCGTTGATGGCCTTAAACGTATAGCCGTCATAGCTCACAGCCATGAACAGCGAGTGGGTGGCATCGTTGAAGTAGGTGAACAGATAGGCACCCATCTCCTTCTCGGAAGGCATGGACTGCAGGTTGCCTGCATTCGCTGTGGCGACCATTGCCAGAGCGAGGGAAAAAGTAAGAAATATCTTTCGCATGGTATCAAAAGGTTAGCATTCTGGCTGCAAAGATAACAAAGAATTTCATTTTCAAGAAGCAATCATCACTTTTTTGTAGAAAAGGATGCGACAAAAGCCGCTGGCCTAAGGGGCAAAGGGCGCGGAGTATTCAGAATATTCGGAGTATTCAGAGTATTCGGAGTATTCGGAATTTTCGGAATTTTCAGAATTCTCAGAATTCTCCGATTATTCCGAATTAGTACCTCGAAACTATTTTTCGGCCATTATTTTTGCTTTATCGTGGAAAAAGTGTATCTTTGCGGAATAAATATGACAACACGGTTGTCAGAGGA
>Ga0310695_10015043_pt1 | contig 10364 bp, 7 predicted proteins | sample RumenRJG_04DNA_FD_203882 | JGI IMG/M metagenome (GOLD analysis project Ga0310695, IMG submission 203882) | Bovine rumen microbial communities from Lethbridge, Alberta, Canada - RJG_04 (v2) (version 2) | ecosystem: Host-associated > Mammals > Digestive system > Stomach > Rumen | place: Canada... | reverse complement strand
AGGAGCTGGATTATCTTCTGGTAGATGATCTTGATGCTGTGGCCGGTGACCGGACGTGGGAAATCGCCCTTTATTCCTGTATAAATCTTGCGAGGAAGGTTAACCGCTGTCATCTGATTTTCACCGCTGCCGGACTGCCGTCCGAAGTGAAGTTTTCTCTTAACGATCTGCGTACCAGACTTCAGTGGGGTGAGACTTTTTATCTTCATCCGCTTGACGGGGATGAACTGGCTACGCTGATAAAGTGTATGCTTGCCACCAAAGGGCTTGAAATCAGTCAGTCAGTGATTGATTTTATTTACAGAAGAATAACCTGGACTCTTCCGGAAGTCGTCAGGTGCGCTGAAAAACTTATGAATTTCGCAATTGAGAATAATGCAAAAATTACTGTACCGGTGGTTAAAAAAGCGTTAGGGATCTGAGCGGGAATGCTCCTTCAGATCAGTTTTCGAACTGGGCATCAGATTTTCTGCTCTGCTCGTTCTGAACGATCATCGCATTGATTTTAGCCTTGTCCAGTTTTGTTGTTGCGAACTGGTAAGCGTAGTTGTAGTACATGTTCGAACGGTTGTAGTCACTGACCAGAGCGTATTTACTGCCGCTGGCAATATAATATTCCTTTTTCATTCCAAGAGCTTTATAGCAGTCTGTGAGCAGATCCTGAATCAGAAGGTTCTTCGGATGGCTTTTTGACAGTTCCTTAAGCAGCGTAACCGCCTTCCGGTGCTGTTTTGCATTCATATACGCAATTGCAAGATTCAGATTAACGGTCGGGCTTTTCGGCGTATATTTAAGACGATCGGTAAGAACCCTGATTACTTCGGATGCATTTCCCCGGAGAAGTTCCAAATCTGAAAAAGTATCGAGTATAAAGAGATTGGTCCGGTATGTCTGATCTATCCGGTCGAATGCCTTTTTGGCATTGGCGTAGTCCCTGTTCTGAATATATGCCAGTGTCAGCCCGTACAGAAGATAGTTTTTGTTGTATCTGTGCTGAAGTTCATTCTTTTTCAGCAGCTCAGAAAAATGTTCAACACAGAAATCACCGCTGTTTTTTGAAAATCTTACAAAAATTCTGGCTTTTGCAAAGTAGAAATTTATATTTTCCTGAACTTTGACCTGAGGGTAGCGAAATGCTCTGCTGCGGGCATCTGCCACACGAACCTCAGGGATCGGGTGATCGATCAGATTCTGAGGTATGCGGCGGTATGATCCTGAGGTAAGTTTACTGAAAAACTCCGCCATCTGATTCGGATCAAATCCGGCACGGTACAGCAGATCGATTCCGATATGGTCCGCCTCCAGTTCATCACTTCTCGTATAGTTGATGGTATTCTGCAGGTTAAGAGCCAGGGTTGCATTAAGCGCTGCCATTCCAAGTGTTGGATTGATCAGTGCTAGAACCACGGAACCGACTATTGCGCCTAGTGTCTTTGTCTGCCTGCTTTTAGCATCCTCTATAAATCTTGCCAGGTGACGCTGGGTTACGTGCGTTATTTCATGTGCCAGCACTGCTGCAATCTGGCTTTCATTGTCAGCATAGTTGAACAGCCCCGAGTTTACCTTAACATTGCCGCCGAGAAATGCAGCTGCATTGATAGTCTGATCTTTAATCAGAAAAAAATTGAACGGGAAATGAACATTGTTGGCATGGGAAACTATTTTTGAACCTAGGGTATTGATGTATTCATCAAGCACAGGATCGTCGATGATGTCTAGCAGCTGCCGGGCTTTTTTGAAAAAATATTCACCGAAAACACGCTCTTCCTGGGTGGTTATGGTGGTGGATCCTGCCGTACCGATCTGCGGAACTAGATCGTCAACGTCTCTGTTATTGTAAAGATAGTAGTTTCGATCTCTCTGGTTTAGAGCCTTTTCTAAATCTGATTCCAAATCTCCGGCCATTGTGGCGGCAGTGGTAAACAGAATTGAGGTCAGGAAAATGATAAATAGTTTCAAAGCTGATCCTTTGTGTAATCACGGTATATCACCGTCAAAACAACAGTTGCCGGAACTTCCGTACCGACAACTGTATTTCAGTCTTTGAAATTATTACAGACTTTAAAGCAAATGTAAATTCTTTACTTTACTGTTTATCCCGTCCGGGAAAGACGGTACGGTCTGCAGATTATCTCCTTTGATGACCACCGTGATGTCCGCCGTTTGAATTTCCCGGCTGGATACGGTTAGGAGAAGACTGATGTCCGCCGTGCGGGCCTCCATGTTGACCAGGACGAGGGCCCGGACCTGCATGAGGACCGCGATAAGGTCCAGGACCTACATGATGAGGACCATGATGGCGTGGTGGAGGAGGCGCATGATGATGGCGCGGAGGTGGAGGAGGTGCATGATGATGGCGCGGTGGAGGCGGCGCATGATGATGGCGCGGCGGAGGCGGCGCATGATGATGGTGCGGAGGTGGAGGAGGTGCATGATGATGGTGATGAACCACCGGTGGAGGTGGAGGGGACGGCTCAACCCAGTAGTCATCCTCGATAATGATACAGCCTGACAGTGCAAAGGTTGAAATCATACTGAGAATGAGAAGCTTTAAATTGCTTTGCATTATAAAATACTCCCGTATAATTTTTGTTTTATTATTTTTGTGTGAAAAAAGCTTTCACGCTGATAATGTAGTTGATTTTGGGTTTTTGTTCAATATCTGATTTGATATCCTGCGATATTGATCTGCGTTCGTCAGTGACGAATGTAAAAAGTACAGTCCTTTTACAGTATTGATACAAGATAGAAGGATTGTTTGTTAACATTATTTGAAAAATGTGTGATAATCTGCAACAACTGTGCTGCGGTATTTTTTGCTGATGCAGACAGTGATAGTCATTGGTTTTATTGCAATCAACGGTTTGTTAGTTAAGGTTAGTGCTATGATTAAAGTTTTGAAGGACTGGTACAGAATTCTGCTCAGTGATCCGAATTCTGCAACTCTTTTTCTTCTTCTCACTTGTATCAGTCTGATTATTTACTTCTTTACGGATGTTCTGACTCCAATCCTGCTGGCGCTGGGTGTCTCATATATCCTTGAATGGCCGATCAGTGTTCTCGAGAAAAGAAAACTTCTCAGCAGAACTGTTTCAACGTCCTTGCTTATGTTTATTTTTTTCTCAGGGTTAATTCTCGGATCAATCATGCTGCTGCCGAGTCTGCTCGAGCAGATCACCAATCTGTTCAGAAAAATCCCGGATATGGTGGGCAATCTGGAAGCCTATTTCATGCAGAAAACCAAGGAATACCCGGCTATTGTTGAATATATAGATTTTACAGTAGTGGCGGATGCACTGAAGATGAAGATTGCAGAGTACAGTTCTTCTCTGATTCAGGACAAACTGCCTTCCTATCTGATGAATATTACTACGTTTATTACCTACCTCATTATTGTTCCTCTGCTGTCATTTTTTATGCTCAAGGACAAAAATGAACTTCTCAACAGTCTGAAGGGGGTTTTTCCTCCTAATCTCAGTCTTGCCACAAAGGTGTGGGTAAGAATGAACCAGGAACTGATGAACTATATAAGCGGAAAGTTCCTGCATGTTTGTATTATCGCAGTGGTTAATTTCCTTGCGTTTAGATTTTTTGATTTGAATTATTCAACTCTGCTCGGTATTTCTGTGGGACTGTCGGTGGTTATTCCGTATGTCGGCGCTGCAATTGTTACCATCCCGGTAGCCGGTGTGGCACTTTACCAATTCGGCTTCAATTCAACCTTCGGATATCTGATGGCGGCGTATATCGTTATTCAGATCCTTGACGGTAATGTTCTGGTTCCGAAGCTGTTTTCAGAAAAGATGAAACTTCATCCGTTCATCATTCTTGCTTCTGTGCTGGTGTTCGGCTCTCTCTGGGGATTCTGGGGTGTATTCTTTGCAATACCGCTTGCAACCCTGATAAAGACAATATTTACGCTGTGGCCGCGCGGAGAATATATAGAAGACAAGCATTTATCCGGTGAACAGCATGACAAGGAGGTGCAGCCGGTTTCTGAAGACATGTCAAAATAACCGGTTGAAGCTCCTGAATTGAATAATAACCGGCCGCTTTCGTTGAAGGCGGCTTTTTTGATCTTCAGACTGCAGAAAAAACAACCGGCGGACAATATGCCCGCCGGAAATTCCTTCATTTATATAACATGTTATGCCGGACTGCCTCTAGTACAGAAGTGAGTACAGTTTCCTGCGGAATGCGGATGCTTCAGCGGAAGCCCCCATGGTGGCGATAATATCAAGATAGGTCTGTTTAGCATCCTTGAAGTTAAGATCTTTCTTAAGAACCTCGTAGAGGTAGTTCAGAGCCTCCACCTTGTTGTTAAGCTGACTGTACTGAACGGCAAGTTCAACTTTAAGTTCCAGATTGTCAGGATCCTGGGCAAGACGCTGCTTAAGTTCCTCCACAGGAGAATTATCAAGGGCTTTCTTGGCAAGTTCAAGAGCGGATTTCAGATTTGCGTAATATTCCTTTTCATTCAGCTGATCCTCCATGGTGCAGGCACTGATTATACTTTCAGCGTCGTCAAGCTTGTTCTGTCTGATAAGAATATCCGCTTTGATGAGACGGTATCTGGTCTGATCTGCCAATTCCAGTGATTTGCTGATTTTGGTGAGTGCCTCATCAGTCTTTCCTTCTGCAAGCAGTGCTTCTGCCTCTTTTGCCAGAAGCTGATCTTCTTTAGGCAGATATTCTCCGATTACCTGTTCATATCCTGATTCGATTTCATCCCCCTGCAGAATAGCAACAACACGGGACTGTTTTACAACTGCAACCGCAGGAAGTGCATTAAGCTGGAACTGGTACGCGAGGGACTGCAGCGCAGGATTTGCAATATCAGCGCAGGCAAAAGTCAGATCTGCAGTTCCGATAAAAGCGTTGATTTTGTTTTTCAGTTCGGTCTGTTCCGGAGACTGAGAGTGGTAAATGAAGACTACGACACTTTGCGTCTGTGATTTTTCTACGATTTCAGATTTTAGATTCTGTTCATTCAGTTCAACTAGCATAAATTAACTCCGTGGCATATGCCAAATCCATACAGCGGCGCCTGACAGTCTGACAGTTCCGCCAGACGCGGCGCCCTGCCTTTTCTACCTAATCAGGTCATTATAGCCCACGGGATCTGCTAATACAAGCCGGAGCTCGGACGGTGCGGTTCCGGGGTATATACAGTATGAACTGAACTCTCTATATTCTATTCATTGTAGAACTTGTTCAGCTGCCGCATTGCCTTGAGCAGGGTAGGCATTTTTATATTTACCGCCTTCTGATTGTCGGTACTGTCAGTGAGAAACAGACCGCCGCGACGGTTGATTCTGGTGATCTGGGAGTTTTCAACAATGTAGATCTGTCTGCTGTCTCCGCTTATGACAAATTCAGAATTTGACGCAGGATTAAAAAGGTTTCTTCCGGTTGAATACTCATTGTTAGGAGTGGTAACACCGAGATAGGTTTCCAGCAGAGTAGGGGCTACATCCTCATGTCCGGAAATGAATTCATAGGTTTTCGGAAGCATTGACGGATCGTGGATCATGAACGGAACGTGAAGTTTCTCGAAAGTGTAGTCACCGCTGTAGCCGAACTGCTTGAGATTTCGATAACCCATGTCAAAACCGTATTCACCGGTAATAATCACTATAGTGTTGTCTTTGAACGAAGTTCCCTCCAGGGCGGTAATGATTTTTTCTATTGCCCGGTCCGTACTGTATATCGAGTTCGCATATGCATTTCGGAGAGTTTCGACATTTCTTGTATCTAGTTTCTTGCTTAGAAGTTTTCCCTCATCATTGGTAATAGTCGGGGTAAATCTCACCTTTGACGACTCATTTTTGAGAATGGAAGGGTTGGCTAGAGATACGTACATGAACTGAGGGATCGCTGAACCTGATTTCTGTTCGTTGATTTTTTCAAGAAAAGAAACTACAGCACTGACGGTTTCCTTGTCGCTCTTGAGTGTTTCCGGGATCCTTTCTCTGATTGTACTGAAGGTATTGGTGTCGAGGATTGTTTTATCCTGGGACTCGTTGCTTATGAACGTCCTTACGTGGTATTCCTCATGCTGGAGTTCCTCAATCAGGATCGGGGACACACTGTTGACCAGGGCTGAGTGGTAGTACTGCGGACTTATACCGTAGAAGAACGGGAACATTGCTTCGTCACTCAGAGTGTTGGCCGCATAGTGATTGGTGAACAGCTGGGCCTTTTTGGAAAACTGAGTGGTGAAAGGCATATACTTCTGGGTCAGCATGCTGTATCCGAGACCCTTAACACTGATTACCAGATAATTGAATTTTTTTACTTCCGAGGTAGAAACCTTGATCGATGACAGCGGATATTTCATATCGCTGCTGGTGGTGTTTGAACCTTCAACGGACGGCAGAACGATCCAGTCGTTTTTTGCAATAAATGTTTTTGCTGTCATCGGATATGACAGCGGAAGAGTTGAATCCTGAACAATAATCGGCTGATAGTCGGTGTAGTCAGCCCAGATATGGATCAGATGTGACAGCGCAAATGAGGATATGAATATAGACAGACAGGCTGTGGTAATCCAGTTGTTTCTGTGCTTGTTGGTCTTGTGGGTTGCGTATTTTGCCAGGACGATCTCCGCAACAACCAGTATCGGAATGACTACATAGAGGAAATTGAAATTGATCCCGGTATGATAGTCGGAATTATCCCTGAATACCTGAAGCAGGGTCGGGTTGATGTGAAATTTGAAGTAGTGGAATATCTGTGTATCGATCAGCAGTACGGTCTGACCCAAAACGGCAGCACAGATGCAGAATATCCTGTAGAACCGGTCGTTGGTAAGAATAAAAGCCAGCGGGAACGGGATGAACAGAAAAAATACAAAGTTGACAAACCACAGATGACCGAGCAGATTTACAATCTGGTAGACGGTTGCAAACTGGGTGAAACTGTAGTTGGTGTTCAGTATGTAGCGCACTGATATGATTATTGATATAAATACATTGAATAACAGAAACCAGTGACACCACTCGATAGAGGAGAACACCCGGTCGGAATACGGTATAAATTTTTTGTACTTTTGAAATGAATGCATAGTTACGTTCTTCTTTTCTGACTGCCGTTAATTCTATCAAATTTTGCGATCCAAATCATGATAATTTCTTGCCCGGTTCAAAGAGTCGGCAGTGCAGTGAACTGCAGTCACGGCTGCAGTACAGAGAAGCAGGTCATAAATGAGTGTACATACATAGGAGAAGTTGACGGATTATGCTGCAGGATGCATTAGAAACGGCAAGGAGCAGGCTTGGGGTGCTGTATTGAAAAGATCGTTTTGATGTGCGCGTATTTTTGTGCAATACCCCGGGGATTTTTGATAAGATAAAATAGTCGCTCAGATTGTTTTGTAACCACAATAAATTGTTGTTATCCGCAGCACGGGGCACAATATGTTTGATTACCGGATAGTCGATACATAGTTGGATAAATACTATGCAAAGTGCCGTTCTTTTTTGTGATTAATTCTTTTTTTGAGATATACATCATAGGATTGAATTGAAAAAAACATTAATATGCATTCTGTGTTGGTTAAACAAATGATCAATAAAGTTTGGTTATATTTTTATAAAGGAAATAGCTAATGAATAAGAAAATTATTGCTACTTTAGTTGCTGCTGCAACATTGGGCTTATCTTCAATGGCAAGTGCTTCTATCGAAGAAGGCAAGCTTGTTATCTGGGTAAACGGTGATAAGGCTTATGACGGTATCGCTAAAGTTGGTCAGAAATTCACCCAGGAACAGGGTGTTCCCGTAGAAGTAGCTCATCCAGATGGAGTAGAAAACAAATTCCAGCAGGCTGCTTCAACCGGTAACGGTCCAGATATTTTCATGTGGGCTCACGACCGTTTCGGCGAATGGGCTAAAGCAGGTTTACTGGCTGAATTAAATCCTGACAAGGCTGTACAGGATAAATTCCAGAAGTTTGCCTGGGATGCTCTGACAATCGATGGTAAGATCTACGGTTATCCTATGTCTGTAGAAGCTATCGGTCTGATTTGTAATAAGAAATTAGCTCCAAAAGCTCCTCAGAATTTCGAAGATTTTGCAAAACTTGATGCTGATCTGCAGAAGAAAGGCAAACGTGCAATTATGTGGGATTATACCACTCCATACTACTCATATCCTCTGATTGCTGCAAACGGCGGTTACGTATTCAAGAAGACCGCTCCTGGTCAGTATGATGTTAAGGATACCGGTGTTAACAATGCCGGCGCTGTAATGGGCGTACAGTTCCTGACAGATATGGTTAAGAACAAGGTTATGGAAAAGGGTGTTGACTACGGTGTTATGGACTCAACCTTCAGTAAGGGTGACGTAGCATGTATCATCAGCGGTCCATGGTCATGGGCTAACTATGATGGAAAGATCGACTACTCTGTAAATGCATTACCTAAACTTGGCGGTAAAGCATCCAAGGCATTCGTAGGTGTTCAGGGTCTTGCAATCAACGCACAGTCTCCTAACAAGGATCTTGCTATAGAATTTATTCAGAACTATCTGTTAACAGATGCTGGTCTGCAAGTAGTTAACGACGACAAGAAGATTGGTGCTGCTGCACTCAAATCCTTCCAGAAGAAACTTGAAGCTGACCCTCGCATTAAAGCAACCATGGCTAACGCTGTAAGCGGTGAACCAATGCCAAACGTTGCTGAAATGAACAGATTCTGGTCTGCTTTCGGTCAAGCTCTGAAGAATGCAACTGTTGGTCGTCAGACTGTTAAAGAAGCATTAGATACAGCTGCTCAGCGTATTACTCAGTAGTTTTTTGGGCTCCCTCCTCCTTTGTAATGTAGAGGGGGCTTTTTTGTGTTCTTTTTGGCAAGTTAAATAGGTGTTTGTATATGGCAAACGAAAAAGCTAACTTAAAGTCAGAGTTCCAGTCACCGCTGACATGGCTCAAATGGCTTCTAGTACTTATCATTGTTACATATGCAGGCTACATGGTAGTCTCTATGTATATGAGGGGCGATGTTGCATTCCCTCTATTAATTCTTATCGTGGTATCTTCAGGTGTTGTAATTTTCCTGAGTAAGAAAACTTACGCTCACAGATATGCGTTCCCTGCCATTGCCGGTATGGCGACGTTCATTATCTTCCCTATGTTGTATACCATCTCAATTGCATTCACCAACTACTCAGGTGACCACACTCTGACAGTTGATAGAGCAATGAAGTTCCATCTTGACAAGGTTTACAGAATACCTGCAGATCAGGAAGGCGGCGGAACATATCTGTTCAAGCTCGTTGTAAAGAATCCTGAATCTCCGGCTACAAGACAGGCTCAGGTTATTCTCCAGAAGGAAGATGAAGGGAAGGCTCTCTTTATCTCTGACTATTTTAAGATCAAGACAAAAAATGAACTTTCCAAGAATGGTGAAGCTCCGTCTGTGATTGTTAATCTTTCACCGTATCACGGTCCTGATTCAAAAGACTGTAAAGATCCTGAAGGCAACAGCCTCACTCTGGATGAATGTCTTGTTTCTCTTAGTGATCTGGCTAAACCTGCTGATATCAACACAGTTTATAAACCAGCTCTCGACAAGGTTGACCTGGTTCTTCCTGACAGCAGCGTTAAACTTCGCAAGACTCAGATGCGTAAGTTTGAAGCTGTTATCAACAAGTATGATCCGGTTAAGTACGGTGCTACACTTCCTGGCGGTACTTTCTACACTCACAAGAACCTGCTCAAGGATAATGAAACCGGCAAGTATTTTGCTCCAGATGAAACCGTTGGTTTCTACCGTTATCTGAATGATGATGCACATCCGATTGGTGACAACTATGTACCAGGCTTCAAGATTGGTGTAGGTTTCAGCAACTTCGCAACCATCTTTGAAGATGAAGGTGTTAGAGGTCCGTTCTTCAAGATTTTCGTATGGACGGTTGTGTTTGCCGCTCTGACTGTGTTCATCACACTGGCAATCGGTATGGTTCTGGCATGTCTCGTACAGTGGGAATTCCTGAAGGGTAGAGGTATTTACCGTGTATTCCTGATCCTGCCGTATGCAGTACCTGCGTTCATTTCCATTTTGGTGTTCAGAGGTTTGTTCAACGAATCATTCGGTGAAATCAACGCGATCATCAAATCAGTCCTCGGTATCTTCCTTTCTGCAGATACTGTTAAAGAAATCGAAATTCCTTGGTTCAGTAGTCCTTTAATGGCTAAATCAATGATCCTGCTCGTTAATGCTTGGCTGGGTTATCCTTACATGATGATCCTGTGTATGGGTCTGTTGAAGTCTATTCCTGATGATCTGTATGAAGCATCCGCTATGGACGGTTCATCCTTCATCGATAACTTCTTCAACATTACCTTACCGTTATTGATTAAACC
>Ga0310695_10015036_pt1 | contig 10367 bp, 1 predicted proteins | sample RumenRJG_04DNA_FD_203882 | JGI IMG/M metagenome (GOLD analysis project Ga0310695, IMG submission 203882) | Bovine rumen microbial communities from Lethbridge, Alberta, Canada - RJG_04 (v2) (version 2) | ecosystem: Host-associated > Mammals > Digestive system > Stomach > Rumen | place: Canada... | reverse complement strand
CACATTTCCTCTGGCGGAGATCCTTCCCGTCATCGAGAAATTCGAATAGTTGTCCCATGATTGCGAGAAACCATCAGGGTTATTTCCCCTCAGCAGGGCCGTTTCGCCTATTTCATCCAAAACGACAGGTTCCCCTGGGGTGAGAGGGGTCCAAGTTTTTCCCCCATCCTTGGAGTACTCGACATTCGGGGTGTTACCATTATTCACCAATTCGAATGTGGATTCTTCCTCCTCAGCGGTGAAGGAGAGCTGGCCGACCACATACACGACCACAGCCGTATCGTCGAGATATTTCACCGTCCAACCATCCGGTATTCTGTACGAACCATACTCCAGCGGCAAGGCTTTCGGGCAGACGAAGGTGCCGGTCGGCGCAACGTTATATACCCATTCATAGGTTGTGTTCCCGTACGATCCTTCAAGAATCCAGTCCTCGATGGAGACTTCAATCTCAGACAAATTCACACAGCCCCAGAACATTCTATTGTAACACATATTAACCAATACAGGAGCGGGCAGTGCAGGTGCTTTCTTTAAACTTTTGCACTCTTGGAACATCTCTTCATAACAGGACTCCGCCAACTCCGTGGCCGGCAATTCCGGAGCTTCAGTTAGGCTGACGCAACCATCGAACATGGACGCGTAACAAGCATATGCCAATTTCGTGGCTGGCAATGCAGGGGCATTTTTTAGGTTTTTACACCCAGAGAACATATAGCTGTAGCAATACTCGTCCAGCGTCGTAGCAGACATCTCAGGAGCTTCGATCAGACTGGTGCAATCCGCGAACATTCCATCATAACAGTCAGGTTTCAACGTCGTGGCGGGCAATGCAGGGACCTTTTTCAGACCAGTACATTGACTGAACATTCCACTATAGCAATAATCGGTCAACGTAGTAGCAGGCAACTCAGGAGCCTGCGTAAGGCAGGAACACATAGAGAAGAGATTTTTGAAACATCCCTTGACAGGGATAACGGTTGAGTTGCCCACTCCGTCCACAAGGCTCATCACGCTTCCGCTGGCCGCGATCTTGCCGGTCATCTTGAAACGAGAGATTTTCACAGATGTCTCCATGCGAGAGAATCCATTAGGATTTAATCCCCTCAACATGGCTTGATCACCTTTCTTCCGCAAGGTAACCAAATCGTCAGCTGTTAATACGGACCATGTCGACCCGCCATCTAATGAGTACTGGATATTCGGATTATTTCCATCGTTATTTATGATTCCGAACGTAGAACCATCCTCCTCAGCGGTGAAGGTGAGGTAGTTGGCTTCACCCCCAGCATATTTCACCGCCCAATCCTTCGGTATCCAGCTCTCTCCATAGCGCAGAGGCAGGGTGTACGGGCAGATGAAGGTGCCGGTCGGGGCAACGTCTTTCACCCAACTACCAGTCCCCGAATCAGAACCCCAGTCAGAAAATGAGACTTGGATTTCCGACAGGCTGGTGCAACCCAAGAACATTTCGCCGTAACACTTCTCTGTCAATGTCGTGGCTGGTAATTCAGGGGCTTGCGTCAGACTGGTGCAACCAGAGAACAACTTATAGAAGCAATAACTACTAGGGATTTCCGTGGAATGGCCTTTCCCATCGACTAGACTCATCACGCTACCACTAGCCGCGATTTTTCCCGTCATCATGAAATATGAATATGCGGCGTAAGCCTGAGAAAAACCAGATGGATTGTATCCACTGAGCATCACCTTGTCCCCTTTCTTCGCCAAGACAATCGATTCACCTCCATGCAAGACGAACCACGATGCTCCGTCATAGGAATACAGGACATTCGGGTATCTGCCATTATAGTACGCCAACATGCAGGAAGAGCTATCCTCCTCGGCGGTAAAGGTGAGGTAGTTGGCGGTGGTATCGACCCCCTCAAGGTATTTCACCGCCCATCCGTAAGGAATATTGGACGGGAAGGTGTCTCTGGCAAGTTCCTCCGGGCAATAGAGTGTACCTGAGTAGGAGACGCCTGACAGCCAATAATTATAGTTCACATATTCCCACGAAGTGAAGTATACCTTGATTTCAGAGAGGCTTGAACAACTATTGAACATGAACGAGTAGCAACTCTTTTTCAACTCAGTGGCTGGCAAATCAGGCGCTTTCTTCAGGCTGGAGCAATCAGAGAACATATTGTAGTAACACTGCTCTGCCAATTTCATTGCGGGTAATTCAGGCGCGACCTCCAAGGAGACGCAATAATCGAACATACTATAGTAGCACATATACGCCAACTCGGTAGCAGGCAGTGCCGGCGCTTGCGTCAGGCTGTCGCAGCGGGAGAACATGTACATGTAGCAACTATCCGCCACCGTCGTCGCCGGGAGCTCAGGGGCTTGCTTCAATGCGATGCAATAGGCGAACATATTCGCATAGCAACTATTGGCCAACTCGGTGGAAGGCAATTCGGGCGCCTCTGTCATACTATAGCATCCGAGGAACATGGAATTATAGCATCCCCTGACCATCACACTGGCGGGCAACTGTGGCACATCCACCATTTTGCGGCAGCAGGCGAACGTGGCAAAATAACAATACTCCGCCAACTCTGTGGCAGGTAGTTCGGGCGCCTTCTCCAAGTTGGTACAGAAATAGAACATGTTAGCATAGCAACTATCCGCCAAATGGGTGGCGGGCAGTTCGGGCGCCTGTACCAGGCTTTCACAACGGTTGAACAAATAGCAGAAACAGTTATTGTTCGGAATGGTAAGGCTTTCACCCACACCGTCAATCAAGCTCATCACGCTTCCGCTGGCGGAGATGGAGCCGGACATCACGAATTGCGTGCATTTCAAGTAATCATAGGAGAAACCCATGGGATTATTACCCTTCAACAAAGCCTTATCCCCTTTCTTCGCCAAAGGGATCGAGTCACCATCCGCCAAGAGGTTCCACGTCGCCCCGTCATCCAACGAGTATTGGACATTAGGGTTGTTATGCGTGTTTTTTATTCCAAACGAAGACCCATCCACTGCAGCGGTGAAGGTCAGATAGTTCGCCGCGCTCGCCACACATGCGGCGCAGAGCATCATCATGAAAACTGTAAATATTTTCTTCATAAGCTAAAAAATTTTTTTCTACTTAAACTTCTCGCCAGCGCACCCTTACCCGACCCGCACGACCTGAGCCCCAACGGGGTGGTGATAACACAGGCAGGGGTGTAAACCCCTGTGAACGATGCGGCGGTGCAATCATAGCCCTGAAAGGGCGACACCCTGGTATTCATAACCGAATTGCGTTGGTGCCCCTTAACGCACCAATACAACCGATGTACCATTATTCGTGCGGACCACATAAACGCCCTTGGACGGCACGCTCAACGCACGCTCCCCATCCGCGGAGCTGGAGACCGCCACCCGCTTGCCCGACAGATCATAGAGGGAAACCTCCCCCTCCGCCCCACGGACGTAGACGGTTAAATCATCGCTCCATACGGAGATATTGTCGGCCAAGGTAACACTTTCGACAGAAACGTCCTCGATATATTTCACTGTCCACCCTTCCGGTATTCTGCTCTCTCCATACTCAAGAGCCAAAGCCTTCGGGCAAATGAAGGTGCCGGTAGGGGCGACGTTTTCGACCCAACGATAAGTGTTGTCTTCCCAACGATCAGTGCTATCTTTCCACTTGACGAAGGCCACACTGATTTCAGACAAGTTCGTACACTCTGAGAACATTCCGAAATAACAACTAATTTTCGAGTTTGAGTTGGCTGGCAATTCTGGAGCTGGCAATTCTGGAGCTTGTGTCAGACTGGTGCAACCTGAGAACATGTATTGATAACAAGCACTTACCAACGTCGTTGCTGGCAATTCTGGGGCTTGCGTCAGACTGGTGCAACCTCTGAACATCTGTGCATAACAAAAATAAGCCAATGTCGTTGCAGGCAGTTCTGGGGCTTGTGTCAAACTGGTGCAACCTTCGAACATACTGTTATAACAATTTCCCGCCAACGTTGTAGCAGGCAATTCCGGTGCTTGCGTCAGACTCGTGCAACTTGAGAACAGACTCCAATAACAACCTTCAGCCAATGTCGTTGCTGGCAATTCAGGGGCTTGCGTCAGACTGGCGCAACCAGAGAACAACTCACAGAAACAAGCAGCAGCAGGGACAACAAGAGTTTCGCCTACGCCGTCAATCAGACTCATCACGCTGCCGCTGGCGGCTATCTTGCCCGTCATCGTAAAAGAAGAGTATTTAGAATACATCTTTGAGAACCCTTCCGGATTATTTCCCCTCACCAAAGCCTTGTCCCCCTTATGGGCCAACGTGACGGTATCTCCTGCAGCTAAGGCGTTCCATGTTTCTCCACCATTCAAGGAATACTGCACGTTGGGATTATTTTCACCCTCATTTACGATTCCAAACGTCGACCCATCCTCATCTGCCGTGAAGGTGAGGTAGTTGGCTTCGTCCTCTATATATTTCACCGTCCAACCTTCCGGTATTCTGTCCTCTCCATATTCAAGCGACAATGCTTTCGGACAGTAGAAGGTGCCGGCAGGAGCAACATTTTTAACCCAACCAGAAGTGTTGTCGTTCTGATCAGTGCTGTCTCTCCACTCGACGAAGGCAACTCTGATTTCAGACAAGTTAGTACAACCTGAGAACATCTCCCAGTAACAAGCCATTTTCGCATTTGAGTGGGCTATCAATTCAGGAGCAGGCAATTCGGGGGCTTGTGTCAGACTCGTGCAATCTGAGAACATTCTATCATAACAAAGACCCTCCAACGTCATTGCAGGAAGTTCTGGGGCTTCAGTTAGACTGGTGCAACCTCTGAACATACAGGAATAACAGCCATAAGCCAATGTCGTGGCAGGCAATTCAGGGGCTTGCGTAAGACTGGTGCAACCTGAGAACATAGATTCATAACAACCTCTAGCCAATGTCGTAACTGGCAGTTCTGGGGCTTGCGTCAGACTCGTGCATCCCGCAAACATCCCGTCATAACAAAAATTAGCCAACGTCGTGGCAGGCAGTTCTGGGGCTTGTGTCAAACTGGTGCAACCTTCGAACATACTGTTATAACAATTTCCCGCCAACGTTGTAGCAGGCAATTCAGGGGCTCGGGTGAGACTGGTGCAAGATCTGAACGATCTACAGAAACAGTACCCATTAGGAATCTCCGTAGAAAGTCCTGTTCCATCGATTAGGCTCATCACGCTACCGCTGGCGGACACTTTCCCAGTCATCGTGAAAGATGAATAATTTTCCCAATTTGAGAACCCTTTGGGATTATCCCCTTTCAGCAAGGCCTTGTCACCCTTATGGGCTAATATAACCGTGTCGCCTACTGCTAAGGCAGTCCACGTCTTCCCTCCGTCCAATGAATACTGCACGTCTGGATTATTATTCATGTTCACAATTCCAAACGTAGAGCCATCCTCCTCGGCCGTGAAGGTGAGGTAGTTGGTCTCAGCCGCAACTGTATCATCGATATATTTCACCGTCCACCCTTCCGGTATTCTGTCCACTCCATACTCAAGCGGCAGAGCTTTCGGGCAGTAGAAGGTGCCGGTAGGGGCGACGTTTGCGACCCAATTTTGAGTGTAGGCAATGTAGCTACTCCACTCTTCGAAGGCGACGCTGATTTCAGACAAGTTTGTGCAACCTGAGAACATAGCAGCAATACAATCTCTGAAATCCATTGTTAAAGCAGAAATTTGTGGTGCTCGAATCAGACTGGTGCATCCTTCGAACATGTAGTAATAACAACCTCCAGTCAATGTCGTAGCAGGCAATTCAGGAGCTTCAGTTAGACTTGTGCAACCTCGGAACATCCAGGAATAACAGCCTTGAGCCAATGTCGTGGCAGGCAATTCAGGGGCTTGCGTCAGACTCGTGCAACCTTCGAACATGGAACGGTAACAAAAATCAACTAATGTCGTCGCAGGCAACTCGGGGGCTTTCGTCAGACTTGCGCAACCGCTGAACATACCCCAATAACAACCAGTCTTCAGATCGGTCACAGGTAATTCAGGTGTCTCCGTGAGACCTGTACATCCTGAGAACATTTCCCCATAGCAATGTTCCGTCAGCATTGTCACAGGCAGTTCTGGAGCATGTGTGAGGCTTGCGCAATCACTGAAAAGTCCATAAAAACAATAATCGACAGGAATTACATTGCCAATGCCCATTCCATCGATAAGGCTCATCACCCCACCGCTGGCGGCGATCTTTCCTGTCATCGTGAAAGACGAGTAGCTTTCTGTACTATAAGAGGATACACCACTCTTTTTTGAAAATCCGTTCGGATTATTTCCCCTCAACAAAGCTTTGTCACCCTTATGAACCAATATGACCGAGTCACCTTCCGCCAATATATTCCATGTCTCTCCTCCGTCCAACGAATACTGCACGTCAGGATGATTACTTCTGTTCACAATCCCGAAAGAAGAGCCATCCTCCTCGGCGGTGAAGGTGAGGTAGTCATTAAACCTCACCGTCCAGCCTTCCGGTATCCTATCCAAACCATACTCGAGAGCCAATGGTTTCGGGCAGATGAAGGTGCCGGTAGGGGCTACGTCTGCGACCCATTCAGATGTGTTCTCCCACACGACGAAGGAAACTTTGATTTCAGACAACATTGTGCAACCTGAAAACATGGAAGCGTAACAGCTGTCGGCTAACGTTGAAGCGAGCAATCGCGGTGACTGAATCAGACTGGTGCAACCGGAGAACATGTTCCCATAGCAATAAGTCGCCAACGTTATCGCAGGCAAATCAGGCACTTGGGTGAGGTTCGCGCAACCGGAGAACATGGATGCGTAACAATAATCAGTTAACGTCGTGGCAGGCAGTTCTGCCACTCGGGTCAGACTGGCACAATCAATAAATAGGCCATAAAAACAATAATCAACAGGGACAACAAGGGTTTCGCCTATGCCGTCGATCAGGCTCATCACACTACCGCTTACAGCAATCTTTCCTGTCATCGTAAAAGACGAGTATGAGCTATCCGCCTTCGAGAATCCGTCCGGATTATTTCCCCTCAGCAAGGCTTTGTCTCCCCTATGGGCCAATGCGATTGCATCTCCTTCGACCAGTGCATTCCATGTTTCCCCGTCATCCAATGAATACTGCACGTCTGGATTATTATTTCTGTTCACAATTCCGAACGAAGACCCATCCTCCTCGGCCGTGAGAGTAAGGTAATCAGCATATTTCACCGTCCAACCCTCTGGTATCCTGCTCGCTCCATACTCAAGAGACAAATCTCTCGAGCAGAAGAAGGTGCCGGTAGGGGCTACATTTTTGACCCAATTAGAAGTTTCTTTTCCCCATAGGATGTGTGCGGCATTTATTTCAGACAGGTTTACGCAACCCTGGAACATGGTCTCGTAACAACTAGTCGACAACTCAACGGCAGGCAATTTTGGCGCTTTTGTAAGGCTTGTGCAACCAGAGAACATGTTAGCGTAACAATAACTAGACGTCTCCATCGCAGGCAATTTCGGGGTTTTGGCAAGGTTTGTGCAGCCGGAGAACATGGAACGGTAACAAGCATATGACAATGTCGTGGCTGGCAAATCAGGAGCTTCTGTCAAGCTTGTGCAGCCGGAGAACATGGAATGGTAACAGGATGACGACAAATTCACGGCAGGCAAATCAGGAGCTTCTGTCAAGCTTGTGCAACCCGAGAACATGCTCTGATAACAGTAAGCCGCCCCCAACGTTGTGGCAGGTAATTCAGGTGCTTCCGTGAGATTTGCACAACCAGAGAACATAGATTCGTAACAAGCGTAATTTAATGTTGTAGCAGGTAATTCAGGTGCTTTGGTCAGACTTGTGCAACCTTCGAACATATATTGATAACAATTACCAGCCAACGTAGTAGCAGGCAGTTCTGGAGCTTGCGTCAAGCTGGAGCATCCTTTAAACATTAACTTATAACAATCATCAGCCAACGTGGTAGCCGGCAATGCGGGGGCTTGCGACAGGCTGGCACAACCTTTGAACATGGAATAATAACAATAACTTGCCAATGTCGTGGCTGGCAGTTCTGGGGCTTGCGTCAGACCGGTGCAACCCGAAAACATATACATGTAACAACTATCCGCCAACGTCGTCGCAGGCAATGCAGGGGCTTGCGTCAGACTCGCACAATCCGAGAACATGGAATAATAACAACCACCTACCAATGTCACAACTGGCAGTTCAGGGGCTTGCGTCAGACTCGTGCAACCTGCGAACATCCCGTCATAACAAAAATTAGCCAATGTCGTCGCAGGCAGTGCGGGGACTTGCGTCAGACTGGTGCAACCTAAGAACATCGCGTCATAACAAAAAGCGGTCAATGTCGTAGCAGGTAATTCAGGGGCTCGGGTGAGACTGGTGCAAGATCTGAACGATCTACAGAAACAGTACCCATTAGGAATCTCCGTAGAAAGTCCTGTTCCATCGATCAGGCTCATCACGCTACCGCTGGCGGACACTTTCCCGGTCATCTCGAAAGTTGAATATTGAGTTCTACTCCTTGAGAACCCTTCCGGATTATCTCCCCTCAGCAAAGCCTTGTCACCCTTATGGGCCAACGTGATGGTATCGCCTGCAGCCAGTGCGGTCCAGGTTTCTCCACCATCCAATGAATACTGCACGTCAGGATTATTTTTATTGTTCACAATTCCGAACGTAGAACTATCCTCCTCTGCCGTGAAGGTCAGATAATTCGCCGCGCTCGCCACGCATGCGGCGCAGAGCATCATCATGAAAGCTGTAAATATTCTCTTCATAAGCTAAAAAATTTTTTTTCTACTTAATCTTCTCGCCAGCGCACCCTTACCCGACCCGCACGACCTGAGCCCCAACGGGGCGGTGACAACACAGGCAGGGGTGTAAACCCCTGTGAACGATGCGGAGGTGCAATCATAGCCCTGAAAGGGCGACACCCAGGTATTCATAACCGGATTGTGTTGGTGCCCTTAACGCACCAACACAACCGATGTACCATTATTCGTCCGAACCATATAAACGCCTTTGGACGGCACGCTCAACGCACGTTCCTCATCCGCAGAGTTGGAGACCGCAATCCGTCTACCCGACATATCATAGAGGGAGACCTCCCCCTCCGCACCACGCACATAGACGGTTAAATCATCGCTCCATACGGTGATGTTGACGGCCAAGGCTTCGGCCACGCCTGTGAGGATGCTATCCGAAACGAGCATCCACCCATCCGGCACATAATCATCCCCGACGTTTGGCGCAAGGCTGGCAGGACTGAAGAGCTTGCCCTCTGGGGCGACCCCATGGAGCCAATCCTCCGTTCCGTCCGCCCAGTCGGAGAACGAAACGCTCACCTCGGAGAGGTTCTCGCAGTCATAGAACATTCCCTCGTAGCTACCCTCCTCGAGCGTGGTGGCAGGCAATGCGGAGGCTGACGTCAGGCTCGTGCACCCGCGGAACATATCCTTGTAGCAGTATGCCTTCAACTCCGTAGCGCTCAAATCAGGCATTTCCGTGAGCCCTGCGCAGTTTTCGAAGAGGCTGGCGAAGCAATACTCGTTCGGGATGGTCGTAGCCCCTCCTGTCTCGTCTATCAGGCTCATCACGCTTCCGCTCGCGGAGGCGGCACCCTCGACATCAAATTGGATGCGTTGCGTCTCGGTGGAGAATCCGGACGGGTTATTACCCTTGAACAGGATCTTATCCCCCTTCTTCGCCAAGGTGACAGGCGTGCCGGGAACCATCTCCGTCCACGTCTCGCCGCCGTCCGTCGAATACTTCAGGTCAACACCCGTAGAAGGGAGGTTCCTTCTCATAACCGGTCTCTTCTCACCCTCCACAGAGGCAACGGAGGACTCATCCGAGAGTTGCGGATAAGGGGCAGGCTGGATGTCACCGCCGCCCGCTTCACCTTCCGTGACCGCGACGCTGACGTTATCCTCCTCAGCCGTGAATGTCAGATAGTTTGGTTCTTCCTCAATATATTTCACCGTCCAACCACTAGGTATCCAGCTCGTTCCATATTCGAGAGGCAGGCCTTTCGGACAGATGAAGGTGCCGGTAGAGGCCACATCAACGACCCAATCAAGCGTCGAGCGGGAAGCCGCCCAATCAACGAATGAAACACTGATCTCGGACAGGTTTGAACAACCAAGGAACATCTCCTTATAGCAATCCTCAGCCAACGTCGTAGCCGGCAAATTTGGAGCCTTTGTGAAGCCTGTACAATCCTCAAACATGCCATAATAACACTCCTCAGTCAAATCAGTCGCTGGCAATTCAGGAGCCTGCGCCATATTCGAGCAGCCCTTGAACATATACTTGTAACAACCCTTCTTCAAGGTGGTGGCAGGCAATGACGGAGCGGCTGTAAAGGTATTGCAACCCTCGAACAGTCGGTAGAAGC
>Ga0310695_10015035_pt1 | contig 10368 bp, 6 predicted proteins | sample RumenRJG_04DNA_FD_203882 | JGI IMG/M metagenome (GOLD analysis project Ga0310695, IMG submission 203882) | Bovine rumen microbial communities from Lethbridge, Alberta, Canada - RJG_04 (v2) (version 2) | ecosystem: Host-associated > Mammals > Digestive system > Stomach > Rumen | place: Canada... | reverse complement strand
TTGCCCTCTTCCGTCACACTGCCGCCGACGTTTGACAGCATCAAAACACCGTCTGTTACTAACCTGTTCGATAAAGATAAACGCCATCACAGGCAGTGCGCCACCTTCTCCTCGGGAGAAGGCTTGGCGTGGCGTCCGAAGTGATTCTCTTATGGGAAAGCGGTGTGATCATATAAAAGACAGGATCGGAACCCTCGCGGAATGCCGACCCTGTTTCTTTTATGTTGCCGATTATGCGGCGTGTCGCATATGCAGAGATGTTTCCGCGTGCGAAAGCCTTCCCCCGAGGGGAAGGTGGCACGGCACCTGAGCGGTATAATTCCTGTAATGGCAACGTTCGGAAATATAACAAGCTTTTGTTTAAACGGAAGCTTTGCGGTGACGTGACGGAAGAGGGCAAGCGAAGCGTTTCCAAAATCGGACGGTCAGCAAAAGGACAGGTTCGCTTGCCCTCTTCCGTCACACTGCCGCCGACGTTTGACAGCATCAAAACACCGTCTGTTACTAACCTGTTCGATAAAGATAAACGCCATCACAGGCAGTGCGCCACCTTCTCCTTGGGAGAAGGCTTTTTGCACGTCGCCGGACGGTGCTCTCTTTAGAAAATCATACGGCGCGGACACCAATCCTGTTTTTTATGCGGCGCGTTCGTGCCGGAAGGGAATGATCACCGCCTTGCGCTTTGGCTTGACGACTGTCGGTTGGCGCACGGCACGGCGTCGGCGCACGGTGCGCTGCTGTTTGCGCCTGCCGCCGAACAAGATCACCCTGACCGGATACGCCACCGCGTAGCAAATGAATGTTATCAGACAAAAATTGATCAGCAAATGCATATCCATAACCTCCCTCGTTCCTTATACTTTGCTTATACTTTCATTATAGCCGAATCACTGTCCCATAAAACGGACAATGCAGGCGCGGCGGCAGGTTTGTTAAAAATTTGCCGGAACTGCAATTCTTTGGTTGCACTTTTGCTGTTTTTTTGCTATACTGTTAGGGAACGTTAATTCTTGAAAAGAGGTAATGAGTATGGCAGTGATTAAACCGTTCAGGGGCATGCGCTTTGACACCGAAAAGGCAGGCGAGCTGAAAACGCTCTGCTGTCCGCCCTATGATATCATCAGCGAGGAGCAGCGCAAGGCGTTTATTGCGCAGAATCCGTACAACGTGATCCGTCTGGAGCTTCCCAAGGAGGGCGACGACGTGTATGAGCGCGCCGGCGAGGTGCTCGATCTGTGGCGCGACAAGGGCGTGCTGGTGTATGAGGATAAGCCTGCGATCTATGTGTATGAGATGGAGTTCAACGCCTACAACAAGCGCAAGCGCGTCAAGGGCTTGATCGCGCGCGTCAAGGTGGAGGAGTTCTCCAAGGGCGTGATCTTGCCGCATGAGTTCACGCTCTCCAAGGCAAAGGAAGACCGCCTGAATCTGATGAAGGCGACCAACTGCAATTTCAGCCAGATCTATGCGCTCTATATGGACAGCGAGCACACCACGCTGCAAACGATCGACGCCGAATCGACCGCAGACGCGGCGTATGCGTTCACCGACAACGACAACGTCACCCACCGTCTGTGGGTCGTCACCGACGAAAAGGTTATCAAAAAGCTCTGCGCCGATTTTGCCGATCGCAAGCTCTATATCGCCGACGGCCATCACCGCTACGAAACCGCCCTCAACTATCGCAACTACTGCCGCGAAAACGGCATTTCCAAGGAGGGCGACGGGCAGGATTATCAGATGATCTATCTCGTGGACATGGAGCACCCGGGCTTGGTGGTGTTCCCGACACACCGCATGGTGCGCAATCTGCCCGACTTTAGCAAGTACAACGTGCTCGCGGGCTGCGAGCCCTATTTTGAGATCGAAAAATATACCGCCGTCGGCAATATGAACACCCTTCTTGCCGAAAAATACAACCAGGGCAAAAAGGCGTTCGCGTTCTACTGCGGCAAGGGCGAGTGGTATCTGCTGACCTTGAAGGACATCGGCGTGATGAGCAAGGTGCTGCCCGATGTGAGCGAGGCTTCGCAGCAGCTTGACGTCAGCGTGCTCCACAGCCTGATCCTCGAAAAGACGATGGGCATCGACAAGGAGAACATGGCAAACCAGATTAACCTGACCTACACCAAGTTCTTTGAGGAAGCCATTGTCAAGGTGGACAAGGGACAGTTCCAGTGCTCGTTTATCCTCAACCCCACACGCGTGACCGAGATCCGCGACGTGGCAGCCGCCGGCGAAAAGATGCCGCAGAAGTCCACCTATTTTTATCCCAAAATGATTACCGGCATGGTGATGAACGACATCGGAGTGGAATAAATGAAGCTCTTAACGGTTTTTACCGGCGGCACCATCAGCTGTTCCGAAGCGGACGGCGTGCTCGCTCCCGACAGCCAAAACGGCTCCTATCTGCTCGGGCTGGCAAGACAGGCAGGTGTGCGCGACGATTTTGAGACCGTGCAGCCGTTTTCGGTGCTGAGCGAGAACATGACGCCGGCGCACCTCAGGGCGCTGCGTGCCTGCATCGCGGAGCGGCTCGGCGAGGGCTATGACGGCGTGCTTGTCACCCACGGCACTGACACGCTGGCATATACCGCCGCCTATCTCGACTTTGTGCTGGGTGCGCAGGACATGCCGGTGGTGCTCGTCTCTGCCAATTATCCGCTGCGCGACAGCCGCTCCAACGGTCTGCAAAACTTTGTCGCCGCCGTGGAGTTTCTGCGCACCGGCAAAAGGGGCGTGTTTGTCGCCTATCATAACACCGGCGACAGCCGGACGACGATTCACCGCGGCAGAGAGGTCTTGCCGCAGGCGCCGTATGAGGACAGCGTTTTCAGCCTGTTTATGCAGCCATGCGGCTGGATAGAGAACGGCGTGTGGACAGAGAACCCCTGTCACACGGAGCGCGCTTGGGAGGACTTGTCCGCCTGCGAGCTGAACGGACGCGTGCTCTTTTTGCGCCCGTATGTCGGCATGGTCTATCCGGCGCTGCCCGACGTCAAGGCGGTCTTGCTCGAGGGCTGGCATTCCGGCACACTCCCGACCGCCACAGAGGAGCTGCGTGCCTTTTGCCGCGCCGCCAAGGAAAAGGGCGTCGGCGTTTATCTGACCGGCAGCCGCGACGGTTTTGCCTATGAGAGCAAGCAGCTGTTTGAAGCGCTGGGCATCCGGACGATGCAGCCCATGCCGCCCTCTGCGGCATATGTTTATTTAATGCTGAATGCGTAATTGGCAGGGAAAGGAAAGGCTCTGCGCAAGCTTTCCTTGGCACCGTAGGGGCAAACCCATTGTTTGCCCGACAGCAGCAGGGATTTATAGTTATAAGAAAACGTTTTGCTGTGCAGAGAACGTTTGATGATGCCAAAGCCTTCCCCCGAGGGGAAGGTGGCGCGGCACCTGCGCAGTGCATTTTCTGTATTGCCGCGTTTTGAAATATAACAAACGCCTGATTTACGGGAAGCTTTGCGGTGCCGTGACGGAAGAGGGCAAGCGAACCTGTCCTTTTGCTGACCGTCCGATTCAGGAAGTGCTTCGCTTGCCCTCTTCCGTCACACTGCCGCCGACGCTTGATAAATTCAAAACATCATCTATTCCTAACCTATTATAGTAAGATTACCGCCATCGCAGGCAGTGCGCCACCTTCTCCTCGGGAGAAGGCTTTCGCAACGTCAGGCGTTTTTCTCACGACCAAACATTTCTGCAAAACAATAACCGTCTGCCGTTGCTGCCGGACAGGGGCAAGCCCTGTCCCTACGATTTGTTTTCAGAAGTTTATGCTAATCCTAAGTGGGAAAGTTGAATTGGATTTTACAGCCGGAACATGCGTTGGAATACATGTTCCGGCTTGTTTTTGCGCAAAAAAGGAACCTCCTGTCCGTGTGGACAGGAGGTTTGTCATGCGTGGAATTAATTTTGCAATGTATGATAGAGAGATTGCACCGTTGCCGCGGTAGGCAGTCCGCGAATCTAACGTTAGAATAATAGATTACCGTCATCGCCGCGCTATAAACAGCAATAGCCACATCACCGCAAACGCCTTTTCTGACGCGGCGTTGATGATACGTTATCTCACCATCCTGCTATCCAAAGCCGCGCTGAGAGTAACGGCACGTTACTGGTAGTCGAAAACGTTTGCCCAGCTGAGGAGGAGTTCGCGCTCTTCGGGGTTGCCCTTGACGGACTGGGAGGCAGCAACGATGGGCATCCAGTTGTTGACATACTGGCGCGCGGTGTCGCTCTTGAAGCAGTAGAGCTTGAGGTATTTTTCCGCAAGGTCCTTTTGCCCGTTGAGCATGAACAGCAGATAGGTCCTTGCGGCGTCGGCTGCGCCGTTGCCCTGTGTGGCGTGCGACCAGTCGAGAATGTAGGGCGTGCCGTCGGGCGTGATGATCACGTTGGAGGGGTTAAAGTCGCCGTGGCAGACCTTGTTGTGCGTTTTCATGCTGGCAAGGCGCGTGTGCAGCTCATAGCGCGTGGTGGCGTCCAGATCCGCCTGACTGATCTTGTCCTGCATTTTGTCCTTGATGCGCTTGAGAAGCGGACATTTTTTGCTCAGGATCTTGAGCTGTACGTCCACAAAGAGGTTCATATATTCGTCGATTTTGTCGGGATTCTCGTCCATCAGCTCCTTGAGGGTTTTGCCCTCGATGTAGTCGGAGATGATCGCCCATTTGCCGTCGATTTTGGTGACCTCCTCGATCTTGGGAATGTTTAGACCGGTCTCCTCCACACGCGCCTGGTTGAGCGCCTCGTTGAGAATGTCGGACTTGGGGAAGGACTCGTCAAACACCTTGGCGACAAGATCGCCGTCGCGGTAGATGGTTTTATGCTTTCTTTCTGCAATAATGGTATCCAGTTTCATAAAGAAGCTCCTTTGGGGAATAGTTTTATATGATTCTTATATATTATACACTATTTTTGCGGAATAGTATAGGGGATTTTGAAAAATTCTATAACTTTTTTGCAGGGCGGCTTCTAAAAAATCTTGATGTTTCTTTGATGAATTTTGCCCATATGTCTTGACTTTGGTCGCTTAGATTACTATAATTAGCATGTCGGAAACGCAAGTTTCCAAACGAAAGGAGATTTCATCATGAAAAAAAGAATTGTGTGCGCGCTGTTTGCGGCTTCTTTGATGGCAATCGCCGCGTTGGCAGGCTGCTCCGGCGGTCAGGCGTCTGCGCCTGCACCGGCTTCGTCGGCAGCACCGGACGCTCCGGCTGAATCGAACGCCGCTCCGGCAGAGCAGTCCTCTCAGCAGAGCGCGGCTCAGACGGACGCTGTGATGGGCAAGCTCAGCGCAAAAAAAATCGGCAGCGTCAAGCTTGACACCAATGACGTGGAGTTCACCGGATCGGGCTACATCTATCAGATTTCCGGCAAATACGGCGTGGTTTCGCTCGACGGCTCCAAGGACACCGGCGCCAAATACGCGGCGGCAAAGGAGGTTGACGGCTCCTACTCCAACAAGGGCTATATCGCCGTCAGAGAGCTTTCCGGCGACAACAAGAACGTCAACACCTGCGGCTTGGTGGACAAGAACGGCAACGAGGTGCTTCCCTGCAAATACGCCGGTATCGAGATGCTCAACGACAGATATGCCAAGGTCATCACCGCCGACAAGGAGACCAAGGACAAGGACGCCGCGCTGATTTATTTTACCGACAAAATGGTATCCTTCTCTCCGGACGAAGGCGACGTTATGTACAGCGGCAAGTGGGAGGTCTATGATATGACCGCTAAGCAGCCGGTCAAGAACGCCACCGGCACACGTCCGTACACGGTTTCGGCAAAGGGTCAGTTTGTTATCTTTACGGACGACAAAGAGAACAGAGTGACCGTTGACGCAGCCGGTCTGCCCACCAACGAGGGCAAAAAGATCTATGACGACGGTTCCTATAAGCTCGAAAAGAACGGCAAGGGCGAGGTGTATGACACCGACGATCAGCTGCTCTTCACTTATGACGAAAATGCCTATGAGGTATCCCGTTACGTGGAGCCGTATTATGTTGCGCGCACAACCGACGCCAACTACAAGCACACCTATTTTCTGCTCGACAAAAAGGGCAATACCGTTTCGAAGGAATTTTCGGAAGAGCTGGACTATGTGACCCCTGCATTTGTTTTGAGCGGCAAGAGGGTTTGCAAGCTCGACGGCACCCAGCTGTTCCCGAACGATTATTCCACACTGAAGGTGGACAAACGCTACGGCGATGTTTATTCGGCTTCCAAGTCGAGCAGCTATACTATCTTTGACAAGAACGGCACTGTTTTGTTTGCCAACGACTCCGGCGAGGAGGGCGTCAGCGCTTCTGCTTTCTATGCCTACAAAAAGGACGGCTACGGCTTGCACTACTACAACTTCGGCGCCAAGACCTTTAGCATTGACGGCAGCATCAAAGGCGACTGGTATGTTTCCGTCGATAACGGAAAGGTCTGCGATTTGGTGCAGACCCGCACCGGCGAGAAGATCATCGACAGCAGCTACGGCAGATTTGAGGTCGTGGAGGATCAGCTCGAAAAAACGGAGTATATCATCGCGATGAATTCGGTGAACGACAAGTATTCCAAGGGCGATTTTGATATTTATCAGGTAACCTATACAGAATAATCGGATTTGTCCATACATCAAAACGGCAGGCTTCGGGATTCCCGTTGCCTGCCGTTCTTATATTGTTTGATTTGAAATGATTTGACCGCTTACACCGCGTCCTTGTTGTTGCCGTAGAACGCATTGAGATACATTTGCTTGATCTCGCTCATCAGCGGATAGCGCGGATTGGCGCCGGTGCACTGGTCGTCAAACGCCTGCTCGGTCATCTCGTCGAGGGTGGCGAGGAAGGCTTCCTCGGTCACACCGTAGTCGGCGATGGTCTCCTTGATGCCGACCTTCTTTTTGAGGTCGTTGAGCCCGTCGATCAGGTTCTCCACGCTCTCTGCGTCGTCCTTGCCGCCAAAGCCGAGGAAGCGCGCCACTTCGGCATAGCGCTCCAGCGTGTGCGGATGGTCATACTGCGGGAAGGTGCCCATCTTGGTGGGGACCTCGGAGGAGTTGAAGCGGATGACCTGCTCGAGCATCAGCGCGTTGGCAACGCCGTGCGCGATGTGATGGAACGCGCCGAGCTTGTGCGCCATGGAGTGGCACACGCCGAGGAACGCGTTGGCAAACGCCATGCCTGCCATGGTGGCGGCGTGGGCGACCTTTTCGCGCGCGAAGGGCTCGTTCTGTCCGTTGTCGTAGCAGGCAGGCAGGTACTTGAAGATGACCTGCAGCGCCTTGAGCGCCAGACCGTCGGTAAAGTCGGTCGCCATGACGGAAGCGTATGCCTCCAGCGCGTGCGAGACCGCGTCGATACCGGAGGCGGCGGTCAGTCCCTTGGGGCCGCTCATCATGTTGTCCGCGTCCACAATCGCCATGTTGGGCATCAGCTCATAGTCAGCAAGCGGATACTTGATGCCGGTATCCTGATCGGTGATGACCGCAAAGGGCGTCACCTCGGAGCCGGTGCCGGAGGAGGTGGGGATGGCGATAAAATACGCCTTTTCGCCCATTTTGGGGAAGGTGTAGATGCGCTTGCGGATGTCGGAGAAGCGCATTGCCATATCCTGAAAATCCACATCGGGATGCTCATAGAGCACCCACATGATCTTTGCCGCGTCCATTGCGGAGCCGCCGCCAAAGGCGATGATGGTGTCCGGCTCAAATTTGCGCATGGCTGCGGCGCCGTTCTGCGCGGAGAGCAGCGAGGGGTCGGGCTCAACGTCGGAAAATACCGTGCAGGTGATGTTCATCTCGTTGAGCTTGTCGGTGATCGGCTTGGTGTAGCCGTTTTGGTACAGGAAGGAGTCGGTAACGACAAAGGCTTTCTTTTTGCCCATGACGTCCTTCAGCTCCTGCAAGGCAAGGGGCATGCAGCCCTTCTTGATATAGACCTTTTCAGGCGCTCTGAACCACAGCATGTTCTCTCTCCTCTCGGCAACGGTTTTGATGTTCAGCAGGTGCTTCACGCCGACGTTCTCGCTCACGGAGTTGCCGCCCCAGGAGCCGCAGCCCAGCGTCAGAGAGGGCGTGAGGTTGAAGTTGTAGAGGTCGCCGATGCCGCCGTGGGAGGAGGGCGTGTTGACAACGATGCGGCAGGTCTTCATGGTCGCCGCAAATTTGCTGAGCTTTTCGCGCTCGTTCACCGCGTCGAGATAGATGGAGGCGGTGTGGCCGTAGCCGCCGTCGGCGATCAGCTGCGAAGCCTTTGCCAGCGCGTCGTCAAAGGTGTCGAATTTATACATAGCCAGCACGGGGCTGAGCTTTTCGTGGGCAAATTCCTCGCTGATGTCAACGGATTCCACCTCGCCGATCAGCACCTTGGTTGTCTCGGGAACGTCCACGCCGGCGAGCTTGGCGATGGTGACGGGCTTTTGACCGACGATCCGCGCGTTCAGCGCGCCGTTGATGATGATGGTCTTGCGCACCTTTTCGGTCTCCTCGGGATCGAGAAGATAACAGCCGCGCGCCTTGAATTCCGCTTTTACCTTGTCATAGATCTTGTCGCTGACGATCACGCTCTGCTCGGAGGCGCAGATCATGCCGTTGTCAAAGGTCTTGGAATGGATGATGGAGTTGACGGCGAGCAAAATGTCGGCGGATTCGTCGATGATCGCCGGCGTGTTGCCTGCGCCGACGCCGAGCGCCGGCTTGCCGCTCGAATAGGCAGCCTTGACCATGCCGGGGCCGCCGGTGGCAAGGATGCAGTCAGCCTCCTGCATCAGCATGTTGGTCAGCTCGAGCGACGGCACGTCGATCCAGCTGATGATGTTTTCGGGAGCGCCTGCCGCGACAGCCGCCTCCAGCACGATACGCGCCGCCTCGATGGTGCTCTTTTTGGCGCGCGGATGCGGGCTGAGAATGATGCCGTTGCGTGTTTTCAGGCACAGCAGCGCCTTGAAGATCGCCGTGGAGGTGGGGTTGGTGGTCGGAATGACGGCAGCGATAACGCCCAGGGGCTCCGCGATCTTTTGTGTGCCGTAAACCTTGTCCTCCTCGATGACGCCGCAGGTCTTGACATCCTTGTACGCGTTGTAAATGTACTCGGAAGCAAAGTGATTTTTGATGACCTTATCCTCGGCAACGCCCATGCCGGTCTCTTCCACTGCCATCTTGGCGAGCGGGATTCTGGCGCGGTTGGCGGCGGTGGCAGCGGCAAGGAAAATCCTGTCTACCTGCTCCTGTGTGAACGCGGAATACGCTCTCTGTGCGGCTCTCACTCTTTCCAAAGCCGCCTCAAAGCTCTCTGCGCTCTCCACAATAGGATACTCTTTGTTGCTCATAGAATCTACCTCTTGATTATGGGATGAATAATGACAAATTCACACACGGTGAACAATGGATCCGGATCAGCGTGCCATTTCCTGATATTTGATGTTGTGGGACTTGGCGTAGGAGATCGCGTAGGAGCCGGCGTAGCCCTTGATGGTCAGGCTGTCGGAGCATTCGGCAAAGGTGTCGTCCGCGATCTTGGTGATGGTGATGGGAATGCTCACCTCAGTCAGCGAAGCGCACTGGAAAAATACCTTTTCGCTGAGGGCGGAGAGGTTGTCGCTCTCGGGAATGACGATGCTCGTGATGCCGGTCGCCGAAAAAGCGTTCCACTCCAGCTTTTTGAGGGTGGTGGGCAGGGTGACCTTGGTGAGGTTTTTGCAGTTCCAGAACGCGTTGACGCCGATGGTGCGCACGCCCTCGGGAATGGCGATCTCCTTGAGCTTCTGGCAGCCGGAGAAGGCATACTTTTGGATCTCCTGCACGGTCTTGGGAATCTTGACAGACTCGATGTCGGAGTTCTGGAAGAGGTTTGCCTCGATGACCGTCACGCTGGCGCCGTTGACGGTGGAGGGGATCTCCACATTCTTGGAGCTGCCCTTGTAGACCGTCACCTTGACCTCCTTGTCGTTGAGGCGGTAAAAGCTGAAATCGCCTTCCTCAAAGTCGGGCTTGGTCGGCTCGATCTTGTAGCCGGGGCCGCTGGAGTTGGAGGTGGTGACAGAGGTGTTCTTTTTGGATTTTTCGCAGCCGCAGCCGGAAGCGGCAACTGCTACGCCCGCACACATGGCGAGCGCCAGGATTGCGCTGATGATTTTTTTCATGTTTCTTTTCCTTTCTGTTGACAGCCGAACAAGCTTGCCGTCATCATTTTACCTGATTGTTAAAAGAATGTCAATGTCCTTTTTCGCTGTATTGCGGCTTGTCCGGTCGCCGAATTGATGAATAGGTGGTGTAGGACACGGCTTTGCAGGCAAAATAACCGGAATCAAATCTATTATACTATAAAAGAACCGCAGTTTCAATTGCTTTTTTGCATGTATTCATATTTTTTCCGC
>Ga0310695_10015034_pt1 | contig 10368 bp, 7 predicted proteins | sample RumenRJG_04DNA_FD_203882 | JGI IMG/M metagenome (GOLD analysis project Ga0310695, IMG submission 203882) | Bovine rumen microbial communities from Lethbridge, Alberta, Canada - RJG_04 (v2) (version 2) | ecosystem: Host-associated > Mammals > Digestive system > Stomach > Rumen | place: Canada... | reverse complement strand
AGAAAAAGCACGCCTGGTAAAAGAGGGAAAAATCAAGAAAGACAAGAACGAATCTATCATCTTCCGCGGTGAGGACAATTCTCATTATGAGAAGTTCCCGGATGGGAGGGTTGTCTGCATCGATGATGAAATACCGTTTGAAGTGCCTCAGAACTGGGAATGGATACGTTTAGGTTCTATTGTTGACTTTAGTAAGAGTGGTTCGGTAAGTTCATCCGTCATCAGTGATGATGCATGGCTTCTTGATTTAGAGGATATTGAGAAGGATACTGGGAAACTGCTGCAGAAGAAACGGATGCGTGACTTAAAGTCCAAAAGCGACAAGCATCCTTTCTCGAAAGGAGATGTCTTGTATAGTAAACTTCGTCCGTATCTGAACAAAGTGATTATTGCTGATGAAGCGGGATACTGTACTACGGAGATTCTTTCTTTCGATTTTGGCTATATCTTTAATCGTTACGCTCAACTATACTTGATGAGTCCTTTCTTTGTTGAGTATGCTATGAGCGATGCCTATGGGGTAAAAATGCCCAGACTTGGAAGCAAACAAGGCAATGCTGCTCTTATGCCAATCCCTCCCAAGGCTGAACAAATCAGAATTGTCAATGAGGTCGATGCAATTATTCCCTTGGTAATCCGTTATGGTAATTCGCAGAAACAACTCGATGACATCAATTCTGATATTAAGGATCGTTTGCGAAAATCCGTTCTGCAAGAGGCCATTCAAGGCAAGCTCGTATCGCAGGTTCCATCAGATGAGCCAGCGAACTCTCTTTTGGAAAGAATTAGGGTAGAAAAGCAGAAGCTCTTGAAAGATGGCAAGTTAAAGAAGAAGGACATAATAGACTCGGTTATATTCAAAGGCGAGGATAACAAGTACTATGAGAAAATAGACGGTAAAACGCTGGATATCAGTGAGGAAATTCCGTTTGATCTGCCTGAATCATGGTGTTGGTGCCGTTTTGCCAGTATCGTTCATTATCGAATAGGAAAAACACCGGCAAGAGGAGAAACTGCATACTGGGAGCCTGGAACAATTCCATGGGTTTCAATCTCAGACATGAAAGATTATGGCACAGTGGCTCACACGAAAGAATCCGTATCCCCAAAAGCAGCTACTTTGCTTGGCCAGAAATCGCCCCGGGGCACTCTCCTTATGAGTTTTAAACTGACTGTTGGAAGGACGGCGGTTCTTGATATTGACGCATATCATAACGAGGCCATTATCTCAATTTGGCCATTTTGGGATTCATCCTCTTTACAACCTTACTTGTTCTATACGCTCCCAGTTCTCGCGAATCTGGGAGACTCTAAGGATGCAATTAAAGGGAAAACATTGAACACAAGCAGCATCAATAATCTCTTGATTCCTTTGCCGCCATCTGCGGAGCAAATGAGAATCGTCAATAGAATCAAGGAGCTTTATAGGCACCTTTAATCCTGGAGATTCTTGTAGATACTCTGGATTCTATCTACAATACGGCGTTGCTCTTCTAATGGTGGTATCGGAATTAGTGTACTTAGAATGGTATCCCTTGATATACCAGGAATAATGCTATGTGCTGCTTTTTCCAACTTGGGCATACTATACTCAAGATATTTCCCGATATAATCGATAGATATCCAATCCGAGTGGATAGACATAATCTGACGTGCGATATGGATATCTCCTATCGTATTATATGCCATTGTGCCAACGGTCCCTTTACAGGTGATCAGCAAGTCGCCCATATGTGAAACAGATGTCGGTGAGCTTGTCCAACGATTAACCAAAACGATGCCCTTTGAAAAATTGCTCGCACCTGTAATATACGGGATACCTTTTGGAGAAGCGTGATACCTTTCAGGTAAAAGATCTTGTCCAGACTGAAGAATAATTAAATAACCGAGGCGACACCAGGCCCATGAATCCGGTATATCGAATGGTAATTCCTCACTGATTTCAATCTCCTTCCCGCCTACTTTCTCATAGTACTTGTTATCCTCGCCTTTAAAAATGGTTGATTCGACTATATCCTTTATTTTGATTTTGCCTTCTTTAAGCAATCGGAACTTTTCTTCATTTATTCTCTGTAGCAGTGTAGCCACAGGTTCCTCTATTTCATTTTGCGAAACAAGGTGTCCCTGAATAGCCTCTTGCAGGATAGATTTCTTCACACGATTAGTAATTTCCGCGTTGAGAGAATCTAAGCGCTCTTGGCTCTTTTCGTATTTCTCTATCATAGGCATGACATGGTCAATTGCTTGAGCAATACGGTTTTGCTCTTGAGCAGAAGGGATCGGAACAAGAATATTATGAATTGCTCCTGAAGATAGCCCCTGAATCCCAATTCCTTTCCCTCCAATATTCCCGATTCCCTTGTACAGCAAAAATATGTAATAGAAAAATCGCGTACAGAGAGGATAGTAGGCTCTCAGTCTATGAATATGATTCTGAATACAGATATGCTGATCACTCATCCAAATTGCTGCACGCCCGATGTCTCCTCCTTCACATACAAGAAGATCACCTTTATTTACTGTGCATTTCTCGATTTCAGCATCGTTGAAATACATTTGACGAATTGAACCGAGTTCAAATCTATCCCAGTAAAGATTCGAGGTAGTGATATAAGGAAGAAGGGTTCCAGAACGTTGGGCGCCATTTAATGCCTTCCCTGTATTGTGGGCGAAAAGGAAACCTAACCTTGCCCATTCCCATCCAGAAGGCACCTCAAACGGGATTTCGTCATCGATGCAGACAACCCTCCCATCCGGGAACTTCTCATAATGAGAATTTCACCCACAGGCACGCCATTATACATTATTAAGACACAGCAATTCATGTTTAACTCTTAATCAATGCATTATGGCAAATGACTTTACACTATTTCTCCGTCAGGAGAACATGTCCGACAACACTATCTCGGCGTACACCTTCGCAGTAAAGGATTTCTTTGCTCACCAGAAGGAGCTTAATAAGCGGAACCTGCTTGCCCATAAGAATTACCTGATGGAGAATTTCAAGCCCAAGACAGTTAACCTTCGCATTCAGGCCCTCAACAAGTACCTGGAATTCACCAAGCACCCCCGGCTGAAGCTGAAATCTGTGAAGGTACAGCAGCGCTCCTATCTGGAGAACGTCATCAGCAATGCTGACTACACTTTCCTGAAGAACAAGCTCAAGAAGGAACCAAACCTTGAATGGTACTTTGTCGTGCGGTATCTGGCGGCCACAGGTGCCCGCGTAAGTGAGTTGGTGCAGATCAAGATCGAGCACGTCAACGTGGGCTACTTCGACATATACGCCAAGGGTGGCAAGTATCGGCGAATCTTTATCCCAAAGAAGCTCAGGGAAGAATCAGAGGCGTGGATCCAGGAAACCGGTCGAAGCTCCGGATATCTCTTCCTGAACCGTTTCGGAGAGAGAATCACCACCAGAGGCATTTCGCAGCAGCTGAAGAATTATGCCCAGAAGTACAAAATGAATCCCCTTGTAGTATATCCGCATTCATTTAGGCACCGTTTTGCGAAGAACTTTCTAGAAAAGTATAATGATATTGCTCTATTGGCAGACCTATTGGGGCACGAAAGTATAGAGACGACAAGAATCTATCTTCGAAAAAGTAGCCTAGAACAACAAACTATCGTCGACAAGGTGGTCACCTGGTAAGGGAACGACTCTCTGTCATCCTTCACCGAAAGTTGCTCATCTGCGAGCAACTTTTATTGATACATTTTCAGCAATTCCGCACCTAAGTAACCCCCTTTATCTTTTCTTTTCATCGATATTAAGAATGCAGGCTGTAGGGAAGAAAAACCGCACTAGCCTGCATTCTCTTTATGATTTCGTTCTTATGACCAGGGGGATACTTTGCATCGGAACAGGGGGTCCCACTTACAAGAGAACGAGGTGACTACTTTGCTTCGGAATTTCCAGATAATCACTATCTTTGAGTCAATAAACTGGACTTGATATGAGTAAAAAAGCAAATGCCATTTTAATGATCTGTATTTGGGGGTTATTTACTTTTGCCAAGTACTATGATCTTCTTTCTGATAAGGTATTCAAGCCAGATGCCTTTGATTGGTTTGTTCTTATTGGAGGTCCTATTCTCATTATTCTTGAAGGTCTAATCTTGTGGAAAGCCCTCAAAGAAGAAAAAAACAAGTAATTCTTCTTTGATTGTCTCCTTAAAACCTCTCCACAGAACCTACCAAATAGGGTCTTGTCACACTTTGGTGCATTTTTGGTGCATTTTTGGGGACCACAAAAACAAGAAAAACCCCCTCTGAGTGCATTCAGAAGGGGTTTTGCCAAAATAATGGCGGAGAGGACGAGAATCGTAAACCAAGCACAACACCCTTCGTAAACCCTTGCGGGAATGGTTTCTATTGCGTATCTTTGCAAACAACGATGCTCGACTGTGAGCATTTTTGGGATATTTTTGGGATACGATTTTAATTAGCGGAGGGGTCGCAAAATGAAAATCAAGCGCAATGCAGCTTTCCGTCTCTTTGCCTACGGAAAGGACAAGAACCGGTATCAGATCAGATTCCGGGTTACCTTCAACAGCCAGCGTCTGGATCTGAAGACCGGATGCCAACTCGTCGATGCTAAAGCCTGGGATGACGAGGCCCAGCTGGTCAAGTCTGGTTACAAGGGGCCAAAAGGCGAGACGGCCCTGTCCATCAACAATGAGCTCCGGAACATCAAGGACCAGATGGACTCCACCTTCAAGTTCTTCGAGGCCATCGACCAGATTCCAACGCCGTCTCAACTCCAGAAGAAGTATGAGGACCGGCTGAACGGATCTGTCCCCCAGAAACCCGCGCCGGAACCCAAGAAGGTTCGCAAACCCAAGGAACACGACTTTTTCAAGGTCTATGATATGTTCCTGAAAGAATGCGGCGAAAAAAACGCCTGGACGGAGGCCACCTTCGAGAAGATGGAGGCGATGCGTGTCGACCTGACCACCTTCAAGAAGAACATCAAGTTCTCCGATCTGACGGAAGCCACCCTGACGGAATTCGTCGCGTATATGCGCGACAGCAAGAAGCTTCGCACCCCTCGGAAAAAGAAGGGAGAAAGAGAGGATTATGACCAGGAGGATCTGGTAGGCCTGAAGAACTCCACCATCGAAAAGAAGCTGGGCTACCTCCGCTGGTTCCTGAACTGGGCGACAGACCGGGGCTACAACACCAACCTGGACTATAAGAAATTCCGCCCGACACTCAAGATGACGCAGCGGAAAGTCATCTATCTCACCAAGGATGAGATCGCCCGCGTCAGCGACCTGGAACTCTCCGAGGCCCAGGCTTACCTGGATCCCATCCGGGACATCTTCCTCTTCTGCTGCTTCTCCGGCCTCCGGCACTCCGACGTCAACAACCTCCGCCGCAGCGACATTAAAGGCGACCACATCGAGGTCACGACCGTCAAGACGGCAGACAGCATTTCCATCGAGCTGAACAAGGTTACCAAGGCCATCCTGGAGAAATACAAGGACACTCCCTTCAAGGACGGCAAGGCCCTCCCGAACTACACCAACCAGGCGATGAACCGCGACATCAAGGAACTGTGCAAACTCGCCGGTATCAATGAGGAGATCCGCGTCACCACCTACAAGGGCAACGTCCGTACCGACAAGATCCAGCCCAAGTGGGAACTCGTCGGCACCCACACCGGTCGCCGCACCTTCATCGTCAACGCCCTATCCCTCGGCATCACCCCGAACATCGTAATGAAATGGACCGGCCACTCCGACTACAAGGCCATGAAACCCTACATTGATATCGTGGATTCTATCAAAGCCAGTTCGATGACGAAGTTTGACAATCTTCTATAAACCAGTCAACCTGCTGTAACCGAATGACTTACTTAAGGGCATCATATAATACAGGAACACCCTCTGTGTAGTTAAAGATACTCTTTAATATACTTCTAATAACTTCGTTCTGTAATTTATATATCATGGGCGTATCTTTGATTACCCCATCATTGTATTTTACATGACTTGCTTCATTGTGTAAAGCGGCGACAATATAATACGAAGACGGTATAGGACTTCCTGAATCTTCACAAAAATGAAATTTCTCAATAGTTTCCTTAGTACCTATAAAACCGTCTTTTAAGTCTTGTGATAATAGGCTCTCATATGCGTTTTTCTCGCATTTCAATCTTAGAGATATCGCGACAGCATATGGGTCATAATCCTCTGATGAGGAGAAATACTTATTAAGTTCATCTATCAAGTATTTCTGAAAGATATCTCTCTTTCCCCAAGTAGATTTTAGACCAGGCTTGTGATATCTTTCAAGGTCCGATGACAGATCTTTATCTTTCGGATTATAATGAAGCAGATAGCGAGATATATCATCATATAAAGAGTTATCCACGGGATCTGTAGCTTTATTTAAGCCTTGTCTGAATGCGATAAACGACTTCATTGAAGAGGATGCGTCTGGCTTGACTTTTTTAAGAAAGACTTCGTTAAGCTTTTTCTTTGAGAACACATAGCTTCTAAAAAAGTCTGTGCTCAGATGGGTTAAAATACATACATAAACTTCTGTATCTTCCGCCTTAGCAAATTGTGAGAGAAAGTATTGGGCGGCCATTATATTGGCATCGTCCAAATAATCAAACACCTCATCAATAATAAGGATATATTTTTTCCCCTTTTTAATCTTTGCCCTAAATTTCATTAGGTCGCAAACCATGGTCAAAACATCTCTTTGCCCATTTGACATCTGATTTGCTCGAGGGAAACGAACGAGAAGTTTCCCCTCTTTGTTGCTTGTGCGTATTTCGTTCCAAGAAGAGTTCAGGAGCCTTAAGTCTTCGTCAATCCTGTTTCTTTGAATTCTATAGCGGCTAAATGCAACCGCTTTTTTATAGTTCAGTTTGTCTTTATTATATGTTTCTAGTAACTGGAAGAAAAAGGAAAAAGCTTCAAATCTTGTTGCACCTCCAAGATAGTATTTGAAGACTTCTTTAAATACGATGTAGTTCGGCTCGGATTCAATAGCATCAAACCAAGTGTCACTTATTGAAGAGACCATTGTTTCTGCCGTCCCATTAATTGAATTAATGTTATCCCAGATATCGTTGATGAGCGTTTTTCTTTTGTCTGCACTGAATTTATCTAATAGTGGGAGAACATCACCACTTAATGCAATAACCTCATCACTTGATAGGAGAGGGTTACTCTTGAGGACACCACGTTTTGTTTTTGCCGCCGAAAGAATACTCGACATTTGATATGTAACAGTTGCCGAAGGTGGGACTTTCCCCAACAATTCGATATCTTCAATATCGAGATATCCGCTAACAGAGTGGAAAGAGCCCATACTCTTCCCGGAAGTATGAACCTTCGTCCCTGTATTAATTACGTATGGCTCAATAATAGGAGAAATGAAATTACTATTGATGTCAGCTGAATAAGTAGCACCATCAAGAGTTAGAGATAGAGAGGAGTCTAAATCTTCATCGTTTTTATACTTGTTATCTTTTTCAACGATTAATTTTGATGGCTTGATTGATGCAAAGGCAGCGGCCAACGAACTTTTTCCAAATCCATTAGGGGCAATAAGCAAATTGATTTTATCCGGCTTTATCTCAACATCTAATGATACGGGAGGATCTCCAAAACCCTTTATATTTTTTATAGTAATATTGGTTATCATATAACACTAATTATAAAGGCCATTCACTCTTTTTTGTAATTCTTCCATTCTTTGCATCAAAGCGTCGAACTCCAGAGATGAACCGTATATAAAGTAGTTTCTCAAATTAGCATAATCGGCTTTCCACGCTTCAATGGATGGCTCTGGTATCATAAAGTTGATCGATGACGGTGCAAGAAGGTCATAATTAATAAACTTTTGAGCATAATAAGTCCTTCGATGCTCCACAATGGCATTATATAATGAGCTATCAGCTAATGCGTCTCGTCCATATTTGGTGTCCATGAGTTTTTCTAAGTCGTACAAATGACGAGTCATTCGCTCGCTTCTCGGGTTTTCTTTTTGGAATTCTTCAGCAAGGAGGAATATCTTTTCCAAGAAAGTGCGAGTCGGTAATACGGTTCTCACCGAACAATTGGCGCCAGAATCCTCTCCATGGAAGGACTCTTCAATTAGTGAGTGTATGTCCCGATCCTCAGTCGGTTCGTCCATTGAGAGGCAACTGATTTCAATCTTAACGCGCGGAGGAATATAACTGATGGGGGTCTCCAAGATGGAAGGGTAGTGAAGAAGGATAACCGTAGGATCTTTATCTGAGTCAATAGGGCGCCATTCGTTATTATTATCTTTAACATGAGTAACGTTTTCAATATGATACCCAGAGACTCCCAGACTCTTCAATTGGGAATCTAGTTCTGTTGAAACGGTCTCATGAATGTACTTCCTGGCAATCTTGCGCAATTTATCTCGTTGACTCTTACTGGTCTTTTCAATTCCGAAAAATGAGTGGTTAATAGCCAAATCGACATCTTCGGAAAAGCGTTCAATTAGATTAAACCCTTTTGAAAGAGAAGTTCCCCCTTTAAAGATTAGAGATTCTCGACAGCTTGTCTGAAACAGAGCCTTCAATACGACAGTCACCCACCAATCCTTCTCTACAGCAACCAAGTGAATCCCAGGATGATCGTTAGCTGTTTTCTGTAATTGAGCTAGACGATCGACCAAATCATTATTTAACCATAACTTTTCCATCTCTCAAACTTATAACATGGGTTTAACGATTCTCTTCATCCAATTTGGCATCATATCCACGTCTTTCGCTAAAGCGCTTCTGTCTGGTTCCCTTGAGATGAGACTTCGAATGACTTGCAACTCTTCCTCTCCGACGTTCTGTTGTTTTAATGTCTTCATTGCTTGTACAAGAAGTGCGATTAGTTTCGTTTCATAGCAGAAATTCTTCGGAACGCCGCGCTTCAGCCTTATTTCCTGATTATCCAGTTTAATTGTCCTTTCGCTCCCTGTTGTCAGATATGAATACTTCATCGGGACTTGAGTTGATAGTCCTAACACGTTCAACGCCGTCATTCCGGACGGGAGGACTTCTGCGTTATCTCGTGCGGCAATTGCTTGTACGATCTTATCGACAGAAGGTAGTACAAGACCAAAGCGACTTTTTCGCGGCTTGGCATATACCCCCTGCGCCAATTTTACAAGAAGACCCTCCTGTGTTAGTTCTGCTAATGTTCCGCCAACGAATTCTGAGTGGTACTCAGGGAAGTCAGATCGGAACAAAACGCTATCTTCCGGCAAAGCCTCGATTCGTTCCCTTAGAGTAGTATTATGACGTTGAGTGTCCATGCACCTTTGAAATTTTGACAATTTTTCAAAGGCGAATATAATAAAACTATTTCATATTATAGCTATGACGCCATCTTTTTATTCTTTATAAAAGAGCAGAGAGCACCCTATCTTTTCTTATGTATGGTTGATAATTATCTCTCATTTGCATTATAATTTGTCTAATCAACAAAACTGATTAGTTAACAGCAAGTTAAATTCATTGAACGCATTTTTTTTAACGACTTTTCGCGGTTTCGTCGTATTTTTTCTAACGACTTTTGGGCGCTCCAACGCATTTTGGGGAAAGAATCTCTTGGGGGTCACTATGTCTCAGCCTTGATTTCGTGTAAAATAGCGAGTCTGTAAAGTTTGATTTCGTGTAGACAATTTCCACGTTTGTCAGTAGAATTCGCTTTTCAGAAGTGCTATTCGGTGTTTATTCCTCTTTCTCAGGGTTATATTGGAAGCTCGATGGATAATCTTGGAAGCTATGACGATTATCTAGGAAGCAAGGCTCATTAACTTGGAAGTAATCATATCCCCCTTTCTTTTGAAAAGTGGCAGAAAACAAGTAAAAAAGGCGACAGGATAAAGAAAACAAACATGTCGCTGACTATCAGGCTCTTTCTTTTTTGATGTAAGTTGCGAGTAAAAAAGACGAACAATTACTCCATTTTACTAGCATTTTACTTACTTGAGGAGGATTAAAACGCCGTTCTACGGCCATAGAACGATGTTTTTGCGAGTAAAATTTACTCGCATTTACTAACAAGTTGATCTGATAGAGGCCTTTTTTACTTTTCCCTTCATTCGCCTGCGGGCACTTTGGCTTAACTTTTTTTCTGATTCAGAAAAAAGGCTTATATTTGTGTCTAAAGACGATAATAGGCCATGAAAGACTACTTGTTTTACAATATCCCGAAGGATTCTGTTGACTTCGGTCAGTTCAGAGGACATTACAACATCTATCTGCTTTGCCGGAAGGGACGAGTCTGTTTCCATCAATCGAATAAGAAGATTGAGGCAAGGGAATGGGACTTTGTCGTGTGGCCCAGATCTAAGAGATATGACAGCATCTCATTC
>Ga0310695_10015033_pt1 | contig 10369 bp, 2 predicted proteins | sample RumenRJG_04DNA_FD_203882 | JGI IMG/M metagenome (GOLD analysis project Ga0310695, IMG submission 203882) | Bovine rumen microbial communities from Lethbridge, Alberta, Canada - RJG_04 (v2) (version 2) | ecosystem: Host-associated > Mammals > Digestive system > Stomach > Rumen | place: Canada... | reverse complement strand
TAAAGACGGCCTGAGCATTGGTGATGGGGGCGCCGTTTGCATCAACCAGCGCATTGCCCTCGCCGTCGAGCGGTGTCTTTCCGGCAAGTGCCGCATAGGCGCTGGCCGTAATGGCCTGGCCGGGATAGTAGGTGGTGCCATCGATGGTGGCTTCCTCATTGCAGACGTAGAGACCGTCGTCCATCACGAACATGGAGCGCTCGGTGGCTGTGGCATTATACCAATCCCAGTAGCTGATGGGGTCGCCCTGTCCGTAGGTCTTGATGACAGCGCCGTGGGCAATCGAGATGGAGTCGGAAACGGAGAGGTCCGGGTTCTCGGCATTGTACGTGTAGTTGGGCAGCTTGGAGGGGTCGGCATAGAGGCCGGGCACCACATTCAGCAGGCGCAGCTTGGCGTTGCCCTGGATGGACATGGTGAGGGGGATGCTCATATCCTTGCTGTAGGCATCGGCACCGCCGGTATAGGCCGACACGAGTTGCTCATAGACATAGTACTCGCCACGGATGTACCAGTAGTGAGCCGGTGCGGCTCCCGTGCCGACGAAGCTCTTCGACTCGGGGAAGCAGTCGTCGAGGATATGCTTGGGCAGGGCGTGGATGAAGTTGCCCGAGGTCTGGATATGGTCATCTGCGCCGGCCTCGTCGTAGGTGTAGGCACGGTTGGTCACGAGATTCTCGTTGGCATCAGAGAGGACGTCGGCAAATTCATTCTCAGAGATAAAGTGGGGCGTACCGTGGATATTCTTGGCATAGACGTATCCACCACCCTCGCCGGCACTCACGTTGAGCAGGTCGAGCTCTACCACACCGGTGATGGGGCCATAGACCTTATTGCCGTCGGTATCAAGTTCCTTGACAATCTCGAGGAAGACACCCGAGGAGAGGGCAATCTTGTTGGGGGCGCTACCATCGTTGCGCATGTTGTCTTCCCGGTGAGTCTGCTTCCACGTAAAATAAGTCTTACCATCGGCGGCATAGTCGCCAGAGGTGGCACTCGCGGTCTTACGTATGTCGGAGAACTTCACGTCGGAGGTGATACCGCCGAGGAACTTCACCACATTGTAGATACCGAAGTAGCTGCCATGGTCGCGGTTCTGGTTGAGCGAAAGCTCGCCCACACGGTTGATGGTGTAGTTGGTATAGTCGGCCTCGGCCTCGTCCTGTGCACGGTCGATGGCGCCGTGGAGCACCAGTCGGCTACCCTTGATGCCGCAGAAGTCGCAACGCTGCACGGTGTTGATGAAGCGGCCCTCGTTGACGATGGACTGCTTACGCTTCCAGTTGACCTTCTTGTCGTCGTCGATATACTGATAGACGTCGTTCAGGATGACGTCGCCCTTGGTATAGTCATCATAGGACTTGGTACACTCGTACTGGGTCGTATAGAACGACTGCTGGCGAGTGGTAAGCCGATTGAACTCCTCGTCGCTTTCCACACCACCGGAGAGTGAGAACCAGTCGGTACCGTAGTTGGTGATGTTCAGCTCGCGATAGCCATCGACGAAGGTGAGGTTTCCGTCGCCATAGAGTCCGCCCACGCCCTTGCCGCCGATGCTGATGAGGTCGCGTGCATAGACATCCACCACGGCTGCCGTGGAGTTGCCATAGACGGTCTTGGAGAAGGCCATAATCTTGTCGCTACCGGCCGACACATTGCCACCGGCAAAGACGGCGTTGAAGATGGTGATGCCCTTCTGGTCAATCATTTCCCAGGTGGGCTTGTCCGAGTCATTGTTCGTCAGCTGGTCAATAGCGGTGTTCGGGATGAAGTCACCCTTGGCGTAGGTTTTGCTGCCGAGGGTCACGCCAGCCAGAGCCTTGCCATAGGCTTTCACCTCCACGCGGGTGTCCTCGGAGAGCCTCTTGGTGGCATAGTTCTCATAGTACCATCCGTCGGCCTGCTTGCCATACTGAGAATACACGAAGCCGACGTTGCCGCCGCCAAAGACGTTGCCATAGCCCTTGGCCAGGCCGTCGAGCGTGCCGATGGTGCCATAGTGGATGTTCACGTCGGTCTTTCCGAAGACATAGCCATTGACGTTGCCCTCGCTCTTGTCCTCCGTCTTCCAGTTGTTGAAGCCTCGGCCACCACCGAAGACGTCGCGCAGCACATGACCGCCCCACATGGTGACGTGGGTCTCGCCGGGTTTGTAGATGGTCTTGTTGAACTCGCCGGAGGCATTCTTCGTCATGGCACCACGGCCGATGGCAGCAATCTCGCCGCCGCCGTACATGCTGTTGCGGATGATACCGTTCCAGAGCGTGAGGTTGGCCACGTCCACATCACTGTTGGCCGCATAACCGCCACCAAAGGCGTTGCCGGCTTCAAACATGATGTTATCACCCACTGCATCCTGGTCAATCTCTTCCACAAAGTAGTAAGCCTCACCAGTAAGGGTATCACCACGTTTCAGAGGTATATAGTTGACATGACCATTTTGGATAACAAGTTTATAGTAGTTGTTTTCAGATGCCGTGATATCATTCGCCAGCTTGCACTTGTAACCGACGAAACCATTGAACATGTCGAGGTTGGCTGTGCCACGCACTACACCACCTTCACCGCCAGCATAGGCATTACGGTTGACGGTAGGAACACCGTTGAAGTAGAAGAATTCATCTTTATCAATGGTGGGGTCGCCAGCGAGAGCTGTGGCATAGGCTGTTGCAATGTCTTCTTCGGGGCGACCTATGATGACGTGAGTCTCGCCAAAGACATCGTTGGTAATGTTAGTGGGGCCGTCTGCAGGATTGTGCTTGCCAACGGGGCCTTCCCATCCGCCGCCATAGACATTACGTGCCTGACCGCCCTTGATATAAGCAGTAGAGGAGGCGATGAATGATTTAAGCATCAGGGTGTCTTGAACAGAACCGGTGGTGCCGGCGGCATAGAGGTCCTTGGTAACGGTGCCGCCGAGAAGGTCGATATATGATGTGCCGCTGAGGACAGCAGTTGTGCGGTGGCCAATCTGTGTCCAGTGGGACTTCTGCGTGTCGTTGAATGCGTTGTACTGAGGCCCCCCGACCGTGATGCCGATCGTATATGCATCATATATATTGTAGGCCTCCAGGGCTGCATCGTACTTGGCCCGAGCCTCTGCATCTAACTGTTCGGGCGTCGTGGCACCGGCACTGTAATCACTGGGCTGCGGCTGTTTGTTGCCGTCCTTGTCGCCATCAAACTGATAGGTATAGATATGGCTGCCGAGTCCGGCGCCATATGCATAGTTCACCACGGTGGCTCCGCGGTGGATGTGAACGTTGGTATTGTATTTTTCTGCTATGGTAATATCGCCGGTGCCATCGCCTTCGGCATCTGGGATATTGCCATTATAGTCGGCATATAGCTGATTGCTGTTAGCCTGGGCATTGGTGAGACCTCCGTGATCGTAGGAGGCATCAGTTGTGGTGTAGTCGCCCGGTATGGCGAGGCTCCACCCATTGGTAGAGGCAAGAGATGTTATAGTTTCCTTGTTGTATACACAGCCGTTTTCGCCGCCTCCGTAAGGCTCATAGACGCGGGCACTGTCAACGAGGTTGATCTCGGTATATTGAGCCCATGTGTCCTCACCATAACCGGCACCGAAGATGTTGGCATAGGTGGCGCCAAAGGTCGGGTGGATATAGCGTACGGGGGTGTGGATGTTGACATGCGTATAGAGCGTGCGGCGGTAGCTGTTGTTGCCACCGTAGATAGTTCTGACGCGGGCAGTGCCGCTCTTGTAGTTGACGTTTGACTCATAAACGTCGCAGGGGTAGAGGTTGCCCAGCGTGTGACCATCGGCAGCAGCCACGCCGTATGCACCACCATAGAGGTAGTTCATTTCGATAGTAGAGCCCTCGGGCACGTTGACGATGGTGCGGCGGGTAAAACCTTGCTTGTAGCTTCCGCCATAAGCTTTGTTTATCTTACCGCGCACGAGGTCGATGACCGCTGCGGCGGTGACATTGCCGGCAGTCTCCTCGTTGGAGCGCACCGTAGCGGCAGCGACATCCATGCCCACACCGCTATAGTCGCCGGCGCCGAACACTTCGAGGGAGGCAAACTCCTCTATGTCGGACGGGATATCGACGAGCACGTAGCTGTTACTCTGCAGGAGGTCCTTGTCCACCTCATTGTAGTAGCCCTGGCCACCGCCATAGACACGATTGAGGCTGTTGCCCGCATTATAGACTGGACGGAAGTTGACGAAGGCATTGCCGATCTTCGGTTTCACGAAGTCGCCCTTGACAGTGCCGTCGGCGTTGGTGTATGCGGAGTAGAGGGTCTGGTCCTTATAGTCATAGGAAGCCTTGGCGCCGCCGAAGATGTAGTTGGCCTTGCCCTTGAGGTATTCCACATAGGCACCGGCGCTGAGCAACGTGTTGCTATAGGTCTTCCCGGAAGCGTCGCTGCTCACGCGGGCTGAGAAATCATGAGACCCCTTTATGGTGCCACCGAAGTCGTTGGCTCCATATATATTATTAGTAATGGTCGGGATGGTGGAGGCGCTGGCCTGGCCTACGTAGGTCTCGGCATACTCGCCGATGTCGGCATTGCATGCTCCGCCGATGACGTCGTAGGCCGTACCGCCGATGAGGTTGACGGTGGTGTGTCCGGTGACGGGTCCTTCGAAGCCGCCGCCGTAGATCTTGCCCACGTTGCCGGCAGTGAGGTTGATGAGGGTGTTGAAAGCGGCCTCTATATTGCCTGTACGACCGCCTTGGGCATTACGCTCCAGGTTGCCCACCACGCCCTTCTCGCCGCCGCCGAATACCTTGACGATATCGGCATTGTCAGAGATGTTGATGGTGGTGTTGCCCCATATCTCGGAGTCTTCGCCGTAGCCTGCACCAAAGACGCTGAGGGCGGTGTTGAGCACTGCATCGCGATGGTCGGTGAGGAGTTTTACGTCGGTGCCGTTGGCAATGTTGCGCGTATTGGTGGACAGGGCATCGGCCTTGAGATTGATGGTCACGCCGCCGTTGACGTATCCGCTGTTGTAGCATCCGCCATAGATATTGCCACCGATGAACATATTGTCGGCCGTCTTGTTCCATTCGAGGCTGTAGGTGTCGGTGGACGTGTCGTGGGTGAGCCGACGCGGTTCGAGCCTGAGGCCCTCGATGTTGAGGTTCACCTTGGGAGTGGCAAGCACGGTGAGTCCGCCCTCATGGGCAGCGTTATAGGTGGACTTTGCCACGTTGGCATTGTTGCATCCGCCCACAAGCTTGTTATAGATGAGTATTTTGTGGGTGAAGTTGAGGTCGAAGGTACCTGCGGCAGACATGCTGCCCACGTTACCGCCCACGAAGAAGGAGCCGATATAGGCCGTCTCATCGACATAATCCGTATCGAAGGACACGGTGGGCTTGATGCCCACATCGACGCCGCGCATGTACTCTTCGAAGGTCGCGGCAACGGTCAGGTCCATGCTGTTGACAGCATTGCCGGTATAGGCCTGGAGGGTGGCGGTGTTGACCATGTTCTCGCCGTTGGAGCCGAGGAACACATTGTTCACCACGACGTGAGAACCGATCTTGAGGTTGGCCGTGGGATTGCCGGCATCGGAGCGCAGCGTGGCGCTGTTGCCACCGCAATAGACGCTTCCCTCGATGTAGGTGGTCTGTTCCGTGCTGCCGGGGAGGGCGGCACTCTTGCCCGAGATGTGCACGAGGGTCTTGTCCACATTGGGACGGAAGTCGTTGAGGGCCTGGGCAGAGGTCTTACCGGCGGGTATCGTGTAGTACAAGTCGCTATAAGCAGCGTCGGCCTTGAGGGATTCCTGGTCGGTATATACATAGGAGCCGTTGCCGCCGCCATAGACATCGCCGCCCACATTGCTGTATATCTCCACGTTGGTACCGCCGGAGATATTGCCAGTGATATCGTTGCCGCCATATACATTCTTTACATCACCGCCCCAGATAAGCACGTGGGTGGCGTAGTCCTTGGGCAGGGTGACACCGTTGATGGTCTGTTCCTCGAACGTTTCGGGCTCCACGTCGGCCATACGTGCACCGCCGAACACGTCGCCCTCGATGGTACCGCTCTGCACGACCACCGTGGCTGTGCCTTTGAGGTCGCCGCGGTTTCCGCCGCCATAGACATTACCGCCGATGGTAATCTGCGCACTGGCGTCCAGCACACAGAAACAGAAAAGGAACAGCAGCATGCATGTGCTGCGTTCTGTGATTAGGTTGTGATGTGAATATATATGTCGCATTGTATCTGAATCTTCGGTTATTGCAGGGTAAACGTCGGCGAGTCCAGATCAGGATCAGCCAGGACGTAGAGATAGGTGGGGTCCACCGTGATGATGAACGAGGACTGCTGTCCGCTTTCCAGCGCCTGTCCACTGACGCTGAATATGTTCTGTGCGGTCTGATCCTCGCGTATCAGGACGGTGCCGGTGGCGTCATAGACATCGTACGTCGTCTCGAGGATGAATCGCTCGATGCTGGACGCGGCAAAGAATGCCTGGACGGACTGTTTCGTCGTCGTGAGCACGAGGGGAGTTGTCAACAGTTCGACAGGAGGCTCAGGCTGCCCAAGGGTCTGTGTGGAGAGCAGGATCTTGTGAGCATCGTCGCCCGATATGGGGTTCTGAGTGCCGTCCGTGGCTCCGATCCTCACCTCGGCCTTGACGGTCTTGACCACGTTCGAGGCATTGTCACCCGACATCAGCGTCATGCGCTTCACCTTGATGGTGCGCAGCCGGCTGTATTCGGCATCCACCTTCAGGTTGAAGACCAGACGGCTGTAGATGTGGTCCACGAGCAGATAGACATTGGTCACGTCGTCATCGATGCTGACATCAAACTTGCCCCAACGATTGGTCATATCAGCCAGCGGGTTGGCATCTGTGATTGCGGGTGGCGTGTCTGTCGCAGCTGCCGACGTGTTATATGCCTTCACGCCCACGACGACGCATACATCGTCGGCCGAGATGGCACTGAGGCCGTTGATGGTGAGCGTGGCACCATGCTTATACGAGTTCTCGCCAGCGGGCAGTGTCAGTGAGGTGTTGAGCGCGATGCTGGCCGTATTGCCCGCACGCTTCGGCAGGAAGCCGTAGAAGTAGTAATTGCTCTTGGCCTCATTGATCTTCATGCGCGACGTCCAGCGAGGCAGGCCGGAGGCGGTGGGCGAAAAGACTCCCTGGAAGGGCTCGGCGCCGGATTCATCCGTGGTCAGGTAGCCCTGTATCTGTACGTCCGAGGGCGTAGTATAGGGATAGGCCTCGAAACCTGCAGGCAGGGTGCGGGTCTCGGGTGTGAAGTGCTGGGCACCGAGGTACAGGCGCAGCTCATGGTTGGGCTGCATGTCCTGCACCGACTCCTCGGAGCAAGCCGTCAGCATGGCACCGAACATCACTGCCAGTGCCACGTCTTTCAATCTATGATATCTTATCGTATTCAAACTTTTCACTCTCAACTTTCAACTATAAACTTTCAACTCTCAACTTTCAACTACCAATTATACACACTGTGGTCCGACTCCCACTTCGTTTCCCACGCCCTGACGCCGATGTCCACCACGTTGATAGTGCGCAGCTTTCCGCCCTCGAAGAGGAGCATCACTGTCCAGACATGGTTGCGGGCAAAGTCGCCTTCATCGGCCATCTCGAAGGTGGCCGAACGCACCGGGTCGTTCGGGTAGTCCATGGTCGTATAGGTGACGGTGCCGGAGAGTTTCTTGTCGCTCTCACGCAGATAGGTGAGGCCGTACTGAAGAAGCTCGCCGTTCGTAATACCAGTATTGATGGCATCAATGTAGTCGGACATCGTAGTGTAGCGGCGCGTGATGCCATCTTCCTCCAATGCATCATACAGCCAGTCCCTGACAGATTCCTTGTACGTGGTATTGGGATCGTCTGCACGCACCGGGATAATAACCGTGGTTCCGTCGGTGTCCACAGCCTTGACCGACCCGAAGTTAATCGCTGTGCTCTCATAGTCACCCGGCTCGATACGGATACGGTTCGCGGCCAAGGGATCGGCAGGGGCAATTGCATCGTCGTATGGCTCGGTCAGCATCAGGTAGGTCTGTCGGGGAATCATGTTTCCATTGAGCGTGATGCCGGTAATCTCATTCAGCTGTTCGTACGGGCTGTTGCCGTCGCTACGGCAGATGACGAAGCGCAGCCTGGACATCGTGCGCACCAGATTGACGTTGACCATCTTTTCTGTAGCGTCATTCTTATCCACGACACGCAGGGCGGGGAATGTGCCCACCACCTTCTGCTCCTTCAAGACGCCTGTCATGGGCAGTCCGGTGGCCGGTACGCTGTGCACCAGCTTGTCCGAAGCCCCGAAGAAGTAGTTGCCGCTCAGGGTGGCAGCATCCAGCTGGGCGCGTGTGGTCTGGCGGCTGAAGGTGTGGCCGGCATTGTCCTGCGCCACATTGGCCACGGCATAGACATCCACATCGGTCGGACTGTCGGCAAACTCGCGACGTACCACCACCCGATAGGTCTTGCCGGCAGAGAGATCAACACCGTTGCCGTCCATGCCATCTTCCATGTAGCCCACCAGCTCTCCGTCGGATGCATCGTCGGTATGTTTGAACACCCACAGCTGCACGGTGTGTATCGCCTGCTCCTCGGCCGTGGCCGTCTGATAGTGTTCGTCGGCACGCGTGGGGATGGGGTTGCCCTGCGTATATACGTAGATGGTCAGATAGCAGTCCTGTTCGTCATCGCTGCCAGGTCCGAAACCATCTCCGCTTTTGCATGCCGTCATCAGAATCACTGCCATGAGCAGGCTCAGTATCTGTATATATCGATTCTTCTTCATTGTTCTTTTTCCTCCTCACTATTCCAGTATCACCTGCGATGTGGTGGATTCAATCCATTCGGTCTCCACCTTCACGCCCACTTCGAGACGGGCCGAGAGCAGGTCGGGCACCACGTTGTATGCCTTCTCCAGGCTGCTCACGTTCAGTACTGCCTGCGTGATGTAGCGCTTCGTGAAGACACGTCCCGCTGCGTCGGAAGGGATGGTGCCAGTGCCCGTTGCTGTGCCCGTGGCCGGGTCGATGGTGCCCACCAGATAGAACTTCGTGCCGGGATATACATATCCGTTGACACCTCTGAATATCTGGTTGCTTTTGTTCTCAAATTCCAGTGCCAGCGCCACCGAGCTGCCGTCCTTGCTCTGATAGGTCAGGGTGGAGAAGGCGGCCGAGGCAGTCGTCGTCATGTGGATGCCGGCGGTCAGGCTCTTATCATAGATGACATACTCGTTAATGTCGTCCAAGGGCTTGAAGTCAAAGTCTTGCTTATATTGTCCGCCGACCAGGAGTCCCGTCAGCGGGAATGTTTCTGCACCAAGTGTGACGGACTGGCCGTCGGCGTCCAGCAGCGTGGCGCTGTTGGCCTGCACCGTGGCCTGCAGGCTACCCACACCGTAGGTGAGCGGCTCGATGATGGCCACGCCCTTCGTGATGTTAAGGACGGTGGAGTTTTTGTATGGGTACAAATCCAGCACTTCGAGCCATGTCTTGTTCTTGTAGTCGTCCCGCTCCACCGTGCTGTACGTGGTGTTTATCCGGCTATTGGCATAGAAGTAGAGTTCGGCGGGATAGGCATAGCGGTTCTGGCTTACCATGGAGGCCAAGGTGGTGGCCTCTGTATGCACGTCGAACTTCCGGTCCGTGCTGTTCCATTTCAGTACGGCGGCGCCGTCGGGCAGGCCGATGTTGGCAGGGAAGCCTTGCAACGACGCGTCGAGCTTCACGGTAGCCGTGTTGCCGGTGCCGGTGACAGTGGCGTTTGCAGCGATGGCGGCGAGGATGGCGTCGCGCAGTGTCGCGTCGGTGGCGCCGGTCTGCTGAGCGACGGTGCGGTACAGATTACCGACGAGTGCCTCGACGTTGGCCGAGGAGCCAGCCACCAGATTTCCCTCGGCCGTGAACTGCTCGAAGATGATACTCCAGTTGGTGCCCAGCGTAGAGAGGTTGGCGGCCCAGTCGCCGGCGTTGGCAATGCTGGTCAGATACGCAGCCAGGGCCGTAGCCGTCGCATGCGCTACATTGTTATTATTATAGATGGGGTCGGGAGCGAAATAGATATCGCTCGTCGGCATGCGGTTGCTCAAGTTGGGGGTAAGGGTGGAACCGTTCACTGCCTTGTCAGGCGAGGCGACGTCGGCACGGCCATAGCACAGGAATGAGGCCGTTCCCTTGGGTATGGAGAACTTCTCTCCGTAATAGTGATAGTTGGTCTGGTCCACGTAGCTTGCGCCTTCATCGACCAATTCCTGCTCGGGAGTGTCTGTGACCTTGATCTCCCCCTGCACCTTGTAAGGTATCAGGTAGAAGGCATTGACCCAGCGTACTGAAGTGCCGTCGAGCAGGGTGACGGCATCGGTCAGTCGGGTATTGT
>Ga0310695_10015031_pt1 | contig 10370 bp, 7 predicted proteins | sample RumenRJG_04DNA_FD_203882 | JGI IMG/M metagenome (GOLD analysis project Ga0310695, IMG submission 203882) | Bovine rumen microbial communities from Lethbridge, Alberta, Canada - RJG_04 (v2) (version 2) | ecosystem: Host-associated > Mammals > Digestive system > Stomach > Rumen | place: Canada... | reverse complement strand
GCTGCCATGGATGAGATGTTGCGCGGATTGAAGGTGGCCGACCTCATTACTGTAGGAGCTGCTCTCGACTTCGTGATACCTGATATTGACCGTTAATTATTAAGTTTTTACAAGCGTAAATATATGTTTGATTTCAGTATAATAACACAATGGTTCGACGCACTGCTGCGCAACAGCCTTGGTCTTAACGACTTTTGGACTGTTCTTCTGGAGTGTGTCGTGGTGGGATTGCTCATCATTGTCGGCTATGCTTTGCTCGCTGTAGTGCTTATCTTCATGGAGCGCAAGGTGTGTGCATACTTCCAATGCCGTCTTGGTCCTATGCGAGTGGGTCCCTGGGGATTGCTTCAGGTGTTTGCCGACGTGCTGAAAATGCTCATAAAGGAAATATTTGCCGTAGATAAGGCTGACCGCCTGCTCTATTATCTGGCTCCATTCCTGGTAATCCTTGCATCCGTAGGAACGTTCTCTTTCCTTCCTTGGAACAAGGGGGCAAGTGTTCTGGATTTCAACGTGGGCATATTCCTCGTTACTGCCATCTCGAGCATTGGCGTTCTCGGCGTTTTCCTCGCCGGATGGGGTAGTAACAACAAGTATTCTGTAGTGTCTGCCATGCGTGGAGCGGTGCAGATGATTTCCTATGAGATGTCGCTCGGCTTGTGTCTTATCACGGCTGTGATACTGACTGGTACGATGCAGATGAGTGGAATAGTGGAAAGCCAGACCGGCCCATGGCGTTGGCTTATCTTCCAGGGACACCTTCCTGCCCTGATAGCTTTCCTGGTATTCCTTGTTGCAGGCAATGCCGAGGCTAACCGCGGACCGTTCGACCTTGCCGAGGCTGAGAGCGAGCTTACAGCAGGCTACCATACTGAGTATTCGGGTATGGGTTTCGGCTTCTACTACCTTGCTGAGTACCTTAATCTCTTTGTAGTTTCTGGTCTGGCAGCAGCCGTATTCCTCGGCGGATGGGCTCCTATAAATATAGGTGTGGCCGGTTTCGATGCCGCTATGGACTACATACCAGGCATTGTGTGGTTCCTTGGCAAGACATTCTTCGTTGTTTGGCTGCTCATGTGGGTGCGTTGGACGTTCCCGCGTCTTAGGGTAGACCAGATACTGAAGCTTGAATGGAAATATCTTATGCCCTTGGCACTGCTCAACCTCGTGCTTATGACAGTTGTGGTGGCCTTCGGATTGTATATCAAGTAATGGTTACACATAAGGAAAGACTTAAAGAAAATGGAAAACAAACAATCATATTTCGGCGAAATAGCAGGTGCTGTGAAGTCTTTGGCCGTCGGTCTGAAGACCACTTTCAAGGAATATCGCACGGCAAAGTCTACCGAGCAGTACCCTGAGAACCGCAAGACAACGCTTCATGTGGCCAAGCGCCACCGCGGAAGGCTTGTGTTCAAGCGCAACGACGACGGAAGCTATAAGTGTACGGCGTGTACCTTGTGTGAGAAAGCCTGCCCCAATGGTACAATCAAGATACTGACCGAGATGGTTACTAACCCCGAAACGGGAAAGAAGAAGCGCCAGCTCGTTGACTATCAGTATGATTTGGGCGACTGTATGTTCTGTCAGCTATGTACCAACGCTTGCAATTTCGATGCCATCGAGTTTACTAATGACTTCGAGAACAGCACGTTCGAGCGTGGCTCTCTTGTGCTTCACCTTGACAAGGAGCACTATGAGGGCGGTTCGCTGCCTAATCTAATCGACGGTGGAGCACCGCTGACAATCGGTAAGTTTAATACAAAGAAAAAATAAGGAATATGGCAAATCAAGTAATGTTCGGAATACTTGCCGCAGTAATCCTTGCTGCCGCCGTATTCTGTGTGACTACAAAGCGCATTATGCGAGCCGCTACGGCACTTCTCTTTGTGCTCTTCGGTGTGGCAGGATTGTATTTTCTGCTTGATTACACCTTTCTCGGAGCAACGCAGGTAAGCATCTATGCAGGAGGTATAACCATGATATACGTCTTCGCCATACAACTCGTGTCGAAGCGCAGGCTGCAAGGTCTGTCGGAAAGCTTCTCAAGCAAGCGCGTAATGGCAGGTGCGGTGGCTGCTCTTGCTGGCTTTGCCACCGTAGCATGGATTATCTTCAAGCACCGCTTTGCTGATATGGCAGCATCGGTAGCCGACAAGGAGGTGGGTATGGACGTTATTGGTACGACCCTTATGGGTGCCGACAAATACCAGTATGTGCTGCCCTTCGAGTTCATCTCGCTTTTCCTGTTGGCTTGCATCATAGGAGGCTTGGTAATACTTAACGACAAAAAGGAGGAGAAAAAGCAATGATACCAGTAGAATACTTCCTTGTGCTAAGCGCACTGTTGTTCTTTATAGGGGTGTTTGGCTTTGTTACGCGCCGCAACCTTATAGCTATGCTTATCTCAGTTGAGTTGGTTTTGAATGCTGTAGACTTGCAGTTTGCAGTGCTCAACCGCTTTCTTCATCCCGAGATTCTTGAGGGAATGTTCTTCACTTTGTTCTCTATCGGAGTGAGCGCAGCCGAGACAGCAGTAGCCGTGGCTATTATAATCAACGTTTACCGCCACTTCCACAGTGACCAGGTGAACAGTATTGAAAACATGAAATTATGATTACTATGGATTACAGTTATGTATTTTTGATACTGCTCCTGCCTGCTCTCTCGTTTGTTTTGCTGGGATTGGCGGGCATGAAGATGTCGCACAAGACGGCAGGACTCATCGGCACCACCTCGCTCGGTGTGGTAACGGTGCTTTCCTACCTCACGGCAATAAGCTATTTCACTGCTGACCGGGCTGCCGACGGCACGTTTCAGACGATTGTTCCTTACAACTTCACGTGGCTTCCGCTGGGCAATCTCCATTTCGACATGGGTATTTTGCTCGACCCGATCTCTGTGATGATGCTGATAGTCATCAGTACTGTCAGCCTGATGGTCCACATTTATTCATTCGGTTACATGAAAGGCGAAAAGGGTTTCCAGCGCTATTATGCTTTCCTTTCGCTCTTCACAATGTCTATGCTGGGCCTCGTGGTGGCAACCAACATCTTCCAGATGTACCTCTTTTGGGAGCTCGTGGGTGTTTCTTCATATCTGCTCATTGGCTTCTACTATCCTCTCGGTGCAGCTGTGTCGGCTTCAAAGAAGGCTTTTATCGTAACCCGATTTGCCGATTTGTTCTTCCTCATCGGTATCTTGGTCTTTGGCTACTACACCGAGTCGTTTAGTTTCTCGTTTGCCAATGCCGATAACCTTGTTATGGGTGCCGGAACGACACCTTTCTTAGAAGCCAACACCGCAAAGGCGGTAGCCGCCGGTGCAATGATTTTGCCCACAGCGCTCGTCCTGATGTTCATTGGTGGAGCTGGTAAGAGTGCCATGTTCCCATTGCATATATGGTTGCCCGATGCCATGGAGGGTCCGACGCCTGTATCTGCCCTTATCCATGCTGCTACGATGGTAGTAGCCGGAGTGTTCCAGATAGCGCGTATGTTCCCGCTTTGGATAGAATATGCTCCTCAGGCCATGAGTATTGTGGTGTGGGTAGGTTTGTTCACCGCCTTCTATGCAGCTGCTGTGGCTTGTGCACAGAGCGATATCAAGCGTGTCTTGGCCTTCTCTACCATATCGCAGATAGCCTTTATGATGGTGGCTCTTGGCGTTTGTCTGCCTTCGCATGAGGATGGAGTGATGCTCGACAACCATGCGCAGCTTGGATATATGGCCGGAATGTTCCACCTCTTCACCCATGCCATGTTCAAGGCTTGCCTTTTCCTTGGTGCTGGTTGCATCATCCATGCCGTTCATTCCAACGAGATGGCAGTGATGGGAGGTCTTCGGAAGTATATGCCCGTTACCCACATAACGTTCCTTATCTCATGTCTTGCCATAGCAGGAATACCGTTCTTCTCAGGCTTCAGCTCTAAAGACGAAATCATAACGGCCTGCTTTGCCTACAGTCCTGTAGTAGGATGGATAATGACAGGTATTGCCGCAATGACAGCTTTCTATATGTTCCGCCTGTACTACGGCATCTTCTGGGGCACCGAGAATAAGGAAGCTCATGCTCACCATACTCCACATGAGGCTCCGCTCACAATGACCGTGCCGCTGATAGTGCTTTCTGTCATCACTGTTGGTGTAGGAGTCTACACTACACTGGCTGGTTTCATGGGCTGGGGAGGCAGCTTCGGCAGCTTCGTATCGGCAAGCGGTCAGGACTACACTATCCATTTCGATGCCCAGATAGCAGCTACCTCAACCATTATAGCCATTCTGAGCATCTGTCTTGCCACATATATATATAAAGGTGAGACCCAGCCGGTGGCCGACAAGCTCTACCGCACATTCCCGAAGCTGCATCGCGCTGCCTATCGCCGTTTCTATCAGGACGAGATTTGGCAGTTCGTAACCCACAAGATAATCTTCCGCTGCGTCAGCACGCCTATCGCCTGGTTCGACCGCCACGTTGTCGACGGCACATTCAACTTCATGGCATGGGGTGCAAACGAGGCAGGAGAGAGCATACGCCCCTGGCAGAGTGGCGACGTTCGCCAGTATGCAGTGTGGTTCCTCACTGGTTCAGTGGCATTAACATTAATCCTATTAGCTCTGTTAGGTTAAACTAAAACCTATAAGACCTATAAGACTTATAAGAAAGGATAAGAATTATGAGTATATTAACCTTATTTGTAGTTATTCCCGCACTGATGTTGCTGGGCCTCTGGCTTGCCCGCAGCCTCAATCAGGTGCGTGGTGTTATGGTGGCAGGCTCCAGTTTGCTTCTTGCTTTGTCGGTTTGGCTCACCATATATTTCATTCAGCAGCGTGCGGCTGGCAACACCGACGTGATGCTTCTGCGCTACAGCACAGAGTGGTTCCGCCCGTTACACATTGCCTACGCTGTGGGAGTCGATGGTATCTCGGTCGTAATGCTTCTGTTGTCGAGCATCATCGTCTTCACTGGTACGTTTGCCTCATGGCAGCTCAAGCCCATGACAAAGGAATACTTCCTTTGGTTCACCCTGCTTTCCACGGGTGTCTACGGCTTCTTCATCTCCATTGATATGTTCACGATGTTCATGTTCTACGAGGTTGCTCTTATCCCGATGTATCTTCTCATCGGCGTTTGGGGCAGCGGCAACAAGGAATACTCGGCCATGAAGCTCACCTTGATGCTCATGGGAGGCTCCGCACTGCTTATCCTCGGACTGCTTGGCATCTTCTACTTCAGTGGCGGTGACACGATGAACGTGCTCGAGATAGCCCAGAAACACAACATTCCCGTCGATGTCCAGAAGGTTTTCTTCCCCTTCATCTTCATCGGTTTCGGTGTTCTTGGAGCCTTGTTCCCGTTCCACACATGGTCGCCCGACGGTCATGCCAGTGCGCCAACGGCAGTGTCGATGCTCCATGCCGGAGTGCTTATGAAGCTTGGAGGCTACGGATGCTTCCGCATAGCAATGTTCCTGCTGCCTGATGCCGCACGCGAACTTTCGTGGATATTCATCATCCTCACCACAATCTCCGTGGTATATGGTGCTCTCTCGGCCTGCGTTCAGACCGACCTGAAGTACATCAACGCCTATTCGTCGGTATCCCACTGCGGTCTGGTGCTCTTTGCACTGCTGATGATGACCAAGACCGCCTGCACGGGAGCCATCCTTCAGATGCTTTCTCACGGACTGATGACTGCTCTCTTCTTCGCCCTTATCGGTATGATTTACGGTCGAACACATACTCGTGACATTCGCAAACTCGGCGGACTGATGAAGATTATGCCTTTCCTCGCCGTAGGATATGTCATTGCAGGTCTTGCAAACCTCGGACTTCCGGGCTTCTCGGGCTTCATTGCCGAGATGACAATCTTTGTTGGCTCGTTCGGCGCAAACCTCGCCGACGGTATGCCCGATATGTTCCGACGCACAGCAACGGTCATTGCCTGTACCTCAATTGTGGTTACGGCAGTCTACATCCTGCGTGTAGTGGGCAAGATACTTTATGGAAAGGTTTCCGATCCGCACTATGAGCAGCTCACTGATGCCACTTGGGACGAGCGTGTAGCCGTGGTTTGCCTCATCGCCTGCGTAGCCGGTCTTGGCCTGTTCCCACTGTGGGCAAGCAATGCCATCACCGATGCCGTTGGACCGATACTTCAGAACATTCAAGCAGTAGCAACATTATAAACACAAGGAGGACAAGAAACAATGAATTACTCACAATTTCTACAAATGATTCCAGAGGCTGTGTTGGTTGCTGTTCTGGTGTTGATATTCATAGCCGACTTCGCTACGAGCAACCGTTCGGAGCGCAAGTGGCTCAATCCCCTGGCTTGCCTGCTGATGCTTCCGGCCATCGTTGCGCCGCTGTTGTGTACCGAGCAGGTGCATCTCTTCGGCGATATGTACCGCAACAGCTTTGGAGTAGGCACCGTGAAAGCCATACTCGCAGCCGGTACGCTGATAGTTTTCATACAGGCTAAGGCTTGGGCATCAAGCACCCGACGCGAAGCAGAGTTCTATATGCTCACCGTTTCCACTTTGCTCGGTATGTTCATGATGCTCAGTGCAGGCCATTTCCTGATGTTCTTCCTTGGCCTTGAGATGGCAAGTGTGCCCCTGGCCTGTGTCGTTGCGTTTGATAAGTATCGCAACGACAGTGCTGAAGCCGCAGCCAAGTATATCCTTACGGCAACCTTCTCGTCGGGGGTAATGCTCTACGGAATATCTTTCCTCTATGGCTCAATAGGCACTCTGTACTTCGGCGACATAGCGACAGCTCTCACAGCAGCAACAACCATCAAGTCGCACATGGGCATGACAGTGCTCGGTTTCGTGTTCTTCTTCAGCGGGCTCGGCTTCAAGCTTTCGCTCGTACCGTTCCACTTCTGGACTGCCGACACCTATCAGGGCGCTCCTACCAGTGTCACCGGCTACCTCAGCGTTATCTCGAAGGGAGCAGCCGCCTACACTTTGCTCATCATCCTGTTCCATGTGTTCGGAGCGATGCGTGAAGAGTGGAATTACCTGCTCTACATTGTCATAGTGCTTTCGATAACCATAGCCAACCTGTTTGCTATCCGTCAGAGTGAGCTCAAGCGCTTCATGGCTTTCAGTTCTATATCTCAGGCCGGATACATCATGCTCGCTGCGGTTGGCACCGACTGGGCTCTCAGTGCCTCGTCGCTGCTCTATTATGTGCTGATTTATATCGTAGCAAACATGAGTGTGTTCTCAATCATTGCGGTTGTAGAGCGCAACAACAACGGCAAGACCGACATTTCCGACTACGACGGCTTCTATAGTACCAACCCCAAACTGTCGTTGCTGATGACACTTGCCCTGTTCTCGCTCGGAGGCATACCTCCTTTTGCCGGAATGTTCTCCAAGTTCTTCGTGTTCATGGCTGCTGCAAAGGCTGGCTCTGCCTGGGCTTACGCCATCGTGTTCATTGCTTTGATCAATACCGTAGTCAGTCTTTACTACTATCTGCTCATTGTGAAGGCCATGTATATCAAGAAGAGCGACAATCCGCTGCCAACCTTCCGCAGCGACAACAACACCCGTCTGGCACTTGCCATCTGCACTGCTGGCATACTGCTCTTCGGAGTGTGCAGCTGCATCTTCGACTGGCTGACTGCCAGTGTTCAGTAATACCGTAACAGTGGAACCTCTTCGACGACTCTCCAAGAGTCATGGCGCAGAGGTTCCGCTTTTTTTTATGCCTGCTCGTCGCTGAAATCTTTTGCCTTGCCAAAGTTTGTGCAAGGCTGCATAAACATTCTTGTTCATGTTTGCTGCCGCAATGCTGTCAGTAGCTTGCTTTGTGGTCTTGCTCTCCTTTGCATATTGTCATCCACCAATATGGCCCATATTACCGACCAATATGGCCCATATTACCGACCAATATGGCCCATATTACTGACCAATATGACTCATATTACCGAGCAATATGACTCATATTGGTTAGTGCTTGCAGCTCTGCAGTTCAGCTTTCAGGAACCTTGGCGTGTGTCCTTTGTCGCTTTGGGCTATCTCTTCCGGTGTTCCTGTCGACAAGATTGTCCCGCCTTTGCGTCCGCCTTCCGGCCCCATGTCTATTATGTAGTCGGCCAACTTGATAACGTCGAGGTTGTGTTCGATTATTATCACCGTGTTGCCGCGGTCGACGAGCCTTTGCAGCACGTCCATCAGTATGCGTATGTCCTCGAAGTGCAGGCCCGTTGTCGGTTCGTCGAGAATGTAGATGGTCTTTCCCGTGTCGCGTTTAGCCAGCTCGGTAGCCAGCTTCACTCGTTGGCTCTCGCCTCCCGACAGTGTTGTCGACGACTGTCCGAGCTTTATGTAGCCCAGTCCCACGTCTTGCAGGGTCTTTATCTTCTGCATGATGTTGGGCACAGCCTCGAAGAACTCAACGGCTTGGTTTATCGTCATGTCCAAAACGTCGGCTATCGACTTGCCTTTGTAGCGCACTTCCAGTGTCTCGCGGTTGTATCGCTTGCCGTGGCAGGCTTCGCATGGCACCATCACGTCGGGCAGAAAGTTCATCTCGATGGTCTTGTAGCCGTTTCCTCCGCACACCTCACACCGTCCGCCTTTCACGTTGAACGAGAAGCGCCCCGGCTTGTAGCCGCGTATCTTGGCTTCAGGAAGGTTCACAAAAAGACTCCGTATGTCGGAAAACACGCCGGTGTAGGTGGCTGGATTAGAGCGCGGAGTGCGCCCGATGGGGCTCTGATCCACGTTTACAACCTTGTCAATATACTCCAATCCCTCCACACTGTCATACTTCATGGGCTTGCGCAGCGAGCGATAGAAGTGGTGAGACAGTATTGGCTGCAGTGTCTCGTTGATGAGAGTAGACTTTCCCGAGCCGCTGACGCCCGTCACTACGGTTAGCGTTCCCAACGGGAAAGCGGCGTCAACATTCTTCAGGTTGTTGCCCGACGCGCCCCGTATGATGAGCTTGTGACCGTTGCCGGTGCGTCTCTGGTCGGGTAGGGCTATGTTCATCTTTCCGTTTAAGTAGTCGGCTGTAAGTGTGTGGCTTGCAAGCATTTCCTTCGGAGTGCCTTGGAACACCACTTCGCCACCTTTGCGGCCTGCACGCGGGCCTATGTCGACTATGTAGTCGGCAGCAAGCATCATGTCCTTGTCGTGCTCCACGACGATGACCGTGTTGCCAAGGTCGCGCAGCTGGCGCAGCGAGCCTATCAGCCGTTCGTTGTCGCGCTGATGAAGACCTATCGACGGCTCGTCGAGAATGTAGAGCACGTTCACCAGCTGCGAGCCTATCTGTGTTGCCAGACGTATGCGCTGGCTCTCGCCGCCCGACAAACTGGCCGACTGACGGTTGAGCGACAGGTAGTTGAGCCCCACGTCTAAGAGGAAGTCCACGCGTTTGCGCAGTTCCTTGAGTATCTCCTCGGCAATCTGCTGCTGCTTGTGGTCCATGTGGTTTTGCACCTCGTCGAGCCATGCACGCAGCTCGTCGATGTCCATCTGTGCAACTTGTGCAATGTTGTGGTCCCAGATGCGGTAGGAGAGGGCTTCGCGGTTGAGTCGCTGTCCCTTGCAGTGCGGACACTCAACCATGGCCATGAACTGTTCTGCCCATCGCTGGCCGCTCGCGCTGTCGTCGTTCTCCATCACGCCGCGAAGATACTTTATCACACCGTCGAAGCCCACAAAGTAGTCGCTCGAGGTGTGGACAAGCTCCTTGGCTATGCGTATCTTCTCAAGCGAACCGTAGAGAATGGTGTTCAGCGTGTCGTCGGGAATGTCGGCAATGGGTGTTTTCAGGGTGCAGTCGGCTTGCTGGAGTATGGCCTCTATCTGCCAGAATATCATCTGGTTCTTGTATTTTCCGAGCGGTGCGATGCCACCGTCGCGTATGCTCAGCTTGTCGTCGGGGATGACTTTCTTGAGGTCTATCTCGTTCACCGCGCCCAAACCCTTGCACTGCGGACAAGCACCTTCGGGCGAGTTGAACGAGAATATGTTTGGCGCGGGGTTCTTGTATGAGATGCCCGAGGTGGGGCACATCAGGCGTTTTGAATAGTACTTCGCCTCGCCGGTAGCCTTGTCGAGTATCATTATCAGTCCGTCGCCCTGCCGCATGGCCGTAGCCACGCTCTTGCGCAGCCGCTCGTGGGTGGGGCTTTCGGCAGAAGCTCCGGCCTGAGCTGTCTGTTCCGAGGCGCGCGGCACCACCAGCTTGTCTATCACCACCTCAATGTTGTGGTTCTTGTAGCGGTCTACCTTCATGCCGCGCGTTATTTCCATCAGCTCGGAGTCTACTCTTATGGTGAGGTAGCCCTTCTTTCGCATCGACTCGAACAGCTCGCGGTAGTGTCCTTTGCGGTT
>Ga0310695_10015030_pt1 | contig 10370 bp, 10 predicted proteins | sample RumenRJG_04DNA_FD_203882 | JGI IMG/M metagenome (GOLD analysis project Ga0310695, IMG submission 203882) | Bovine rumen microbial communities from Lethbridge, Alberta, Canada - RJG_04 (v2) (version 2) | ecosystem: Host-associated > Mammals > Digestive system > Stomach > Rumen | place: Canada... | reverse complement strand
ATTATTGCCTTCGTTCACCAGTGTGGCAAACTCTGTCAGTTCGGCCGGCGAGCTAATCTGATACACACCGTCGGTCTGTTCGATGGCTGATGCATGAATTCCTAATCCAAATGGAATCAATGCCAAAAGCAAAAATTTTTTCATGCTTCTTTGTGTTTAGTTAAATAAGTTGAATTGTATTGTAAATATTTTGATTACCAAATATCTTCGGGTTTCTCGGGGTTGTCGTACACCTCTTTTGGACACCATTCGAGCCAGTCCATGTGGAACTCAGGCTTTGCCTGGTCGAGCACACTTTTCAGCCGAAGGTAGTAGGTTCTGTCGGGGTCTAGGGTTTGCTTCACGATGATGTGGCGGATGATGTTCCGCATTTGATTGGAGCGGGAGTTGGCACCGCCGTTACCGAGACAGTCGGTGGACTTCTCGCCCTTCATGTAGCCGTTGTTGTGCATATGCTTGTCAATCTCGGCGTTATACTCATTGTCGCCCGTGTCGGGTTCCCATCCGGTGCGGGGATTGTCGCCGCCCATCGTAAGATCGACGGGGATGCCGGCAGCCTCCATGCGGTCGGGGTCGGTGCCGAAATACACCTGAGCAATGCCGCGGTTTTGGTCGGAATAGACTTTGTAGCGAATCTCGTAGGTATTACGGACGGGGACTGGGGGCAGACGGAATGTGATTTCCCAGTGGCCCACGCACTTGATTTCGTCGCAGTTCTGTACGCTCCAGTTCTTTCCGAATCCGTTGCAATAGACAAAGGAGGAGCCCTCGTTGATGTTCAGGTTTTCGAAATAGTGGTATTCGGCATCGTAGGGGATGTGGACCCATCCGTGTTCGTTGTCGTCAACCATCTGGCAGCGAATGTCACTGTTGGTGGCTTCGGGGAAGAAACTGGCTGCATCGATGCGGATACGCTCGCGCCCCAGGTTGTTGCGCACAGTTGGGGAGTAGGCCAGTGGAGTGTCGATGGAGTAGAGGTAGCCGTTCGAGGCGCTGTGCAGTGCGAGTGTGGGGTCGTCGTTGTCGATGCGATTTCCTGCGTTGTCGGGCGAGCATCCGACCTCATGCCCTGTACCAGTGCGCTGATTGTCGATGATGGGGAAGCGGTTGAGGTAGATGCCGCCTGCCTCGGGGCTCTCGTAGATTTTCAACAGGCGTCGCGGACCGAACGTGGTGTAGTACTCCATTACGGGGATGGTGTAGCGTCCGGTGCTGAACTGATAGTTGTATCCGTATTCGCAGAAGTGGTAGGTCAGGCGGTTAGGGGCAAGCTTGTAGTCGAGGATGTGGTAAGTGGTCCACTGATAAAGCAGGTTATCGTTAGAAGTGTAATCTGAAGTAGAATGGTATTCAGGATAATAACCCTGCTGGGCGACCCATTCCTGGATATCTGCGGGTGTAATATCGTTGGCATCCTTCCCAAGTTGGTTTTCCCAGAAAATATCGGGCTCTGCAAAGATGGTGAATCCATATTTACGGTGCTGCGGGGTATATGACTGACCCGGATAGACAGATGCCATCCCATTGGCAGGGCAGGTAGGTGCAATGAGTCCTCGCTGATAGAGTTGTTCGTAGCGGTCATCGCGTACACGGGATAGCGTGTCCAGAAGGCCGCAGGCTTCACACAGGCGGGCCATGACGCAGAATCCCTCTCGACGCCCTGCGAGATACTCCCTCAGCATGCTGGCCATCGTCTTGTCCTCAGGGGCAATGACGCGATCCATCTGGTGCAGTACGCCGTTGGTGGCGGTGATGTCGCGGTTCCTCACGTTGATGGGGCAGTCGCGACAAATGAAGATTTCGTCGGGATTCCCCGTATAGCGTACGGTCAGCTTCACGTCCTTCATATTGCTGCGAGGAAACTCTCCGTTGGTCTGGGTGGGGAATTCGTAGGTGTGATAAACATCCACGTCGCCACCATCAATGATGCTATTCATGACGATGACGCGGCGAATGGAGTCCAGAAGTGTACTATCCGTAAAAGCGTCCCAAGAAGGAGTAGGGATGATACCTGTAGTAGCGAGCTGGACGAGATACTGGTTAATGGCGTTGTTCGTGGGTGCGAAGACTGTGTAATGACCTCTGGCAGAAAGAAGCTGGAACACTGTAGAACTACTCCTTGTACTGATTGGCATTTTCTTTATTAATCCTACGTATTCACTATAGACGTCGTGTTTCGACAGATAGCTGGCAGCAGTGTCATGCAAGAATACGTATCGGGCCGATTCGTCTACCGTCTCCGTGCATGCCACGAACAGCAACGTCGCAATGAGCGGTGCATATTTGCGAAAACACCATGAACGTAAAAAATGATCCAAAAGTGAAAAAACTGATATCACCCTCATTTCTTTATTTCTGATTTAGCTCGGTAACTAAAAACACTTTAACCCTTAAAGCCGTGCAAAGGTATTTATAATGTATTAAAATGAATGGAAAAATATTACTTGCAGTTGAACTTTCTTGTCAAGTATATCATTTTTGATGAAATTATTCAATGTTTTTTATTATTTTCCAATAATCTTTATAAAAAAAATTGTAAATTTGGAGGAGAAAGAGGCGAATCTTGCATTACAATGGAGGAAAACAGAAGGGTCATTCAGGAATATTGGGAGTCGGACAAGTTTCTTCGAGTGAAGGAAGACGTGCTTCCATTCATATCCACCCCCCTGCACTATCATTCACAGTATGAACTGGTTTGGATAAAGGAAGGGTATGGCATTCGCACGGTGGGCGACTGCACGGAGTCGTTTGCTGCGGGCGACATGGTGCTGATGTGCCCCAACATGCCACATGTCTGGGAAAACGATGAGGCTTTCTATAAGGGCGACCCTGCATTGCGATCCGACGTCTATGTCATCCACTTTCATGACGATGCCGTAATGCATCTTAACCATATCTGCGACATGCCCTTCGTGAAGGCAGTGCTCAAGTTGTCTCGGCGCGGTGTGCAGATTGTTGGCAGGACAAACCAGAATGTGGCGCGAATTATGGAGGAGTGCCAGTACGCAGTGGGCGTGAAACGGATTATATGCTTCCTGCAAATACTCAGCCTCGTGGCCGATGGTGGCGAAGACCTGAAGCCGATAGCCTCCGAGTCGTTCCTGGAGTACTATGACGATATGAAGTCCACGCGAATGAGGCAGGTGGACGAGTACATCGGTGAGAATTTCGGGAAAAAGATTGTGCTCGACGAGATTGCGGGCGCGCTGTGCATGTCAGTCTCTTCTTTCTGTCGCTATTTCAAGGAGATGACAGGGACGACCTTTGTGAACTATCTGACGGACTATCGCATTAAGTATGCCAAGCGGTTGCTGAAGGAGCGGCGACTGAAGATTGTCTCCATAGCCGAGATTACAGGCTTCGACGATGTGAGCTACTTCAATCGTACCTTTAAGCGCAAGACGGGCATGACACCGACCGAATACTGGGATAGCCTTCATGTATAGTTCTTTCTCTCTTATCGCCGCTTGTAGCAGTCGTGCTTCCTGCAAATCGCACATTGATAGGAGTCGTAGGTGACTTCTGGGCCAATGGCTACGACAGCACTGACCGACTTGATGGGTGCCATCAGACTGGAGGACAGCAACTCTACGCCGCATAGGCCGGGGGGCAGGAGACGGAATAGGGCATGCTGTTCGCTGACATCCCACCCACAATAGCCGGGGCTGTAGGAATTGGAAATTTGGCAGTCCGTATCTTGACACTTGCGGCGCAAGTAGTTCTTTGCGTACTCGATGATAGACTCGGCTACGATGCTGCCAATGGCATCAGCCACGTAGGTTGCCATAATGTCGTCATTGGCCTGTCTGCTCTTAATCCACTCATCCATCTCTGGGCCGACGCTGCCCAGTATGACGGCGAATCGACGGCCTCGTCGCAGTCGGCTTAGGATGATGGTCCCGGGGTGGAAAGTGATGTCTGCCATGCGGAGTAGTCCGTCGCGTGCCTCCCCTTCGACGATACGCATTCCCAGCCGTGGACGGCACACTTGGGCGGCCTCGTGCAGTATCGATGCAATTATTGCGGCGGCCTCGCCTTGGGGCACCGACCGACGGTAGCCGAGGGCGTTGTTCAGGTCGTCGGACCGGATGGGCAAGTCTGAAAAGCGAATCGGGATTTCCACTGCGGTATGATATCTGGAATGAAGTTGTGTGGGCCGAGTTATAGCCCCATCAGTCGTTTGGCCACCTTCACGGCGGCGTTGGCGTTCTCTGAATAGCCATCGGCTCCGATTTGTGTGGCAAATGCTTGTGTGACAGGAGCGCCACCCACCATGATTTTCACCTTGGGACGAAGGCCGGCGCGGTCCACGGCCTCGACGACTGTCTGCAGATAGCCCATGGTGGTGGTCAGAAGGCTGGAGCAGAGGATGAGGTCGGCCTGCTCCTGAACAGCAGCTTCGACAAATTTGTCGGCCGTGACGTTGACGCCTAAATTGACGACATCGAAGCCACATCCCTCCATCATGGAGGATACGAGATTCTTGCCGATGTCGTGAAGGTCGCCATAGACGGTGCCGATGACGGCTTTTCCCAAAGTGGCGTTCTTGTCGCCCTGCAACAGGGGTTTTATCAGTTCCAGGGCACCCTTCATGGCCCGGGCTGCCATGAGCAGTTCGGGTACGTAGGCCTCTCCGGCCTCGAAACGGGCACCTATCTCTTGCATGCCACGAATCATGTGGCGGGAGATGATTTCCTGCGGATTAATGCCTTCGGCCAGTGCCCGGCGGGTCAGCTCGACAGAGGCTTCCATATCGCCCGTCGTAATCGATTCGGATAATTGCTCCAGTTCTTTCTCGTTCATTGCTGTGTTTAGTTTTGTAGTTCGTGGACTGTCTTGACAAACGCAAGAATGTTTTCTCTCGGTGCCATGGGCGGGATGGCGCATCCTGCGCCCAGTACGAGGCGAGGATTGTCTCTGTATCGTTCGGCAATGGTAAGAATTTCGCGGCGGATATCTTCGGGTGAACCTAGGGCTATGACCCCGCTGGGATCGACGGTTCCAAAGAGTGTGGTGCTCGCGGCGAAATTGTGATGGATGGCCTCTATCGATGTCTTGTAGTCCAGTTCGACTGCATCCAGACCTATTTCGGTCATGGCGGACAAGATACGGTCTGTTTTCCCGCAAATATGCAAGAGATAGGGCAGTCCGTGACGGTGGGCCTCGCAAAGCATGGCCCGTTCGCTCTGACACGCAAAGCGACGGTACATTTCGGGTGAAATCATCTGGGGGCCTGCGGGGCTGTCGCCGTTCGACACCATGTCCACGCCGGCGTCGGCCATGAGGCGTATCATCTGAGTACATCGGCGGGTGGTATATTCGATAAGTTTCATCGCCTTCTCGCTCTCCATGATGAGGTCCAACATGAACGTCTCAGGACCGCGCATCGCGCAAGCAAGCGAGAAGGGTGCCTGGTCGCAGTTGCCGCGCAGGAAGACCTCATGCCCGAAATACTGGCGCAGGAGGCGCATTGTCTCGATGGAGTGCTGAATACGTGGATGGTTCGAGATGTCTTTCTCCTCTAACAATTCGACATCGTCGAGCGAACTGAGACGCTGACCGCACACCCGGGCGGGCTCGTTGGTGGGGAAATCGACGGGGCATCCTATGGCATCGGCCATTAGCGCCGTATCGACATCGAAGAATACCCCGTCCACGCCAAACTCCTCGACAAACTGGATGTGACACTGGGCTGCGATGCGTGGGTCGTCTCTGTATTCCTTCATTGTATGGCCAGCATACCTCGTCGCTACCATGAAACTATGTAGCATCACAGGACGACGGTCGGGCATGACGCCTGTCAGCGCGGCCTTTATTCGTTGATGTCCATTCATCCTTCTTCCTATATATAATATATTAAATAATAAGGTATATCATCTCCTCCTCTTACGTCCAGAGTTTCTCCATTTCCTCGAGGCTTTTGCCTTTAGTCTCGGGAATACACAGATATACAAACACACCCGACAGGAGCGCCATCATGCCGAACAGACCAAACGAGAAGGCATGATGGAACGTGCTGACCAGATAGTCGTTCTTGTCAAACAGCGGGAAGGTGGACGACACCAGATAGTTCGTTATCCATTGTCCCGCCACAGCCACAGACATAATCCTGCTGCGAATCCTGTTCGGAAACATTTCGGAGAGCAGAACCCAAGTGACAGGCCCCCACGAAAAGGCAAATGATGCCACAAAGCCCAATACGCAAAGCAGTGCGAGGACACCGAGGGCGTGGAGGTAGAAGCATGCACAAAGGACGAGCATGAATAGCGCCATCAGGGCCGAGCCGCAAAGGAGCAGTGGCTTGCGGCCGTATCTGTCAATCGTCTTGATAGCCACAATGGTGAAGGTGAAATTAACAGCACCGGTCAGAATGGTCTGCAACATGGCCGAATCGGACGCCTGCCCCATGTTCTTGAAAATCTCGGGTGCATAGTAGAGCATGACCTGAATGCCCACTAGCTGCTGGAACGCGGAAAGCAGCAAGCCTGCAATCCATATCTTGGCCCCAAGTCTGATGTGCCCGACGTGATTGGCATCCTCCTTTTCGTTGGCCATATCCCGCATAATCGTGAAGGAGTCGAGCCCAAGTCTGGCCATGATGTCTTCGGCCTTCGTTTCTCGCTCCTTCATAATCAGCCAACGAGGACTCTCCGGAACGGTCAAGAGGCATAGGAAAAACAGCAGGGCTGGAACGCCGGACGAGGCAAACATCCATCTCCAGCCGTATGACTGGTTCCATGCCGAATCGCCCATCGTGGTAATGAAATAGTTGATGAAATAGACTACCAAGATTCCCGTCACAATGGCCAACTGATTCCAGGATACAAGGCGTCCGCGTATCTGGTGCGGAGAGACTTCGGCAATGTACATCGGCGAAAGCACTGAAGCAAGTCCGATGCCGATTCCGCCTAATAATCGGTAGAAGATGAAATGCGGTAGAAATGTATGGTCCCCTGCTGTGGGCGGGAGGAAAAACAACTCTGGGCAGGCAGAGCCTGCAGAGGAAATGATGAACAGGATGGCTGCAATCAGCAGACTGCACTTGCGCCCAAATTTCTGGCTGAAGTAACCTCCAAGTGTACTGCCGATGACACATCCGATTAGTGCACCGGAGACCATGATTCCCAGCAGAACACTCTCAACTGTCTGACTGAAATGATATGGCACGATGAAAAACTGTTCCAAAGAACTGATTGCACCCGAAATGACTGCTGTGTCGTAGCCAAAGAGAAAACCTCCGAGAGTAGCGGTAAGTGCAATCCTATATACGGAAAGATAATTCGTATTCATTATCATTGTTCGGTAAGCGTCGTTTATTTCTCCTTTTTAATCGCTGTTTTCCAAAATTTTGGCCAAAGATAGTCCTTTTCGTGCTTGGCGGCACTGAATAATCCTCCTATCCTATTGGATTATCATGTATTTTTTGCTGTGTTTGCAGAATTATTCTATAATAAAAGAAAAAAGTCCAACAAAAAGAGTGCACAAAGAGCATACTTTTACAACAAAAAAACGTATGAATACCCACATGACAGAATGGATTGCCTCCGTAATTGGAGAGAAGGAAATCGGTGCAATCCCCGTATTGACTCATTTAGGCGTGGAAATGACGGGTGCCAGCCTGCGCGAAGCCGTGACGGATGGAGAGGTGCATGCCAGAGCGGTGTGCAAACTGGCCGAATTGTATCCAACAATGGCCTCCACCATGATGATGGACCTCAGCGTAGAGGCAGAAGCTTTCGGCGCGAATGTGTTTTTTTCCGAGCGAAGGATGCCCGATGTCGAAGGCCGACTCTTGAGCGATGCTCGGTCGGTCGATGTGCTGGATATTCCCACGTTGGATGCCGGGCGTATCCCTGCGTATCTGCGGGCGAATGAAATTGTGGCGGCACAGACCGACCGCCCCATGCTCTCGGGCTGCATCGGACCATTCTCCTTGGCGGGAAGGCTCTTCGGGATGACAGAAATCATGATGGCCCTGTTTTTAGAGAGTGAATGCATCCACAGGCTTTTGCAGAAGTGCATGAAGTTCATTGCATCCTATTGCCAAGCATTGCGCGAAGCTGGTTCCAATGGAGTACTGATGGCAGAGCCGGCGGCGGGACTGCTTTCCGGCAAACTCTGTGCTGAATTCTCGTCGGCCTATGTTCGCGAGATAGTCCGAGAGGCGCAGCGCGACGACTTTGTTGTCATCCTGCACAACTGCGGCAATACGGGACAGTGTACAGCCTCGATGCTCGAAACAGGGGCTGCGGGATACCATTTCGGCAACAAGGTGAACATGCGGGAAACGCTAGAGACATGTCCACACAATGTATTGGTTATGGGAAATCTGGACCCCACTGCAGTACTGAAACAAGGAACGCCTGAGAGCGTGTATGACGCGACCCTGCAACTGCTCGGCCAGTGTGGAAATTTTGACAACTATGTGCTCTCGTCAGGGTGCGACATTCCTCCCGAAACCCCAAAGGCGAACATCGATGCGTTCTTCAAAGCGTTGAATGACTATCAGTGAACCTCTATCATTCCCAGTCCTTGAGGTTCACCCAGCCCCCACGCTCTGCCGCCCCCGACAACAATTCACTATATTCAATACACTAAATGCAAAACCAAAGAGCTAAGAAAGGGAGTTACAAGGACGAAAGTCAAGCTACTTGCGAACACTATGGATCATGCACTATGGACTACGTTTTTGTGGCCCATCTGTGCGAGTCTCTCTTTGCCGCTGGTTTACAGAAGATTGATGATTGTGGCGCTTTTTACCTAATGCGACTTGTGGTGCCCAGCGCGGTCAAAAGCGCAGTCAGCACGGGCTAAATTAGCCGCAAAACCTTTTTCCAAGTTTCACGATTCTTTTCTTTCATAGGGACACTAATGCTTCTAATAGTGTTTTTGTCTTCGTTACGTTCAGATAAAAGGTCTTTTCTAATGTATTTTTTTGTGGTGTTTCAAAAAAAACGAGTAAATTGTATAAAAAAAGGTTGTAATGTTACAACCTTTTAGAAATATTTTGTATCTTTGCAGCATGATAGCTGCGAGAATGCTCCCGCTCGGCAAATGAGAACACGTTCTCTTTGCACTCGCTTAATCGCATCCTTGTGGCGTTAATATAATATATATTGTGACCGTATGAAGTATCTGAATATTAAGAAGGCATTGACAGCATGGCAAAATTTGCAACCATTGTCTGAAAAAGATAGGGATAGACTTAGCCGTCGTTTCACAGTGGACTTCAATTACAATAGCAATCATATTGAAGGTAACACCCTGACTTATGGTCAGACTGAAATTCTTTTGCTATTTGGTAAGGTAATAGGAGAAGCTGATGTGCGAGATGTACAGGAGATGACTGCGAGTAATGTAGGACTGAAGATGATGACGGAAGAGGCCGTAGTGAAGGAAGTACCACTAACGCAGAACTTTATCCGTACGTTGCATAAAACCTTGCTGCGCGAAGACTATACTGTCTATCGAGTGCTTCCTGGGGGTGTACAAACAAGCTATGTTATCCATGCTGGACAATATAAGACTCGTCCAAATAGCGTTATTACTCGCTATGGCGACCGATTCGAATATGCCTCACCAGAAGAGACTCCCAGTTTGATGACAGATTTGGTGGATTGGTATAACAAGGCAGAGCAGGAAGGAAAACTTTCTCCTGTTGAGTTAGCCGCATTATTCCACTACAGATACATCCGTATTCACCCGTTTGAGGATGGAAATGGACGTATAGCCCGTTTGATGGTAAACTTCATTCTGACTCGTCACGATTATCCGATGATAGTTGTGCGTAGTCGTAAAAAGAGTGCGTATTTAGAGGCATTGCATCAGACTGATATGGAAGTCGGCCCAGTACCTGCTGATGGTGCACACGCTGATATTAAGGACATCAAACCGTTTCTGAAATACTTCAATGAACTGGTAGCTACTGAGGTATATAATGATGTACTCTTTGTGAGTGAAAAGGATGAGAATGTATGGTGGTATGATGGTGAACGGATAGCTTTCCGTACACCTAACTATACAAAGATACTTAATGCGATGCGTACCCAACCAACGCTTACGTTGGCAGATATGAAAGAAATAACAGGCATCAGTATTGCTGCCATTCAAAAGCTTCTTGACCAGCTGACTCAAAAGAAATATGTTGAACGTGGAGAAAAGGACGGAAGCTGGAGAGTTTTTGCGACACAGTAAATAACATGTAGGAGAAGATGGAAGATCCAGAGTTTACCAATGAAATGCAATCCCTCTTGCGCCCAGGCATAACATTCAATGCAAGTGATGCTTATCCGCTGATTTATGAAACCTTTATAGACAAGATGGAGGGAAAGAGAGAGTAACTTGTATGGTGGGTTTAAATACATACATCA
>Ga0310695_10015028_pt1 | contig 10371 bp, 8 predicted proteins | sample RumenRJG_04DNA_FD_203882 | JGI IMG/M metagenome (GOLD analysis project Ga0310695, IMG submission 203882) | Bovine rumen microbial communities from Lethbridge, Alberta, Canada - RJG_04 (v2) (version 2) | ecosystem: Host-associated > Mammals > Digestive system > Stomach > Rumen | place: Canada... | reverse complement strand
GATACGGGCGAGCGCGCCCGACACCGCAATGCCTCGGACGCCTCATCCGAATGCCTCCAACGACCCATCCGGATGCTTAGCAACCACCGAAGAAATACTTCCTTACCCCCCAAAGAAGGCATCGGAACGCCTCTTTCGAGACGTCCGGAAGGGAATAGTGAAAAGTGAGGAGTTTAGATTCGAGCGCGCAGGTCTATCCTCCATCCACCATCCGCTCGGCTTTGCCGCTTGGCTCGTCCAAGAACCATCCACCATCCACCAAAAAACTCAATAACCATTAACCACTAACCAATAACCATTAAAAACAAAAAACTATGAGTCAAAAGTACATTAAAAAGAAGAACAACAACGCCGAGAGCACCGCTTACGGCAAGTATTACGCCAGCGCCGTCTACGACGAGCACTTCATCGAGACCGATGACATCGCAGGCTTCATCCAGAGCCAGGCATCCCTGAAGCGAAGCGACATCAAGGCCGCACTGGACGAACTGGGAGAGGCCGTGAAGCACTTCCTGGAACTGGGACAGAAGGTGCGCCTGGCCGGACTGGGCATCTTCAAGGTCGGCTTCTCCAGCGTCGGCGTGGCCAAGGCCGAGGACGTCACCGCAGCCACCATCACCACCCGCCGCGTCATCTTCACCCCCGAGACCGAGCGCATCGTCGTGGGACAGGGCAAGAACAAGCAGGGCCAGGTCGTGCAGAAGTACATCACCGCCAAGAAACTGGTCAAGGACGTGGTGTTCGAGGAAACCCACGACAACGCCATGAACCTGGAGCCCGTGAACCCCTAAACCTAAGTTTAACAACCACGAATTTCACGAATTAAACGAATTTTCTATGTGCCGCTCGCAACAAGGAATTCGAGTAATTCGAAAAAATAAAGATACTGTGCGCAGCCATAATTCGTGCAATTCGTGTAATTCGTGGTTAAAAAAAAGAACCTAAGTTTAACAACCACGAATTTACCGAATTAAACGAATTTTCTATGTGCCGCTCGCAACAAGGAATTCGAGTAATTCGAAAAAATAGAGATACTGTGCGCAGCCATAATTCGTGCAATTCGTGTAATTCGTGGTTAAAAAAAAGAACCTAAGTTTAACAACCACGAATTTCACGAATTAAACGAATTTTTCTATGTGCCGCTCGCAACAAGGAATTCGAGTAATTCGAAAAAAATAAAGATACTGTGCGCAGCCATAATTCGTGTAATTCGCGTAATTCGTGGTAAAAAAAATGAATTTGCGTTATGCTTGAACGGAGAATTTCGGGCGAAAATTGTTTTTTTCGTAATAAAAGTTTGCGGGTTCGGGAAAAAGTTTGTACCTTTGCAGCCAAATTGGCACATAACGGCCGAAAAGTATTTAATCAAACATATTTAAACAACAACAATGAAAAAAGGAATTCATCCCGAAAACTATCGCCCCGTCGTGTTCAAGGACATGTCCAACGGCGATATGTTCCTTACGAAGTCTACCGCAAAGACAAATGACACCGTAGAATTCGAAGGCGAAACCTACCCTGTGGTAAAAGTAGAAATCTCTAGCAGTTCTCACCCGTTCTACACTGGTAAGAGCAAACTCGTCGACACCGCTGGTCGCGTCGATAAGTTCATGAGCCGCTACGGTAAGGCTTCGAAGAAGTAAGATAGATTTCGCAAAATGACACTTAATGAAGGTGCGTCCAGGGTAGTTGCATATGCCTTGTGCGCACCTTCTTTCACTAACCACAAAAACAGATGAAACTGCTAAGAATCCTTCCACTACTGGCTATTGCTTCATTCCTGTCGGCTTGCGGCGGCGATGACGAGGGCAATGGCAATGAGGGAGCACCTGTTGTGAACAACAACAGCAACAAGAACGATGCCCTTCATGCCGGCCTGGAGTATCCTCGCCTGCGCAACGGCAACAGCACCGTTGTCACCCACACCACCTCGGCTTTCGGCACGACCTACTCCCTGGAGTGGGACCATAAACTGAAGGCACAGCGATGGACCTGCTACTACTTCACGAAGGACAACAAGGTGAAGAAGTGGCAGCGCAGCAACTGGAAAGGTGCCACGTGGGAAGGCAAGTACTGGACGGGCGACCCCTTCCAGAAAGACCCCGACGTGCCCAACAACGAGCAGCCGAGCGTGACGGGTGAGTTCAGCGGCAGCAGTTATCCGGACAAGGGTTTTTCCTATTTCCAACGCGGGCACATGTGCGCGTCGGAGGATCGCGTGGCCTCGCAGGATGCCAACGGACAGACCTTCTACATGACCAACATGATGCCGCAGGGCGACCTGTTCAACGGCAAACTGTGGTCGAAGATGGAGGCTTTCGTGCGCGACGACTGGGGACGTAAGATCACGTCAGCCAGCGACACCCTCTTCGTCGTCAAGGGCGGCACCATCGACAGCGAAGACAAGATATTGTGTCGCACCCGCAGCGGATTCATCGTGCCCCGCTACTTCTTCATGGCGCTGCTGCTGAAGAAGGGCAACAGTTACCAGGCTATGGGATTCTGGGTGGAGCACATCAACGAAGACCACTCGAACGACAAACTGTCTGACTATATGGTCAACATCCGCGAACTGGAGGAGAAGACCTGCAGCAAGGCCGGAAATAGCGATGGAATCGACTTTTTCTGCAACCTGCCAGACGACATCGAGCAGAGCGTAGAGACGATGGACCACGCCACGATCATGCGGGTATGGGACTTGAACAACAAATGAGTTTTATATTAATAACAAAACCACAACAATGAAAACTGTTTATGAATTCTCTGTCAAGGACAGAAAAGGCAAGGATGTATCACTCAAGGAGTATGCCAATGAGGTGCTGCTCATTGTGAACACGGCAACCAAGTGCGGCTTCACGCCACAATACGACGAACTGGAGGCTCTGTACAAGAAATACCACAGCCAGGGATTCGAGATCCTCGACTTCCCCTGCAACCAGTTCGGCCAGCAGGCCCCAGGCCGCGACGAGGAGATTCACGAGTTCTGCAAGTTGAACTTCGGTACTGAGTTCCCCCGCTTCAAGAAGGTGAAGGTGAACGGCGAGGATGCCGACCCCCTCTTCAAATACCTGCAGGAGCAGAAGGGCTTTGCCGGCTGGGATATGGAGCACCCCATCGCCCACATTCTTGACGATATGCTCTCGAAGGCAGACCCCGACTACAAAGAGAAGGCCGACATCAAGTGGAACTTCACCAAGTTCCTCATCAACAAGAAAGGTCAGGTCGTCGCCCGCTTCGAGCCGACGGAGAAGATCGCGAATATCGAGAAGCAGATCGAAGAGTTGTTAAAATAAAATGAGAAATGAAAAATGAGAAATGAGAAATGCAAATGAGCGCACTTTGTGCGCAAATGAAGAAATGCCAAGTGCTTGTGCCTGTTCATTTCGTGGGCAGTTCATTCATGGGCAGTTCATTTAATCATTTATTCATTTACATTTCTCATTTCACATTCCTCATTTCTCATTTAAAAATAAATTATTATGAAGACCAAATGCTTGATCATAGGCAGCGGACCGGCAGGCTATACCGCAGCCATCTATGCCAGCAGGGCCAACCTGGCGCCTGTGGAATACTGCGGACTGCAGCCTGGCGGACAACTGACGCAAACCACTGAGGTGGAGAACTTCCCAGGCTATCCCGAAGGCGTGGACGGCAACCAGATGATGATGGACCTGCGCCAGCAGGCAGAGCGCTTCGGCACCGACATCCGCGACGGCGAGATCGTGAAGGTCGATTTTTCGGCTGAGCCCTACAAGGCTTGGGACGATGCAGGCGAGGAGATCGAGGCCGACACGGTGATCATCGCCACAGGGGCTTCTGCCAAATACCTGGGATTGCCCGACGAGCAGAAATACAACGGCATGGGCGTATCGGCCTGTGCTACCTGCGACGGCTTCTTCTACCGTAAGAAGACGGTGGCCGTAGTAGGCGGCGGCGATACAGCTTGCGAGGACGCCCTCTACCTGAGCGGACTGGCCAAGAAGGTGTACCTGATTGTGCGCAAGCCCTTCCTGCGCGCCTCGAAGGTGATGCAGCAGCGGGTGATGGAGCGCGAGAACATCGAGATCCTCTTTGAGCACAACACCCTGGGACTCTTTGGAGAGGACGGCGTGGAGGGTGCCCATCTGGTGAAACGGAAGGGCGAGCCCGACGAGACGCTGGTGGACATCCAGATCGACGGTTTCTTCCTGGCCATTGGCCATAAGCCCAACACGGACATCTTCCGCGAGTGGCTGGAAACTGACGAAGTGGGCTACCTGAAGAAGATTGAGGGGACACCACGCACCAAGATTCCTGGTGTCTTCGTGGCTGGCGACTGCGCCGACCCTGTCTATCGGCAGGCTATCAGCGCCGCTGGCACCGGCTGTCAGGCCGCCATCGAGGCTGAGCGCTACCTCCTCAACAAATAAGTGCAGAGAAACTACACGAACAGAATAAAGTAAACATGAATTACCACGAATTGAACACGAATTTTTCATTCGCTCGACCTCTGGTCGCTTGGCTAGTCCAAGAATGATAAATTATATGGGCAATTAATGGCAATTACATGTTGAAAGAAAATTTTTGTAAGATTTGGTAAGATCGATCTCTTGCTATCAAAAAAGTCTCGCTTCCCAGCGAGACTTTTTCCGTAATAAAATTAATCAACCATAAACCTTAACCATTAAAATCTTTGATGTTGCAAAGGTAACAGAATTATAGAAACGGAAAGTTCAACAATCGTTATTTATGGTTTAAAATGCGACAACTACCGCTTTTTAAACCAGTTATCACGGAAATTAAACCGATTTTTGTAATTTTTGAAAGTTTTATTTGCAGTTTTACGGAAAAAGTTGTATCTTCGCTCACGAATTTCAAACCTAATGAATACTATCTCTGTATGAAGATCTTTATAGTCATTGCCAGCGTCGTACTCTTTACCGTCCTCTTTTTCGTCGGGAGATGGCTGTACAACCGTAGTGTCCGACTGCGAAACCGGCTACAGATGGACAAGGCCTTCACCAATATCTCCCACGAACTGCTGACGCCATTGACGGTGATCAGCGCCTCCATCGAACGCCTACGCGAGCAGGAGCCCAGCCACGATGCCGAGTATGCCATGATGGAACTCAACGTGGAACGCATGACGCGCCTGCTACAAGAGATACTGGAGACCAGCAAGTCGCAGGCAGGAGGTCAGAAACTGCTGGTGTCGCAGGGCGACGTGATGGAGTACATCCGCAAGACGGCCCTCAGCATAGCCCCGCTGTTGCGTAAGAACGGCCTCGTGTTCAACGTGCAATGCCAGCCCAAGTCGATGATGGGTTGGATAGATCCTGACAAACTGGACAAAATCATCTACAACCTGCTCTCCAACGCGGCGAAATACACGCATACACCAGGCCGCGTGGAACTGACAGCCCGTACCAACGAGCGATACGACCACATCATCATCGAGGTGCAGGATAACGGCATAGGTATCCCTGCCGACAAGATGAAGCGCCTCTTCCAGCGCTTCTACGACGGCGACTACCGCCTCATGCAGGTGCACGGCACAGGACTGGGACTGGCATTGACGCGCGAACTGACCTATCTGCACGGAGGTACCATCGACTGCGTGAGCAAGGAGGGGCACGGGACGACGTTCACGGTGATCCTCCCCATCACCAAGGATGCCTTCTCAGAATCGCAGATCGACGACAAGCACCCCATAGACCTCACCACGCCCCATACCAACATCATAGACCTCAGCGCGCTGGAGTTGATGGAGCAGCCCATCGCACCAGCGACGACGGAACAGGAGCCGGAGACACCTCCTTATAATATACTGCTGGTGGAGGACAACGAGGAACTGCTGATGCTGATGAAGACGCTGCTGAGTTACAAATACAACGTGTTGACAGCGGCCAACGGCGTCGAGGCGCTGGAGGTGATACAAAACAAGGACCTGCATCTCATCATCTCCGACGTGATGATGCCCGAGATGGACGGCAACGAACTGACGCGGCGCATCAAGAGCACACCCGAACTGAGCCATCTGCCCGTGATCCTCATCTCCGCAATGACCAGCGAGGAAGACCGCAAGCACTCGATGCTGATTGGTGCCGACGACTACATCACAAAGCCCTTCCGACTGAACGAACTGAAGTTGCGCATTGACAACATCATCGAGAACAGACGGCGCATCATGGGCGAGCAGCGGCCGAACAGTCAGGAAGCCACAGACCGTCCGCTCACGCCAGACGAGGAGTTCATGCAGAAAGCCTATGCCTGCGTGATGAATCACCTGTCGGACAGCGACTTCGACCGTGATGCCTTCGCGGCAGAGATGGGGGCGTCGGCCTCAACGCTCTACAACAAACTGCGCATGCTGACAGGGCAGAACGTCTCGTCATACATCCGCGAGATCAGGATGAAGGAGGCCCGCCGAATGGCTGAGACACAACGGGACATCCGCGTCAGCGACATCGCCTATAAGGTAGGCTTCAAGGACCCCAAGTATTTTGCGACTTGCTTCAAGAAGGAGTTTGGCATCCAGCCCAGCGAGTTCATCGAACAGATTCACGCAGGGAAGTGATCCACAGGCCTGAGAACGTCAGCAGGCCGTTCAGCATCAGCAGTTCATAGCCGAAATGGTAGTCCCAAAGCGATGCTGACAGGCGGTCGATGCCGTAGCAGATGAAAGGAGAGGCTATACAGACGGCAGGCACCAGCCTGTCACGCGCCTGTCGCCTCGTGAACAGGCCGAAGGCAAACAGCCCCAGCAACGGACCGTAGGTATAGGACACGATGGTATAAATGGCATCGATGAGCGACTTGCTGTTGACGGCATCAAACAGCAGGATGAAGACAACAAAGAGGGCGCAGATAGCAATATGGCTGCGCTTTCTCAGCCGTTCGTCGTCAGGACGATGGCAGATGTCCACGCAGAAACTCGTCGTCATCGAGGCGAGGGCCGAGTCGGCCGAAGAGAAGGAGGCGGCCACGATGCCGAGCGCAAAGAGGATGGTGACGTTATTCGCCGCCACATATTGAGGCAGCAATTCATCACCCTTGGCGGGAATGGCTATCCCCTGACTCTCAAAGAGTTGTGCCAACAGCACGCCCAACGCCATAAAGAGCAGGTTGGCAGGAACGAAGGCCACGCCATAGGAACACATGTCCTTCTGGGCTTCACGCAGCGTGCGGCAAGTCAGGTTCTTCTGCATCATATCCTGGTCAAGTCCCGTCATCACCACCACGATGAAGGCACCGCTGAGCAGTTGCTTCCAGAAATAGTGGGGCGACGTCCAGTCGTCGAACACGAACATGCGGCTCCGTTCGTCACTAGCCACGGCGCTGACGGCCTCCGCTACCGAGAAGTCCATCTGACGCATGACGGTATAGATGATAAGGAGCAAGGCCGAGAAGAGGCAGAGCGTCTGAAACGTGTCGGTATAGACCAATGTGCGCACACCGCCCCGATGGGAATAGAGCCAGATGAGTACCACCATCGTCACCACATTTAGCGCAAACGGCACCCCCATTGCGTCGAAGACGAACTGCTGCAGAATCAGGCAGACGACGTAGAACTTCACCGCTGAGCCCACAATCTTCGACAGCAGGAAGAACCAGGCGCCAGTCTGGTATGACAGCCGTCCCAGTCGCTGTCCCAGGTAGGTATAGATGGAGGTGAGATTCAGTCTGTAGTAGATAGGCAACAGCACGAAGGCAATGGCCAGATAGCCGAGCACAAACCCCAGGCACACCTGGAGGTAGGTCATCTGCGAAGAGAGTATCATGCCAGGCACGGACACAAAGGTGACACCCGAGATCGATGCCCCAACCATTCCGAATGCCACCATATACCAAGGTGAGCGGCGGTCGGCCCTGAAGAATGTCTCGTTGGTGGCCCTTCGCTGTGTCAGTCTGCTAATGCCCAGCAGGACTGCAAAATAAATCAATAAAATTGCAATAATCCACATTTCAGCCTGCAAAGGTACGAATTTTCAATGGTGGCAGCAAATTTTTCACGCTTCACGCTTCACTTTTCACTTTATTTTTGTTATCTTTGCAGCGCAATAACTGAACTATAAATAAAATATGTTATGAGCAAACAAAAGAAATTCATCCTTCAGGAGAGTGAGATTCCTACACAATGGTATAATATTCAGGCAGATATGCCCAACAAGCCCATGCCTCCCATCCATCCGGCAACGAAGCAGCCTCTGGGTGTCGATGACCTGGCACATATCTTCCCACGTGAGTGCTGCGTGCAGGAACTGGACACCGAGCATCGCTGGATAGACATCCCCGAGGATGTGCTTGATAAATATAAGTACTATCGTTCCACGCCGCTGGTGCGCGCCTACGCCCTTGAAGAAGCCCTCGGCACCCCCGCCCATATCTATTTCAAGAACGAGAGTACCAACCCGCTGGGTTCACACAAGATCAACTCTGCCCTACCCCAGTGCTACTATGCCAAGCAGGAGGGTACCACCAACGTCACCACAGAGACGGGTGCCGGTCAGTGGGGCGCTGCGCTGTCGTATGCCGCCAAGATCTACGGCCTCGACTGCGCCGTCTATCAGGTGAAGATCACCATGCAGCAGAAGCCCTATCGCTCCAGCATCATGCGCACCTTCGGGGCTGTCGTCGAGGGCTCTCCCTCAATGTCCACCCGCGCTGGTAAGGACATTCTGACCAAGGATCCCACGCATAGCGGCTCTCTCGGCACCGCCATCTCTGAGGCTGTCGAACTGGCTACCACCACGCCCAACTGTAAGTACACGCTGGGCTCTGTGCTCAACCACGTGGGTCTGCACCAGACCATCATCGGCCTGGAGGCTGAGAAGCAGATGGCGATGGCAGGCGAGTATCCTGATATCGTGATTGGCTGCTTCGGCGGTGGTTCAAACTTCGGCGGTATCTCGTTCCCCTTCATGCGCCACAACCTGCTCGACGGCAAGACCACCGAGTTCATCGCTGCTGAGCCCGACAGCTGTCCGAAACTCACGCGCGGACAGTTCCGCTACGACTTCGGCGACGAGGCCGGCTATACGCCCCTGCTGCCCATGTACACCCTGGGCCATAACTTCAAGCCCTCTAATATCCACGCTGGTGGTCTGCGCTATCACGGTGCCGGCATGATTATCTCACAGCTGATCAAGGACGGTCTGATGCACGGCGTCGATATTCCTCAGCTCGAGACCTTCGAGGCAGGTATGCTCTTCGCCCGTACCGAGGGCATCATCCCTGCTCCTGAGAGCACCCACGCCATCGCAGCCACCATCCGCGAGGCCCTGAAATGCAAGGAGACGGGTGAGGAGAAGGTCATCCTGTTCAACCTCTCTGGTCACGGACTCATCGATATGCCCAGCTACGAGGCCTATATCAAGGGCGACCTGCAGAACTACACCGTCACCGACGAGATGATTGCAGAGAACCTTGCAGAACTCGACAAACAGCAATAATCAATAAGCCCCGCCAATCGGCGGGGCTTCGTTTTTCCATTTTCTTTTTTCACCACAGATATTCCTCGACGTAACCGTGGAAAGTGGGCTACGGATTTGAGGGCGGGAGGCTTTGTACAGTCACAAATGCTGTCATGCCTAGCGCCAGATGCGGGTGCGGCTGCAGCGTGGCTTCCACGTGTACCATGCCATTGTCGTCAACCGCACCGACGGCTGAAATCGTAGCAGGATGCTGCTCTGAGGGGAATGCAACGGTAGAGACGGTGAGAATGGCTCCATCCCAATATCGCGCCACTTCGTTTTCGAGTACGTCGAAACTTACCTTCAGATGCTCTATATCCACAATATAGAAAAGGGCTTCGCCCGGCTTGGCCATACCATAGAGCGTGTTCTGAATTTTTATGACATATCCAGAAATGGGGGCGGTAATGGTACAATAGGACAGTTCATGTTCCAGTTCGTGCAATTCGGCCCTCGCTTCGTTATATCCACTGCTGATACGAGCCATTTTCTTGATGTTTTCAGGTGCTGCATCCAGGTTGTCGTGCTTATAGCCCTGCCCCATCAGAATGGCCTGATACTGGAATTCGGCTTTCTCCAGTTTAGCACGGCTGTGGGCAATCTTCTCACGCAAGGCAGCGTCGCTAAGTCGTGCAACGACCTGGCCTTTGCTGACTTCCTGTCCGATATTCTCTATGGCGAACATGACAATCTGTTCTGAGATACGGCTAAAGACCGGAACCTCGCGCACGGCTTCTATCTTACCCTTGATAGCTGTTGAATAATTCGGAGCCTCTTGGCGCGAAGGGGCTTTTGCCGATTGCACAGCGGTCGTATCACTCTGCTGCGGAATAGATTTCACATCGCTTTTCGACTGACAAGCAGTGAGAAGCGGAAAGATCATGGAGAAAAACAAAAAACTGATATACTTATTCATAAT
>Ga0310695_10015023_pt1 | contig 10375 bp, 6 predicted proteins | sample RumenRJG_04DNA_FD_203882 | JGI IMG/M metagenome (GOLD analysis project Ga0310695, IMG submission 203882) | Bovine rumen microbial communities from Lethbridge, Alberta, Canada - RJG_04 (v2) (version 2) | ecosystem: Host-associated > Mammals > Digestive system > Stomach > Rumen | place: Canada... | reverse complement strand
TGGAACTGTTAACAACAACAATCGGAATAACAACAACTATGCTTTGTGTAAGTATTGAGTTTTCGCTTTTTAAAATAGGAATATAAAATGGATAAATTACAATTAGAACTTTTTTCTGACCTTAATGATGTTCGTCTGGAAGATGTTTTTACGGCTTATTTTCATTGTCGTCAGCATAAACGTCGTACCCGAAATGCGTTAAAATTTGAACTTAATTTTGAACACAATCTGATTAAGTTATGGCGTCAGATTAACACTGGAAACTATGAAATTGGGCGTTCTATTGCCTTTATTGTGGACAAGCCCGTGAAACGTGAAATTTTTGCGGCTGATTTTAAAGATCGGGTTGTTCATCATTTATTAATGGATAAGCTGATGTCCTTTTTTGAAGCAGATTTTAGCCCGCAATCTTATAGTTGCCGTCCAAATAAAGGTTTATTTTATGCGGTAAATGAAGTCAAAAAAGCCATTGTTTTTGCTAAAAACACGGCCCCTCAAAGTTATATTTTGCGTTTGGATATTCAAGCGTTTTTTATGAGTATTTCTCATCCTATTTTATATCAAAAATTAAAAGCATTTTGTGGAATTTATAAAGGGCTAGATAAAAATCATCTTTTAACGCTTTTAAAAAAGATTGTGTTCCATTTACCCCAAAATAACTGTTTTCGGAAAGGATCTTTAAAAAATTGGGACGGATTTCCCGCCCATAAAAGCTTATTTTCGGCCAAAAAGAATACGGGGCTTGCCATTGGGAACTTAACATCCCAAATTTTTGCGAATTTTTATCTAAATGACTTAGATAAAATTATGGAACATGTTCCTGGATTGTTTTATGGGCGATATGTGGATGATTTAGTCTTGATTCATCCCAAAAAAGATGTTTTATTGGCTTTAAAAAACGAAATTGATACCAGATTGCGTCGGGATTTTGCTTTATCCTTGCATCCCAAAAAGATCTATTTACAACCCCTTTCTAACGGATGCCCTTTTTTAGGGTGGTGGATTCATCCACACAAAATTGTATCACGTCCACGTCTAAAAGGGTCTTTTTTCAAACGTATTCATGCATTAAATTTCTTTTTTGAAACAGAACAGGTTAAAAAGCCCCTTTTATTGCGTGCACGTTGTATTTTAAATTCCTATTTTGGGTTTTTGCAACATTATCAGACGTGGTATTTACGTCGCAAAGGGTGGATTCGGCTGTCCCCGACGATAAAAAGGTATTTTAGTATCGGGGCGGACCTAAAAAAAATCGTTTTAAAAAAATAGAAGGATAGGGGGTGGTATTGGTTGTTTGGGATCCCTTGACGCGCCGTTCCTATCGGGCCGTCGGGAGGGATGACAGGGTGGCATTGATTGTTTGGGATCCCTTGACGCCGACCTTGAAACGGAAGGTCGGCGAGGGATGACAAAAAGTGCAAAAAAGGGATGACAATCCGTCTTTCCTGTCACCCCTCGTTGGGCGTAAGCCCAACGTCCAGGGGTCCCTAACAAGAAAAACCTTATTTAGTTGGGACTAAGTCCTCATATAAATCCCGCCACTTTGGATTTTGTTCCGTGATTAGCTTTTCTTTTGTTTTACGGTAACATTTCTTCAGGTATTTTTCATAAGCAATAGCGGCATTACTATCTTCAAATACCGCAAAATATACAAGCTTGTGTAAGTGATAAGTTGCTGTAAAAGAATTGCTGATAAAGTTGTTCTTATGTTCCCATACACGCCGAATAAGGTCATTCGTCACCCCAATGTAAAGAACCGTATGAACGACATTTGTCATTATGTAAACATACATGCTTTTCATATACATGATTATCTATGAACATTCAGAGCATGTCAATGTTTTTATAAGGCCTTTCATGTTCGGGATCCCTTGACGCCGACCTTGAAACGGAAGGTCGGCGAGGGATGACAAAAAGCGCAAAAAAAGGGGGACAATCTGTCTTTCCCGTCACCCCTCGTTGGGCGTAAGCCCAACGTCCAGGGGTCTCTAACAATCAATGCCTTATTTTACACGAACGTATAGATTCCCCAGATGGGGGAAAGGGATCCCTTGACGCGCCGTCCCTATCGGGCCGTCGGGAGGGATGACAAAAAGCGCAAAAAAGGGGGGACCTTTATTATGAATGGCGATTCGGGTACTTGTTTTTAAAGCCCACCGCGGCGCGGTCGCTTCGCGACAAAGGAAAGTGCCCGCCGGAAACGGCGGACACAAAGTGAAAAAGTTTAAAGTAAATTTAAAAAGCGAAAACTCAATACTTACACAAAGCATAGTAGTAGTTAGGCCGAGTGCTGGCGGAAACAGTACCAGTAGATAGATGGACGTAATAGGCGAGGCAGGAATAGGATGGATAATCTTCTTTTGTCCAACAATATGTCCGTGCCGTGCTAGATGACCCATAAATGGCTTTGGCTTCGGTGTTAAACACACGGTGTAATTCCTTCCAAGTAGGGCTGTTCAGGCACTCTGCCGTCGTGGTCCCCCCATCACAAATATCGGCACGTGTGACGGGTTTGGCGCCGATTTTGGCACAGAAGCTCATCGCGTTCCACCACCGCATGTTAGAAGTTGACCGTGTTGCCACCCACGTTTCGCCGTTTATGACGGCCGTATCATATGCCGGAATGTTTTGGCAAACCCCGGGCCATGGTTGACGTTTATCGCATGAACGAGATTCCCCATTATATTCATATATCGTATCGTGCCGGCAATATTTCCCCGCGGGGCAAGTATCCCCCGTTGCAATTCCATCTGCATCATAGGTATTCGTGCATCCCACACATTCGTATATCATTTGATCACAAACGGGTTTGGCGGGGTCCGTACAATCGGTGCTTTGGGTTGTGGATGTACACGGTACACAGCCCCGACCCGCAATATAATAGGGCTTGGTCGCATCCACCGCCCGGCATCCTGCATTATCGGTTGGGGCAATACATTTTGTCCCATCATAATAGGGCAGGGTATGATCCGCCGCTTGACACATGGCGTGCGACGTCGGCACTGGCCCCCACGTGTGCAGGTCTTTATAACAATAGGTGTTGTTCCCATCCGGTTCGTTTTTATAACAGGCCGGCATACACATGATGTAATAATTCCCGGTGATGTCTCCTGAATTGGTTATCAATCCATTAGTACTGATATATTTCGCATAGGCGTAATCTTGGCGTACCCGTGTCCAACTGGTCGCCACCAATGATGTGCCACCAGCTGCCCTAATCGTACATGCCCGCATCCGGGCGGCAAAGCCCGTAAAATCGTTCCCGTAATCTTGGGCAGGATTCAGGGTTTTTAGGAACTTTAATGGTACCCATTCGTGGTCCGTTCCGCACAACCCCGGATGCACCACGGGGCAATCGGTATCCCGATCTGTCATATAGGTGCTGTTGTTATAGTTACTGGCCGTATTTACCCCCACCTTATACGCCCCATAAAGACACGGGGAATTCATCTTGTCATTGGGATCCGTAAAATGGGTTTGAATGGCGCCCGCCGTAACACCGGCATTGGCGTTTACTCCCCCGTTGGACCCATCCAAGGACGATGCAAACTTAAAGTCCCTGATATTCACGGCACCCCCGTCGTAATCCACCACACACGGCACACAATACCCGCCATACACATAATTCGTATCACATGCCCAATTTTCCCCAAACATGTTATGGCAATAGGCATCCCGATTTGTCTTATTATTCCCCTTATTATAACAATACAGCGAACACATATGCCCCGCACATGTATATCCCGCCGGACAATCAGCGGCTTCGTCACAGGTGATTTCTTCTTGATTAAGCACGCATTGACCGGTGGGATCACATACCCCGTCGGCACAGGTGGCGCACGCATCCGTGCAGGTACCCGCCGTATAAGTCGGCTTTAACGGGTCAATCCACGCACAATCGGTATCATCTTCGGGAACACGGCAGATGCCCGTTCCTTCATCATACACTTTGCCCGCTTTCCGGCACGCCGCCGCGGGGTCGGTGGCATTAACACACTTGTTTGTGGCCGTATCATACACCAAGGACGGGGCAATATTCTGACAATCCGCCGTGGATGTCGGTGCCGGCCCCCAGGTATGGGTCATTTTATAACAGGTTGGGGTGGCGGCACTTTCTGTGCCATGCCAACACGCCGGTGTGCATAAGGTGTAATACGCCATCCCCAACGGATAATTATACACACTGTCACGGTGAATAAGCCACCCGCTTCCATCCACCTTGGTCATATACACGGGATTGGTACCGGTGGTGGCAAACATGCCACCCCTACCACCTGCTGTTGCCGAAGTTTTCGTACATGCCCGCCAGGTGCTGACCCCACGGTTATCCGTTATGTTAATTTCAGCGGGCAATTGCCCATAGGGCATCCAATAATACGCATCCCCGCATAAATCCGGCCGGACAGACGGGCAATCGGTATCCGCCGTCGTTACATTCACTAAACACGCATTCTTATAGGCTGTGGCCGTGTCATTATGCCAATAGTTATACACCTGACCCGAGGTTGTAAATTGCTGCGCCGTCACCCCCGTGGATGTGGCAAAGCGAATATCCCGTAAATCCTGAATTTGTCCATCATAGGTGTACAGGCAATATTGGCAATATCCCCCCACTAAGGTGGCGGTGGTAGAGCTGCTCATATCACATGCCCAATCCGCCCCGAACAGGGTGTGGCAATAGCCATCTGGGTCGCTTTGCGTCCGACAAGACAAAGTGCAAATGCCGTTTTGGCAAACTTGTGTTCCCGAACAATCGCCATCCCCTTCACACGGGTAAGGCAACCCACTGCCCGCCCGACAGGTGTGTGCCACCGTATCACAAATGGGCTTTTCGTTTGTACAATGGCTGTTACTGTGGCATTCTACACAGGTGCCCGTGGGCGTGTCATAAATGGGCTTGGTGGGGTCCACAGACTGACATTCTTCATTGGTCTCTGGTACTTTGCAGGTGTGGGTCGTTGGGACACAATAGGGGGTGGCATTGGGGCAGTGGGTATTTTCTGTACACGCCACACACGTGCCGTCTATGTCGTTGTAATGCGGGGTGGACGGGGTTTTTAGGGCGCATGTTGTACACATATTTTGCGTGGTATCACATACTTCGGGACAATGGCTGTCCGCCGTACAGGATACACAGCCCGCCGTCGCATCTTTATAATACGTCCCTTCAGCACAGGGAACACACATATTGGCTGTGCAAACCATCCCTTGGGTGGCACAATGGGTGTTGTTTAAACACGCTACACAGCCCACCGTCGCGTCTTTATAATGGGTTCCCGCCGGACAGGTTATACAAATACCATCTGAACAAATCATCCCCGTATGACATTGAGCATTGGAAAAACATCCTACACATTGATGACCCCCATTGAGATCACAATTGGGGGTGGCGGCCGGACAATCAGAATCTTTTAAACATTCTACACATCCTATCCCTTCAATAAAATGCGGTTTTTTCGGATTTACAACGGTGCAAGCCGTTCCTTCCAACAAAGCTTCGCACCGAAAGGTGGCAGGGTTGCAATAGGTTTTCCCAGGTTCTGTACAATCTTCATTTTTAAGACATTCTACCCCAATATCAGACGTCCCGTTGCCATATTCTGGTGGGGTGGACTTATCTGGCCCCACAGATACTTGGGTTAAACACACCGTTAAGCCCACTAGGGGATATCTGCCCCCCGTGTGAACAAGGGCATCATTGACCAGTAAGCGATACAAGGCATTAGGGAAGGGGGTTAACTTGGCGCCGGATTTGATTTGACAGGATGTGGATGTACAAGACAAAACCCCACAAGCCCCTTCGGTTTCTTTTGCCAAGGCCTTTTGCCATAAATTATCCTTTTTCGCCCGTTCGTCCCACCAATCTTGCTGATACCCATAAGTCAATACGTACGATTTGTTTTGCGCACAGGTCGCCGTGATTTCGCCCCTGTCGTCTAAACAGGCAAAGACACTGTTATAACTGTGATAATCAGGTAAGGGCAGGGTGCGGATTTCCGTAAAACTTTTGCCTAACCCCGATGGCATCAGTTCCGCCATCTTGTGGGGTGCTAAGATCCCAACAAGGGCCGTGTTTACTGGGGACGTTGTAAACAAATTCTTGCCGTACGCTTCGTTGGTGGAAAAATCTGCGTCAGAAAGACCTAGTTGCACTTTGATATTGGCTAAGTTAAGGGTCGCTAGCTTGACCGCCCCTTGGTGCCGGGAAACAAGTTGCATGATCGCCGCCCGTGCATAAGGCAGATTCCGTTCATCGGCACTTCTTAAATCTGGGGATAGAAAGCTGTAAAGTAGTCCCCCGATTAATAACATAAAAAATGAAAACCATGCCAACATATCATATCCCCCTTGTTAAAAGCTGATTCGTTTCCTCACTTCTTCATCCATTTCCTTGGATCCTTTTAATTAATGCATTGGTTGATGAACTGAAATTAAGTTCTTGATTTTTATCATTTAATTTTTCATAAACCGAGGTTGCTAACTTCTTACCCAATTCCACCCCCCATTGATCAAAACTGTCAATGCGCCAAATCACCCCTTGCACAAAAACTTTGTGTTCATACAGGGCAATCAGCATTCCCAAATTTTTAGGCGTTAATTTCTTGAAAAGTAAGGTGTTTGTTGGCCGGTTGCCCAAAAATGTCCGATAGGGAATCAGGTTTTCTGGCACATTTTCGGCTTTTAATTGCGCCGCATCCCGCCCCATCATTAAGGCCTCGGGCTGCGCAAGGAAATTCGCCAATAACATCTTGTGATGTTCGCCATCGTCATGAAGCGGTTCAATCGGGGCAATAAAATCACACGGAATTAGGTGGGTCCCTTGATGAATTAACTGATAAAACGAATGTTGCCCGTTCGTTCCTGCCGCCCCAAATAAAATCGGACCCGTGGCATAATCCACAAAATGCCCAGATTTATTGACCCCTTTGCCATTGCTTTCCATATCTAGTTGTTGTAAGTAAGCGGGCAGGTCTTTTAAATACTGATCATACGGTAAGACGGCGTACGATTCGGCCCCAAAATAGGTAGCGTATAAAACCCCTAAAAGCCCCATAATGACCGGCATGTTCTTGTTAAGTGGGGCAGACCTGAAATGCGTATCCATGTCATAGGCCCCCGTTAAAAACTGAATAAAATTATCATATCCAATGGATAACATGACAGATAAACCTATGGCCGACCATACAGAGTACCGACCGCCCACAAAATCCCAAAAACCAAAGGTGTTCTTGGGGTCTATCCCGAATTCTTCCACCGCCGGTAAGTTCGTGGAAACCGCCACAAAATGGTGCGCAATCGCCGTTTCCCCAAGCACCTTAACTAACCAAGAACGGGCAGAACGCGCGTTCATTAATGTTTCAATGGTCGTAAAAGTCTTGGATGAAATAATAAATAGGGTGGTTTCTGGATTGCATTTTTCCAAGGTTAAATGCAAATCCGTGCCATCTACGTTAGACACAAAGTGAAAATTGATGTCCTTAATCCGATAATCTTCCAGGGCATGAACCACCATGTAGGGCCCTAAGTCTGACCCGCCAATCCCAATGTTAACAACGTCCGTAATGGGTTTGCCCGTTGCCCCTAAAAAGATTTTTTGACGCACCGCATCCGTGAAAGCGTGCATTTTTTCAAGTTCTGTGTGAATCCACGGCATCACGTCTTGACCGTCCACTAAAACAGGTGTGTTCGCCCGATTCCTTAATGCCGTGTGCAGAACAGGGCGGTTTTCTGTGAAATTAATCCGCCGCCCAGAAAACATATCGTTCGTAGCGCCGGCTAAATCATGCGTTTTTGCTAGTTCGTACAATAAATCCCATGTTTCATCCGTGAAAATGTTCTTGGAATAATCTAATAGGAAATCACCAACTTCCACATGATACTTATCAAAACGATCGGGATCGGCTTGAAATAAATCCTTCATATGCAAGGTTTTTAGTGTTTTTGTGTGGGAAAGTAATCTTTGATAAATGTCCATGTCATGTGTCCTTATTTATTTATATCAGGCATAATTTATTTATATCAGGCATACTAAAACAAAGATTTTTAAATTGCAATATAAAAATTTTAGGCGCCCAGAGAACGACGCGAATTTAGTCTAACACATTTAGCAAAAAAATGCGGCTTGAAAAACGCCATGGCAACACATGACCCGCAAATCCCCCCATTTTCTGTTCTATAAAACTATACATAATATAAATTATGCGACAATTTTATTTAGGGTGAAATGTGTGTTTTTTCTTTAAAATCAATATATTATAAGTGCCTGTGGATAAGTCTGTTTATAACTGTTTATAGTTTGATGCCTGTTGTGGCTTTAAAGGATAATTTTATGACGCTGGGGCAAAATTAAAACACCGTTTTTCAGCCCGCTGAGGATAAAAATATGTATTGTTACAGGATCAGCGTCTTGAAATTTTTGTGAAATAAAATCAGATGGTCTGTAAGCCGGGTTCTGTCTAGGATAATCATTCATCTTATATAAGCATTGCTGCTTATCTTAAGCGTCCTACCTCATCGCAGCTTGGGCGAAAGCCCCCATTTTCCCACTTGCATGGACTGCCGTTTCTTGGACTTGCTTCCGATAGGGTTTTCCGTGCCGTGAGATGTTACCATCCACGCGGTAAGCCCTTACCTTACCTTTTCACCCTTACCAAGGAAATCCTTGGCGGTTTGTTTTCTGTGGCACTTTCCGTCAGGTTACCCTGCCCGGACGTTATCCGGTATCGTGCTTTCGGGAAGCCCGGACTTTCCTCTGGTTGGTGTACCAGCGATTATCCGACCATCTGATAGACAGATTTTAGCAAATTGTTATAAAAATGTCAATAAAAAATCCCTGAAAAAACAGGGATTTTTGAATAAAAATGGTTATGATAGCTTAATCATCATAGATAATGACATCTTCAATGATGTATTCGGTCGGTGTTCCCGAAGGCGAATAGGTAATTTCCACCCAATCATCTTGCTCCATCAGCGGTTTAAAATAGCCATTTTCTTGCCGCATACTCTTTCCTTTTTTATAACGCTGAATCTTTTTCTTACGGTAAGTGGTATTATCGGTGGCAACAAGATTCATTTCGTTCCCATCATCCATAAGAATGACAATATAATCCCCCTTTTGGGACTTAATTTTTCCTTGAGCTGTTTCTGCTTGTGCTTGAAAGCCCCAGGCGCAGATAGCCGCAAAAACGGCGGATAGTATTAAAAATTTACGCATAACAATTCTCCTTGGTTAAATAAAAAAGCTACATGCCTTATATAACGAAGGGTTTGCACAGATTCAATCCTATACTTTAAGGCAGGTTGCACCCCCCACCCTGCCCCCTTACCTTCCCAAGAGGAAACAACTTGTTGTCTTTTATAAAAAAAGGAGGAAATTATGATACAAGGGACAAGATATCCAACACTGGCTTTTCACACGGGGGGCGCTGGTTTGTCTGATGATGGGATACCCCCGCAACCGTTTGAAACATTTTGCTATGATTCGGCTTTATTACAAGCTAAAATCCAAGATTTTAATGTGATCCCTTACACATCCGTTTTACCCCCAGAATTACTTAATAATATCGTTCCAGTGGATACGGTTACAAAATACTTCAAACACGGGGCTGTTTTGGAAGTGATTATGGCAGGACATGGGGCCGCCGCCACAGAACATAAGGCGATTGGAACTGGGGTTGGTATCGTTTGGGGTAAAGATAAAAAAGGACGTTTTGTCGGGGGCTGGGCCGCTGAATATGTGGAATTCTTTGATACCTTTATTGATGATGATATCGTTAAAGCCCATGCCGAAATGTGGCTGACAAAATCCTTAAACCATGAATTATCTATTCGGGGAATGCAACAACATTCTGATTTCCAATTTTTCCATAATTATGTGAATATTACCCAAGCTTTTGGGTATTCCTTGACGGCTTTAGGGTTTTTGAATTTTGAATATGCCCCGCCAGTGCCAGAACATCGTAAAAAATAGTTTATTTACAAATAGAAAGGAAGATTTTTTCTTCCTTTACTTTATTGTTATGAAAGGATTCTTTATATGGTGAAACAAAAACAAAACTTATCCCCTAAAAACCCGTCTAGCGGAACAGGGTTGGGAGTTATGGGATTGGCGGCTATCGTCATTAGTTCCATGATTGGTGGGGGTATTTACTCCCTGCCCCAAAATATGGCTCAGGCGGCTTCAGTTGGGGCCGTTTTAGTGGCTTGGTTGATTACGGGTATTGGTATTTACTTTATTGCGAATACATTCCGAATTTTATCTGTGGCCAAACCGGATTTAACCGCCGGTATCTATATGTATGCTAGATCCGGCTTTGGATCCTACATGGGGTTCAATATTGGGTGGAGCTATTGGCTCTGTCAGATTTGTGGAAAT
>Ga0310695_10015022_pt1 | contig 10375 bp, 11 predicted proteins | sample RumenRJG_04DNA_FD_203882 | JGI IMG/M metagenome (GOLD analysis project Ga0310695, IMG submission 203882) | Bovine rumen microbial communities from Lethbridge, Alberta, Canada - RJG_04 (v2) (version 2) | ecosystem: Host-associated > Mammals > Digestive system > Stomach > Rumen | place: Canada... | reverse complement strand
CGGCCGTGGAGCACCATGCGGTGACAGAAATTGCTGCTCTCCCTGCCGGGGATGATCTGCCGCAGCTGCTTTTCCACGCTCAGCGGGTCCTTGCTGCCGTCGGTGAGGCCGAGCCGCCCCGTGATGCGGATGCAGTGGGTGTCGCAGACGTAGGCGCTCTGGTGGTACACGTCGCCGAGGATCAGGTTCGCGGTCTTGCGGCCCACGCCGGGCAGCGCCGTCAGCTCCTCCATCGTGTCCGGCACCCGACCGCCGTGCTTCTCGATGAGGAGCTTCGCGCACTCCACCAGATCCTTCGCCTTGGTGTTGTAGAACCCGCAGGAGCGGATGGCCTCGCCCACCTCCTCATAGCTCGCGTTCGCGAAGGCTTCCAGTGTGGGGAACTTCGCGAACAGTCCCGGCGTGACCTGGTTCACCCGCGCGTCGGTACACTGGGCGGAGAGCCGCACGGCAAAGAGCAGCTCATAGTCCTTTTCGTAGGTGAGCGAGCACAGCGCGTCGGGATAAAGTTCCTTCAATCCCTCGATAATACGTTTGACGGCGGCCTTGGATTTCATGTCGATCCCTCCCGCGGACGGTCATTTTTCGATAGAATACCACGAAAAACCGTCGGCGTAAAGCAAAACCTAAGCGCACAGCGCGGCACATTTTCCGCGCCGCGCGCATATAATACCGTGAACTATGAGTACGGAGGACTTTCCATGGACGCAAAAACCGCGGCCGCCATCGAGCGGCTCAAGCAGAACAAGGGACTCGCGGAGCAGATCATGCGCTCCGGGGACGGGCAGCAGCTGATGGGGCTGCTCACCGGCGGCGACGGCGGCGCGGCATTGAACCGCGCGGCGGCCTCCGCCGCCAAGGGCGACACGCGGGAACTGTCGCAGATGCTGCAAAGCATGATGAACGACCCCAAGGCGGCGGCGGTGATGAGCCGCCTCAATGAGACGGCGAAGAAGTAAAAGGAGGCGCGCGGCGTGGTGGATTGGCAGGAACAACTCAATACCATCCTCTCCGATCCCGACGCCATGGCGCAGATCGCCTCGCTGGCGCAGAGCCTCTCCGGCGGCGCTCCGCCGGAGAGCGGCGAGGCGCCGCCTCCCCCGCCGCCGTCGGGCGACGTATCCCAGCTGCTCGGCGGGCTCGACCCGGAGCTGCTGCGGCACATCGCGCCGCTGATGCGGGAGATGAACCGTCCCGAGAGCGGCGAGGCGACGGCGCTGCTTCAGGCGCTGCGGCCCTTTTTGAGCGAAAAGCGGCGGGGCAAGGTGGAGCGGGCGGCTCAGCTGGCGCGGCTCATCCACCTGGGCAAGACCTTCCTGACGGGGCCGGAACAGGAGGCGGAGCGCCGTGTATAACCGCTACATACGGGGCGAACACGGGGACTATATCCGCATTCCCGTCACCGAACCGGCCCGCCGTCCCCCGCGACCGGAGCCGCCGCGCCCGAGCCCGCCGCCCACTCCACCGCCCGAACCGCCGCCCTTTGACCCGCCCCCGGAACCGCCTCATTTTGACCCGCCGCTCCCGCCTCCGCCCCATCGTCCGCCGCCACCCTCGCCGGACGCGTCCCGGTTTCTGGGGCAACTGCTGAAAAAGCTGCGCTTGCAGGATGTGGACACCGGCGACCTGCTGCTGCTTTTGATCCTGTTCTTTCTGTTTCAGGAGAAAGCCGACGACGAAGCGCTCATCGCGCTGGGTCTGCTGCTCATATTATGAAAATAGCGAGGGCGTTCAGCCCTCGCTTTCTTCCGTATTCGGGTCGTACAGTATTTCGCCGTCCGGCAGCGTGAACGCCTCCGCGTCCACCGTGCCGATCTCCGCCGTCAGGGCGCGCATGGTGTAGACCACGGTTTCGCCCTGCAAGCGCTCCGCCGCGGCAAGCAATCCGTTGTCCACGCTGACCCAGTAGCGCGCGGCATAGCCCGAGGCGTCCGGCGCGGTCTCCACATAGATGCAGTTCACGCCCTCCAGCGCCCGGTAATCCGCCACGGCGATGGTGTGCGTATCCAGCAGCAGAATGTCCTCGTAGGTGGGGATGCTCTGCTCCTCGTCGGCGCTCAGCGCCGCCGCACCGGAAAACACGCTCTGCTCGTCGCCGTACCAGACCCAGCTGCGCCCGTCCGGCTCGTCGCGGTTCCGGTCATCGCTATACACGATGACATGACGCGTCACGTCGCCTCCGGTCTCGTCCAGCCGCATCCAGCGCCCCGCCACGGCGGTCTCCACGGTGCTCAGGCCGCTGCCGTCCGCCCAGAAACGCTCCAGCGTGATCGTGCGGCGGTAGTTCTCCGCGCGCGCCAGCCGCTCGATGACCCGCTGCACCGTCTCCGGCGTCACCTCCACCCGGCGGATGGCGCCCTGTGAGGCGTCCGAGGCGGCGTCAACAACGCTCTCTCCCGCGCCCAGCTGGGGCAATGTGACCTCCGGAGGACGGTGCAGCGCCACACGGGCGAGAAACATCAGCACCAGTACGATGAGCGCGGCGAAGGCCACGCCGATGAGGTTGATGCGTCTCCTCTTTTTCATGGCAGATAATCCGCGGGACGCTCGGCTCTGCGGCCGAAGTGCCACTCGATGGCGTCCGCGATGCGTATGCAGGCCTTGCCGTCGCCATAGGGATTGACGGCGTGGGCCATCTTGGCGTAGGCCGCGCCGTCGCGCAGCAGCTCGTTGCCCATGCGCAGGATGTCGTCGTACCGCACACCCGCCATGGCCACCGTCCCAGCCTCCACAGCCTCGGGACGCTCCGTCTCCCGGCGAAGGACAAGCACAGGCTTGCCCAGCGCGGGCGCTTCCTCCTGAAGCCCACCGGAGTCGGTCATCACCAGATACACCCGGGCCATGAGGTTGTGCATCTCGTCGGCGCTGAGCGGGTCGATGAGGTGCACCCGCGGCGTACCGCCCAGATACTTCCCCGCCGCCTCGCGCACTACGGGGCTTAAATGAACCGGGTAGACCAGCTCCATGTCCTCGTTTTGCAGCGCCAGATCGCGCAGCGCGGTGAAGATGTTTTGCATCGGCTCGCCGTAGTTTTCCCGCCGGTGGCAGGTGACGAGCACGATCTTTTTATTCGCGTAATCCAGCTCATTGAGCAGCTCCGTTGTAAAGCGGTAATCCTTGCGCACGGTGGTGCGCAGCGCGTCGATGACGGTGTTGCCCGTAATGAACAAGCCGTCCTTCACGCCCTCGCGCAGCAGGTTCTCCCGGTTGTTCTTCGTCGGGCAGAAGTACAGGTCGGCGATCTGCGTGACCAGCTTACGGTTCATTTCCTCCGGAAAGGGGGAATACTTGTCATAGGTGCGAAGCCCGGCCTCCACGTGACCCACCGGCACCTGATGGTAGAACGCGGAGAGCGCGCCGGCAAAGGTGGTGGACGTGTCGCCGTGGACTAAGATCATGTCGGGCTTCAACCGCTCGATCACGTCGTCCATGCCCGTGAGGCAGCGGCTGGTGATGGAGGAGAGCGTCTGGTTCGCGGTCATGATGTTGAGGTCGGCGTCGGCGGTGAGGCCGAACACCTCCATGACGCTGTCGAGCATCTGGCGGTGCTGCGCCGTGACGCAGCAGAGGCTTTCAATGTCGTCGCGCGCGGCCAGCTCTTTGACCAGCGGGGCCATTTTGATGGCCTCGGGCCGCGTACCGAACACGCTCATGATGCGCAGCTTATCCATGGTTCTCTCCCTTCTTCTGATGCTGGTGATAGCGGTCGGCGTCCACCGCCGGGTGCAGGTCGATGTCGTGGCCGTCGGCGGGAGCCGCCGCGCCGTCCCCCTCCGGCGGAGGAGTATCCTCCGGCTTTTGCGCGGCCTCCCGCGCCTTTTCCAGCTGCGCCTCGCGGATCTCCCGCGGGAACACCACCCGCGCGGCGAGGTAGGCCACCACCGCCACCGCCATCAGGAAGATCATGGCGCGCATGGCGCCGCTGGCGGTCAGCACCACGGCGGAGAGGCCGAGGATGCTGCTCACGACGTACAGCGCCGCCACCGCCTGCTTCTGGTTGAGGCCCATGTCGATGAGCCGATGGTGGATGTGCCCGCGGTCCGGGGACATGGGGTTCTGTCCGTGGGCGACGCGCCGCACGATGGCGAACAGCGTGTCGAACATGGGAAGTCCCAGGATCAGGAACGGCACCGCGAACGAGATGATGGCGTAATACTTGAAAAGCCCCTGAATGGAGATGGTCGCCAGCACGAAGCCCAGAAACGTGGAGCCGGTGTCCCCCATGAACATCTGCGCGGGGTTCTTGTTGTACGGCATGAAGCCCAGACACGCGCCCACCAGCGACGCCATGACCAGCGCGGTCTGCCCCTCGGACACCAGCAGCGCGATGACCAGCATCGTGACCGCGCTGATGGTGGAAACGCCGTTGGCGAGGCCGTCCAGCCCGTCGATGAGGTTCACGGAGTTGGTGATGCCCACGATCCACAGCACCGTGATGGGGACGGACGCCCAGCCCAGCACCCAGTAGGGGTCGGCGCTGAACACGTTGGGGTTGGAGAGCACGTTGACCACCACGCCGTGGTACACCGCCACCAGCGCCGCGGCGATCTGGACGAGGAACTTGAACCCCGCCCGCAGCGGCGAAATATCGTCCACCACGCCCAGCACCACGATGATGACCGCGCCGAGCAATATGCCCCGCAGCTGGTGGTCGATGGGCACGAAGATGAGCATACTCACCATGAAGCCCAGAAAAATGGCAAGGCCGCCGAGCCGCGGCACGGGCTTTTTGTGCATCCGGCGGCTGTCCTTCGGCACGTCGATGGCGCCGATCTTATAGGCGAACGACTTCACCAGCGGGGACATGACGAAGCTCACGACCATGGCGCACAGCAGCGCCTCCCCCACCCGCAGCAGCAGCTCGCCGGGAATACTTGTGTTCATGACCGTCCCCTCAGCGCGGAATGAAGCCGATTTTCTTGTAGACCTTGCGCAGCGTCTTTTCGGCGACGTAGCTCGCCCGTTCCGCGCCGGATTTGTAGACGCTCTCCAGATACGCCTTGTCGGCGAGGATGCGCTCCGTCTCCTCGCGGATCGGGCGCAGCAGCTCGATCACCGCCTCGCCGACGGCGGGCTTGAACGCGCCGTAGCCCTGACCGTCAAACTCCCGCTCGATCTCGTCCATGCTCTTGCCGGTGACGGCGGCGTAGATGTTCATAAGGTTGGAAACGCCGGGCTTTTCCTCCGGGGCGTAGCGCACACAGCGCTCGGTGTCGCTGTCCGTGACCGCGCGCTTGAACTTGCGGGCGATGTCCTCCGGCTTTTCCATCAGAAACACGCAGCCCTCCGGGGCGCTCTTGCTCATCTTGTTCGCCGGGTCAGTCAGGCACATGACCCGCGCGCCCTCCTTGGTGGAGTAGAACTCCGGCATTTTGAACACGTCGCCGTAGACGCCGTTGAAGCGCTGCACGATGTTGCGGCACAGCTCGACGTGCTGCTTCTGATCCGCGCCGACCGGCACGAAGTCCGGCTGATAGAGCAGGATGTCCGCCGCCATGAGGCTGGGATAGGTGAAAAGGCCGCCGTTGATGTTGTCGGCGTGTTTGGCGCTCTTGTCCTTGAACTGCGTCATGCGGGAAAGCTCGCCGAACATGGCGTAGCAGTTGAGCACCCAGCCCAGCTCCGCGTGCTGATGGACGTGGGACTGGATGAACAGCGTGTTCTTCTCCGGGTCGAGGCCGCAGGCGATGTACTGCGCCAGCTGCGTCAGCGTACGGCGGCGAAGATCCGCCGGGTTTTGGCGCACGGTGATGGCGTGGAGGTCGGCCATGAAGTAAAAGCAGTCATATTCCTCCGAGCGTCCGCCCCAGTTCTTGATGGCGCCCAAATAGTTGCCGAGGTGCAGGTCGCCGCTGGGCTGGATGCCGGAGAGCATGGTTTTCTTGGTATTGGCTTCCATAGCGATTCCTTTCTGACAAAGGACCATAATCGTCCAGATTAAGCAGTATTATACTACAGCTTTTCCGAAAGTACAAGCGCCTTGACAATCCGGCGCGACAAATATAAAATATTTGGGATATTTTTCGGGAGGTAATCCTAATGGCCATTGACAACGCCTATTTTGACAGCATGGAGGCAAAGATCCCCCACGGCAAGACCCGCACCCGCTTCGCGCCGTCCCCCACCGGCTATATGCACGTCGGCAACCTGCGCACGGCGCTCTATACCTATCTCATCGCGCGGCACGACCAGGGCACGTTCATCCTCCGCATCGAGGACACCGACCAGGGCCGTCTTGTCGAGGGCGCGACCGACGTCATCTACCGCACCATGGAGGAATGCGGCCTCGAGCATGACGAAGGCCCGGACATCGGCGGCCCCGTCGCGCCGTATATCCAGTCCGAACGCCGCGAGACCTACGGCAAGTACGCGAAGCTGCTCTGCGAGCGCGGTCACGCCTATTACTGCTTCTGCGAAAAGGCCGAGTCCGCCGAGGACAGCGGCGAGTTCGACCGCGCGGACGACCCCTGCCGCGCCCTGAGCCTCGACGAGGCGAAGGCCCGCGTGGACGCCGGCGAGCCCTACGTCATCCGCCAGCGCATCCCCCACGAGGGCACGACCACGTTCCACGACGCGTCCTTCGGCGACGTGACCGTGGAGAACAAGACGCTGGACGATCAGGTGCTCTTAAAGCGCGACGGCCTGCCCACCTACAATTTTGCAAACGTCATCGACGACCATCTCATGGGCATCACCCACGTCGTGCGCGGCAGTGAGTACCTGTCCTCCGCGCCCAAGTACAACCTGCTCTATGAGGCGTTCGGCTGGAACGTGCCCACCTACGTCCACTGCTCCCCCGTCATGCGCGACGCCCAGCACAAGATGAGCAAGCGCAACGGCGACCCCAGCTATGAGGATCTGAAGGCGCAGGGCTTCCTGACCCCGGCCATTTTGAACTATGTGGCGCTGCTGGGCTGGTCGCCCAAGGGCGAGCGGGCGGAGCAGGAGTTCTTCACCACCGAGGAGCTGATCGAGTGCTTCGACCTCGCGGGCATCTCCAAGTCCCCCGCCATCTTCGACATTGAGAAGCTCAAATATTTCAACGCCAACTATATCCGCTCCATGAGCGCCGAGGATTTCTGTCAAGCGGCTGCGCCTTACATCCGCCAGTCTGTCAAGAACGAGGCCTACTCCGTCGAGGAGATCGCCGCGCTGCTGCAAGCGCGCTGTGAGGTGCTGACTGACATTCCCGAAAAGGTCGATTTCTTCGACGCGCTGCCCGACTACGACGTGGCGTTCTACACCAACAAGAAGTCCAAAACCGACGCGGCGGTGTCGCTGGACATGCTGCAAAAGGTGCTGCCCAAGCTGGAGGGCATCGCGGAGTGGACGACGGACGCCATCCACGACACGCTGGTCGCCTACGCCGAGGAGCTGGGCGTCAAGAACGCGACGCTCATGTGGCCGCTTCGCATCGCGGCGGCGGGCAAGCTGGTCACCCCCGGCGGCGCGGTGGAGATCTGCCACATTTTAGGCAAGGATGAAACCATCCGCCGCGTGAAGGCGGGCATCGAGAAGCTTTCATGAACGCCGGCTCCCTACGCGCCTACTTTGCCCTCCCGCCCCACCTGATCGAGCGCATCCGCACGACGGCGGGAGCGTTTGCGGTGCTGGTGGTCATCGGGTTCGCCGCGGGAATGCTGCGGCCCGAGACGGTGGAGCCGCTGATGCGGATTTTTGTCAACGCCGCGGCTTCGGCGGGACTTTACGAGGTGGAGGGCGTCTCGCTGATGGCGACGATCCTCTCCAACAACCTGCTCTCGCTGCTCACGGTCATCACCATGGGGCTTGTTCCCTTCGCGTACCTGAGCGCCTTGGAGCTGGGCGTCAACGCGATGCTGCTCGGCGGCCTCGCGGCGTTTTACCAGCGCGAGGGGCTGGGCCTCGCGGCGTACCTCGCCGGGACGCTGCCCCACGGCGTCTTTGAGCTGCCGGCGCTGGTCATCGGCTGCGCCACGGGGCTGTATCTCTGCCGTGCGGTGACGAACTCGCTTCTCGGCAACGGCAACGCCAAGGTCGTGGCCTCGGTGCTGAGCCAGTGTCTGCGGGTGTACTGCCACTACATCCTGCCGCTGATGGCCATCGCCGCCTTTTTGGAGGCCTTTGTCACGCCGCTCATCCTCGGCTTATTCCTCTGATGCATTTTTTCTTCCCACGCCTTGCAAACGCGAGGAAAATATGATAGGATACCCGTGCTTTATCATAGGGTAAAAAAACCAATGAAAAGGAGTGCATTATCATGTACAGTTCCAAGATTGAAAAGGTCATCGGCCGCGAAATCATCGATTCCCGCGGCAACCCCACGGTTGAGGCCGACGTCCTGCTCAGCAGCGGCATCAGCGGTACTGGCGCGGCTCCCAGCGGCGCTTCCACCGGCGAGTTCGAGGCGCTTGAGCTTCGCGACGGCGACAAGAAGCGTTTCGGCGGCAAGGGCGTCAGCAAGGCGGTCAACAACGTCAGCACCGTCCTCAACAAGACGCTTGCCGGCAAGGACGCCTATGACATCTACGGCATCGACAAGGCCATGCTGGCGGCTGACGGCACGGACGACAAGTCCAAGCTCGGTGCCAACGCCATCCTCGCGGCCTCCATCGCTTGCGCGCGCGCCGCGGCGAATGACCTCGACATTCCTCTGTACCGTTATCTCGGCGGTCAGAACGCCAACACCCTCCCCGTCCCGATGATGAACATCCTCAACGGCGGCGCCCATGCGGACAGCTCCGTTGACACCCAGGAGTTCATGATCATGCCCGTCGGCGCGCCCTCCTTTAAGGAAGGTCTGCGTTGGTGCGCGGAAGTGTTCCAGACCCTCAAGGGCCTCATCAAGGAGATGAAGGACGTCACCGCTGTCGGCGACGAGGGCGGCTTCGCTCCCAACAGCCTCGGCGGCGATGAGGAAGCCATCGAGCTGATCCTCAAGGCCATCGAGAAGGCCGGCTACAAGCCCGGCGAGGACTTCGTGCTCGCCATGGACGCCGCCGCTTCCGAGTGGAAGAGCCCCAAGGGCAAGGGCTTCTATCACCAGCCCAAGAGCGGCAAGGACTTCACCAGCGATGAGCTGATCGCCCACTGGGAGAGCCTCATCAAGAAGTACCCCGTTCGCTCCATCGAGGACGGCCTCGACGAAGAGGACTGGGAAGGCTGGGAGAAGATGACCAAGAAGCTGGGCGGCAAGTGCCAGCTCGTCGGCGACGACCTGTTCGTCACCAACGTCAAGCGCCTGTCCAAGGGCATTGCCAACGGCTCCGCCAACTCCATCCTCATCAAGCTCAACCAGATCGGCTCCGTCTCCGAGACGCTCGACGCCATCAAGATGGCCCACAAGGCCCACTACACCGCTATCGTCTCCCACCGCTCCGGCGAGACTGAGGACACCACCATCGCCGATCTCGCCGTCGCGCTCAACGCGGGCCAGATCAAGACCGGCGCTCCCAGCCGCAGCGAGCGCGTCGCGAAGTACAACCGCCTCCTCCGCATCGAGGAAGAGCTGGGCGACGCCGCCGTGTACGCCGGCAAGAACGCCTTTAACATCAAGCTTTAATCCAAGCATCCAAAAGAGGACGCCGCATGGCGTCCTCTTTTTCCGGTTCATTTGCCGTCTGCGGGCGGCAAATTTTCATCGTTTGCCGCCCAGCGCCTCCTCCAGCTTTTCCAGCGCCCGCTTTTCGATGCGGGAAATGTAGCTGCGGGAGATGCCCAGCTTTGCCGCGATCTCCCGCTGGGTGCGGGGCATCTGCCCGCTGAGGCCATAGCGCAGGGAGATGACCTCCCGCTCCCGGGGCGTCAGCACCTCCCGCACCAGAGAGCGGACGCGGACGCAGTCCTCCTTGTCCTGCAAGTCGGCGTACATCGTGTCGTCCACGCCCACAATGTCCATGAGGTACAGCGAGTTGCCGTCCTGATCCGTGTCCAGCGAGTCGGAGAGGGACACCTCGTTCTGGGTCTTTTTCCGGCTGCGAAAGTACATCAGGATCTCGTTTGCTATCCTCCCCCCATTGAAACTTTTCGTCAATGGGGGGTCGTTGTTTTCCCGGCAGGTCACCGTTCCCTTCCAGCTCATCTACGCTCGGCAGCTCCGCGTCGCCTTCCGCGCCGAACAGGTACAGGTGGACGTTCTCTCCGTCCCAGACCACCTGCCGAACAAGGCTTCGCACCATCAATCGCTTCTGTTCGACGTCCATCTCGTCGACCGTACTGCTGAACACCGACAGCATACGGCGCAGCGAGTCAAACTCCATATCGCTGAGTTGATTCTCCTGATACATACCCTCCAGCTCCGCCATGCGCTTTTTGCACGCTTCAATCGTCTGCCCCAGTTCCTCGATACGCTCGGAAACCATCGCCCGTGACAGTTCTCCGTTCATGTCAGCCAGCG
>Ga0310695_10015020_pt1 | contig 10376 bp, 8 predicted proteins | sample RumenRJG_04DNA_FD_203882 | JGI IMG/M metagenome (GOLD analysis project Ga0310695, IMG submission 203882) | Bovine rumen microbial communities from Lethbridge, Alberta, Canada - RJG_04 (v2) (version 2) | ecosystem: Host-associated > Mammals > Digestive system > Stomach > Rumen | place: Canada... | reverse complement strand
AACCTTGCAGAGGATTTCATTTTACGGGCATCAGTTTCCGAGGCTATGGGTTTTTTATGAGGCAAACCCTTCCCGTACTCCCTACGGTACTGCTGTCTTACGGACAGCTTTTGGAAACCTTATGTATTTATTTTAACAACATATCTTTATATTGTCAAGGAAAAAATCAGCCCTTACGGGCTGGCGGCAATTCATCCCCGACCTATAGAGGTCGGAGTCTTCTTGCCGCATTAGGATAAATGACTGATTGAATGTGAGGTGATGATGATGTTTACAACAATACTGAGCTTCTAAAAGATGATAAGACTACAGGCATTATAGAAATGAATGTGAGGTGATACATATGATGAAATTCCCTGATGAAGTGGTACTGTAACGTATGTGAAGGCAAATTATTGGTGTGATGTGAATATTGGTGAGGTGATAATATGGTAATAACGATAATATTGAAATGGCTTTTAGGTGTGTAACGAACATTGACAGTTTGAAGGTGAGGTGATAGTATGGATTGGCTGGATCTTCTTGAAATTCTTATAAGGGCGTGAGCAGGTTGAGCAGGTTTTCTGACAGGGGCGGTGATAACTTCGGTTGCACCGTTCCATTTTTTCAGACAAAAATTACGGTTGATTATTTTCCTGAAGTGTAAAAAAAGAAAGGACATATCCGTATATTAAGTGTAAGACCAAAAGAAACATTGACATCAAAAAAACATTGTGATAATATGTTAATGTGTACTAAAAAAATGTATTTTGTTGAAAAAAAAGAAAGGATATGCTATGAACAGAAAAATTATTCTTACCGTTTTGAGTACATTTTCCAGAGATGCAAAAGAAATCATTTACAAATGCGACAAAGGCGAAAATGTTACGGCAGAGTGGACCAATGAAGCAGGACTGAAATATCTTTTGAGAGATAACGCTGAATATACGGATGTAATATGTCTTTGTTCTGCTGAGACGTACAAGAATGACTATAAACAGCGTGTGAAAGAAATTGTGCCCAAAAGCCTGAATACACATTTTATACCGTATTTTGCCAATGACAATGCACGAAGCATCAGCAATGCCCTTGCAGAGCAGTTTCAATTCAGCAGTAATGACACCATATCCATTGACACAAGCGGAGGCTACCGTTCGGTAGTATATGATCTGATCTATCTTTTCCGTTATTTTGAATACATTGGCGTAAAGGTCGAAAAAACCGTTTATTCATCAAAGGATTATTCTTCTCCGACAGGAAGAATTGAAGAAATTACCGATACTTTCCGTATGTTCGACCTGATCAACGGTGCACATGAATTTACTTCAACGGGAAATCCCCATACGCTCACGGAATATTTTTCTCATACCGAAAGTCAGGCAATACATGAAATTCTTGACTCTATGAAACAGTTTTACGATAACATCAGCCTTTGCCGAATTGGCAAGGAACTTGAAAGCTCTTTGCATAACATGGAAAATGCCATTCATCAGGCGGAAACAATTGAGCTTGAAAACGATGAAAAAAGGCTTCAAGAGCTTCTTCCAGTGATACGCCGTAAACTCTTTCCTGAACAGAAAAGCAAATATCTCGGTCTTATCAAGTGGTGTCTGGAAAACAATCTTCTACAGCAAGCGATTACGATCTATGTTGAAAAACTGCCCAAGGCATATTTTACTGAGCTTCATTTTCTGACAGCAGATTTTGAAACACTGGAGAAAAAGTCAGCCAATCCAGGAACGGAAATCTATTCGGATTATTTTATCACATCTTTTTCTGATGACTTAAAGAAAAAAATTCATGATGTTTTTGACGGCAAAGGCGATTATATACGGGCAAACAGAATGCAAAGGAAATATATGTCGGTGTCAGTGGAAAAAGAATTGGAAGATTTATTGAAAACCGTTATCAGATGCAGGGATATGTTTTATGATGATTACGGAAACCGTTATTTTTATGAGCCAAGGGGTAGGGCAGAACAGGAAATGCTGAAAAATACGTTCAAAGAATTTGCATTTATGCCCAAGACCACAGACGGACTACTGAACAGCATAGACAGATTCGTTAACCTTGTACATCCCAAAAATGAAAAATCTGCAAAAGCTGAAAGAGATTTTAAAAAGCTGAAAGGCATTGAAGAAGGTATCATTGATAAAAATGTGACGGTCCATATTGACAAGGATACGCTTTCAAAGCTGAGATTTGACTATCTGTATATGAAATATGTCCGTAATCAGGTCAATCATGCAAGCGAGAAAGAATCCTATGATTCCGATTATAGAGAAAGCTTTTCAAAAATAAACCCTGAATTGTACATTTTCCCAAAGGAAAACAGTTTTTCTGCTCGACAGATAAGAGAATTTATGAGCCAGTCAGTTGAATTTATCGAAAAAAATATTAAATGATTTATGGAGGCTTGATATTTATGAAAAAATTTTTTACATCTGTACCATTTCAGTCGGTACTTACAAACATCATTTATAAACCTGTAGGAGGAGCTCCTCTTGCATATGACAAGGCACATTCACTGCCGATCCTGAATGTTATCAACAACTGCACCACGAAAGGCGAGGAGATTGAAGTTATCTTTCTTGTGGGTGATAATGAGAACATCAGGAAAAATCTTGAAATTGTAGAGCAATCATTAGATGAACTTGTTACAGAGCGTGAATTGAAATGCAGGAAAATATATATAGAGTACCCTGACAGTGATGATATATCCGTTATGCTGGAGCTTTACGGAAAGCTGATACGTCTTTGTGAAGATAATGATGAAATATATTCGTGTATTACATTTGGAACAAAGCCTGTTCCACTCGTACAAATGATGGCAATGAGATATGCCTATCACGCAAAGAAAAACGTGTTTATCGGAATGATCGTTTATGGCAAAGCACACGGAAAGATGAAAGAAATCAACGGTATCCGAAAATATGTTACAGATAATGCGGAAATTTATGATATGACATCTATGTTTTATATGGACGAGCTTTCCGAAAGATTCTGCAGAATGGGCATTGAAAATCCTGAAGAAAAAATAGCAGGCATGATCTCAAAGACAGAAGGCTTTTAACAGTTAAAACGATTTTATAAAAAGCTATAAAAATATGTTGACTTTTATAATTTTCAAAAAGAAAGAGAGGTGAAAACCGTTATTGAAAAATTGACAAAATGCAGCTTTTATGTTAAAATCAGAGAAGATACAAAGCCTATGCGACAGCCAAGCGATGAAGGAGAATCGATTAGCGGTTAGCCATTACTGCTATGACAAGGGAGCAGGAACACCCCTCCAGTACAACGTAGCCAGTCGTTGTCTGGGCGGTAACCAGTCCGTTCGGTACAAGCGTGGTAGAGTAGGACGCAGTTCCAAAAAAGTAATATCGAAATGCACAAAGTCAACTTCTCTGATTTGTGTATATGTACCCGTACGTTAGCGGGGAACGTACGCCTTTGGAGTGTCATATCAAACATGAGTAGATTTATTATCGAAAATGGATACGGTGAACAAGGAATGAAACATAAAAGTTGTTTTTATAACTTTTTATAAGTTTTCAGTAACGGTGAGGAAGATGAGTAAAAATATAGGAAAGATAAAAGAAAAGCTTGATGAACTTGGCAGGGAATACACAAACGCATCGGCAGCAAAAAAACAGGATATTCTTGTCAGAACAGCCGATGTTATATCTTCTCTTGCCGGCAATGACGCAAAATATCAAAAAGAAAAGCCATTCAAATTAGGTGAGCTATATGATTCTATGGTAGATTTGATATTCTCATCTAAAAAATCAATTTTTGACAAGTATACCGAGGAATATAAAGGTTCAGCAACATTTTCCGGATATCTGTTTTTTTCGGCAGAAAACAGACTTAAGGATAAATACGACAAAGAGCATCCGGTGACAAAAATCTCTGAATATGATGAAAAAGAAAGAATGCAGTTCATTTCAGTTGAGATTGAAAATGAGGACGGAGAAACGGCATATTTTCCGGATATTCTGAATGACGGTGAGGATACTGTGACGAAAAAATACGAACAACAGGAAATAGCTCTCTGTTGTCTGATAGAATTGATCGCATTGCTTTCTCATCAGGGAGTTATGCTTTCTGGAAGAAAGGACAATGAATCATCAAGAGAATTTATGAGATTGCTGTGTACTGAAAGATTTACCCATGTCTGCAAACAAATCATTGGTAATAAACTGCATGATGAACTGAAAAAAAGCGAAATGACGCTCATTAACTCGATAAATATTGACTTTGCGGACCATGTTCAAATAAAACCATGCAGAAGTATTGAGGAATTTGAAACAATACCCTATAAATCGAGAAAATATTTCGGTATTGCTCAAAGCGGTGAAAAAGAATTGGAAGTTCCTTTTGATGCAAAGGTATATATTACATTTTATGATTATATTCTTCATAAATCTATCAGTAACTCCCTGATAAGCCGTAAAAGAAAGGAATTTGAAGTGTTACTCAACAGCTTTTTGAGTAACAGTCCAATATAATGATTTGAGTGACATAGTTCTCTATATAAGATTACTTTGATGACAATATACCCCACCAATCAAAAAATAGTCAAGTATGATTCGGAATATCGTACTTGACTATTTCGCATATCTGCAAAACTACATTTTTATTTTCAACTGCTTGTCATTGGATGAAATATCGTTCACTTTTCTGATATAAGATAAATATTGAAAGAATGTTTAAATAACATTTAAATAATATTATAATAACATTACTATAATATTATTTTCAAACTTTATTCAGTACGCCTTTTTTCTGGATAACATAGTCTCTGATAAGTTCTACGATTGTGAAGTTGTTTGACTTACCGTAGGCAGTTGTAATTGCATAAAATTGTTCGTGACATACTTCCGCCTATTAGGCGGTGGGAGTATGTCACTAGGCATATCATTAATTTTACTGATTAAATATTGATATTATAAAAATATTTAAATAATATTATTATAATGTTATTTAAATATTATATAGATTTAGTTTATAACCTGTTTATCAGTCTCATTCTCATCACCTTGTGAGTTTTTTAAACTAAATGGGCAAAAATTTCCCCGCCTCTAAGTTTAGCTTAGATGGCGGGATTATGTCACTATAGATTAAAGTAATCAAATTCTGCATATCTTATTTCTGATGTGCTCAAGTCTGTTGAGTGCCTCGTATAAAGTTTCATCTTTTTTGGCAAAATGCAGACGTATCAAATGATTAACATTTTCTCTGAAAAAGCTCGAACCAGGTACGGCACCTACTCCGACATCCCTTGCAAGAACTTCACAAAATTTCAGATCGCTTTCATATCCGAATTCCGAAATATCAAGCAGTACATAATATGCACCCTGAGGTATTGTATGGAAAATTCCTATGTCATCGAGACCTTTCAGGAACAAATCTTTTTTCTTTGTATACTTTACCTGCAAATTCCTGTAATATTCATCGCCAAATTTCAAGCCTGTAACGGCAGCCTCCTGCAATGGTGCTGCTGCTCCCACTGTCAGAAAATCATGCACTTTCTTTGCTACTTCAATAATATGTTTAGGTGCTATGATATAACCCAATCGCCAGCCCGTTATGGAGTACGTCTTTGAAAGTGATGAACATGAAATGGTTCTTTCCCACATTTTCGGCAATGATGCAAAATATGTATGCTTATATGGCTCGTAGACGATATGTTCATAAACTTCATCGGTAATGACAAATGTATCGTATTTTTCGGCAAGATCAGCAATTACTTTCAGTTCGTCATATGTAAATACTTTTCCGCATGGGTTTGACGGATTACATAATATCAATGCTTTTGGCTGTTGTTTGAATGCGTTTTCCAATTCGTCAGCATTGAAATTGAATTCAGGCGGATAAAGCGGTACATATATCGGTTCTGCTCCGGATAAAATGGTGTCTGCACCGTAGTTTTCATAAAACGGTGAAAAAACTATCACCTTATCTCCAGGATTTGTGACAGTCATCATGGCTGCCATCATTGCTTCAGTGCTTCCGCAGGTCACAACGATTTCACCATTGGGATCGATTTTTCTCCCCATGAAACGTGACTGCTTTTCGGCAAGGGCTTCACGGAAATTCTGTGCTCCCCATGTAATGGAATATTGATGAAAGTCCTCCTTTGTAACCTCTGCAAGCCTGTCAAGAAGTTCACGGGGCGGCTCGAAATCGGGAAATCCCTGTGATAAATTCACCGCTCCATATTGATTGGAAATTCTTGTCATACGTCTTATGACCGAATCAGTAAAATTTTCTGTTCTTTTGGAAAGTGAAGGCATTATTTTATCCCCTTTCAAAATTCAAATCGGAAAGCAGATATTCATATATTCCGCTTCCCGATTTTTTATTATATTGCAATCAGATATTATAATCAAGTGTTCTTTCGTCTATCACACGTCTTGATTTATGCTCGGAACGGGTATTCAGTTCTCCGTCTTGGTGAACAACTACCTTTGCGGGCTTTACACCGATACGGGCTTTCAATGCTGCCGATACCTCTGCTGCTACTTCATCATCTGTTTTTGAATTATCGGCTGATTTTTCTATCTCTACCGCATATTTATTGGTGAAATCCTTTTCAAAGATGCGGATAAGATATTCACCTGTAATGCCTTTCTGCTCACGAACAACTGCCTCTATGTCACTCGGAAATACATTTACTGCCGAAACGATAAACATATCGTCTTTTCTTCCAAGAATATGTATTCTGCCGTGAGTTCTTCCGCATGAGCATTTGGTGTTGTCAATGCGTCCGATATCGCCTGTACGGAAACGGATAAGAGGACGAGCGTGTTTTCTGAGGGTTGTAAATACCAATTCACCGACCTGACCTGGTTCAAGCACTTCACCCGTATGAATATCAACGGTTTCAACAAGAATATGATTTTCCGCAATATGCAGACCGTCTTTTGCCTCACACATTGCCGCACAAGCTCCGAATATATCCGAAAGTCCGTAAAAGTCATATACTTCCGCTCCCCAAATATCTTCAATAGCCTTTCTTGTAGCGTCAATAGAACCGCCCAATTCACCTGCTACAATGATTTTATTGATATTGAGGTCTTTTTTGGGATCAATACCGCTTTTAAGAGCCTTTTCGCCCAACTGCCACGCATATGACGGAGAAGTCCATATAACTGTCGGCTGATATGTTTTCAGTACAAAAAGCAGTCTTTCACTTGGAAGAGTACCTCCCCATATGCACAATGCACCAAGATTTTGTGCACCTATAACATCAGGACCGCCTACATAAAGCGAAAAATTCAGTGCGTGGACATATCTGTCATTCGGTCTCATGCCTATCTGCCAGAACCAACGGCTTTCCGTATCCTGAAATTCATCAAAATCCTTTTTTGTGAAGGGACTCATTGTCGGAACACCTGTTGAACCTGATGAAGTTGAAATGAAAACGACATCTTCTTCGGGCACTGCCGCCAATTCTCCCAAAAATGAGCCGACACCCTGTGTATCTCTTTGAGTTGTTTTATTGATAAAAGGAAATTTTTGAATATCCTTCAAAGTTTTGATATCTTCGGGCTTTACTCCTGCTTCATCAAATGAACGCTTATAATACGGTGCATTGTCATACGCAAATTTTACGATTTCCTGCAAGTCTGCTAACTGTCTTTTTTCGAGTTCCTCACGGGGAAGTGTTTCTAATGTTTCATCCCAATATTTATTATTCACATCTCTGCTCATGTCCATTTCTCCTATTTAATTGAAATTTCTTTTTATATACTCCCATTTTTCATCACGGGAGTGCTTTATTATCTCTATATCATCATCTGTCAGATGTTTGAATCGTGCCTGCTTTTTAAGATATTTTTCTATATCGGAAAATTCATTCGGCTTATGATTCAGAGTGAAATTTCCGTTTTCGTACTCTGCAAGATACCACAATCCGCAGTCAACTACTTCCTTGGCAATTTCAACTGTTTCATCAGTTTTTATTCCCCATCCTGTCGGACACGGTGCAAGTATATGTATATACTTTGTTCCCTTTATGCTCTTGGCTTTCTCTACCTTACGCATGAAATCATTAAGATAACCGATACTTGCGGTTGCCGCATAGGGAATATTATGTGCCGCAACTATCTCAAACATATTTTTCTTCGGGCGGATATTTCCGTGAATATTCTTTCCCGCAGGAGTCGTAGTAGTCTTTGCACCAAACGGTGTAAGAGAGCTTTTTTGTATACCCGTATTCATATAAGCCTCATTGTCGTAACAGATATACAGAATATCATCATTTCTGTCGATAGCTCCCGAAAGTGCCTGTATGCCTATATCAGCCGTGCCGCCGTCACCTGCAAAGCCTACTGCATGAAAATCTGTTATCCCCTGTGCTTTCAAGCCTGCCTGCACTCCCGTAAGCATTGACGCTGTACCTGCAAAGGTCGATATAATGGCATTATTCCCGAAACACAACTGTGGAAAATTAAATCCTACTGCCGACATACATCCTGCAGGCAAAACTGCTATTGCATTTTCACCGAGAACCTTTAATGCAATTCTTACGGCTAAACTTCCGCCACAGCCTGCACAGGCTTTATGACCGTAAAAAAATTCCGTTTCATTGAGCGTTTTTGCATTGACAGCCATTCAGACCCCCCCTATCCCTAAAAAATTTATCTTTGAAATTTCATCTTTCATCTCTGCAAATATATTTTCTATCTCATTCGGAGAAATGTTCTTTCCTCCGAGACCGCCTATATAATTGGAACTCGGAATATTTATCCCTGCCTTTTGCAGAGCCGAATTTACATTCGTATAAACTGCACCTTCATTTCCAAAGGAAATATCTTTCTCAAGAACTGCCACAGCCTTGGCCTTTTTTAAAGCCTGTGCAATTTCTTCATTCGGAAACGGTCTCATATATCTTATTTTCAGCAAGCCGACTTTTTTGCCCTGTAATCTTAATTTGTCCACGATTTCACGCACAAGTCCTGATATACTGCCGAGAGTAACAAGAATATGATCAGCATCTTCCGTTCTGTAATTCTCCGTCAAACCTGTGTATTTTCTCCCGAAAATCGTTTCAAATTTCTGTTCGGCTTCAGAAATGACAGTCTTTGCATTGAGTATGCCGATATGTTCCTTATATTTAAAAATGCTGTTTGTATCTGGACCTGCCGAAAATGCCAGATTTTTCGGCTTGGACAAGTCCATTTTATTTTCAGTCTGATAAGGCGGTAAAAATTCATCTGCCTGTTCCTGTGAGGGAACGTCAACCACTTCATAAGTATGCGTTAAAACAAATCCGTCAAGATTTGCCATGAACGGCGTTGAAACGGCTTTGTTTTCGGCTATGTAATAGCCCATCAATGCAAGGTCAAGAGCTTCCTGTGCATTTTCGGCATAAGCCTGTATCCAGCCACTGTCAAGCTGCGAAAGTGAATCCCTCTGGTCACCGTATATGTTCCAAGGAAGAGCCGTTGAACGATTGGCATTCATCATCACTATCGGAAATCTTCCTCCCGATGCATATGGCAGACATTCAGCCATATACAATAATCCCTGTGAAGAAGTCGCTGTAAATGCCCTTGCCCCGACTGATGATGCCCCTATGGCACACGATAAAGCCGAATGTTCACTTTCAACATGGATAAATTCAGATGCGAGGCTGCCATCCTCGACAAATTCAGACAACTTTTCAACTACGATTGTTTGTGGAGTTATTGGATATGCGGATATAACATGAGGTCTTGCAAGCCTTATTCCATAGGCAAAAGCCTCATCACCCGATAAAAACTGTTTTGCCATTACTTTTCCGCCTCCAATTCTATCGCCTTTATTTTACAAGCTTTTTTACATATTCCGCAGCCTTTGCAGAAATCGTAATCTATGGCAACTTTACCATCTTTTTTGAATATCACTCCGTCAGGACAGTAAAGATAACAACTCAAACACCCGATACATTTTGATGTATCTATGACAGGTCTGACATTTCTCCAACCTGCATTTTTGGTGACAAGATATCCCGCTTCAAAAGATGTCGTGTCGGGAACGTCCTCAAAATTGACAGGGACTTTTTCTCTGAGAAACGGTTTCATTTGCTGACCGTTACTGAAAACTTATAAAAAGTTATAAAAACAACTTTTATGTTTCATTCCTTGTTCACCGTGTCCACTTTCGATATGATAGTCATTATCTACTAATGTTGGCATGACACTCCGAAGGCGTAAATTCCCCGCTAACGTGCGGGTACACACGATAAATACCTTTCATTGTGGCTGAATATCGTGCCAGTAACATTTCCTTTCTTTACTGATTTGCCAAAATAAATAATTGTGCTTGGTTATCGCTTTGAATTTATTACGACGGCAGTCCCCGTTTAAGCTGCCTTTTCCGGGCAGACAGACGACGTCTTATGAACTGCT